>Ga0126337_10002830_pt1 | contig 11148 bp, 7 predicted proteins | sample DipCmetagenome_FD_92527 | JGI IMG/M metagenome (GOLD analysis project Ga0126337, IMG submission 92527) | Coral microbial communities from La Bocana,Puerto Morelos, Mexico - Diploria C A metagenome | ecosystem: Host-associated > Invertebrates > Cnidaria > Coral | place: La Bocana,Puerto Morelos... | reverse complement strand
AGATCCGACATCGGACAGTGCAGTATTTAATTCAGTGTTGCATTCCAGCATAAGAAACTGATATATCGTCTTTGCTTTCGTCGGCAGGGTAAACTTGGAATTGTGCACACCATCTCACTGGATCAGATCGCATGAACGCCGGGCAAAGTACTTGACCTGCTTAGAAATAACTAGCAGTGGATTTATGGTTGATAGGATAAAAAAGACTCGCATTGTAAGAACTGAAACATTTCAGAACCAAAAATCCTTTGTAACTTATCAAGTAATTTAGGGGATCGACTGAAAAGGTCGAAATTAAAACGTAGCTTATAAAAATTCACGTACTTAGTAATTGCCGATGGTCAGACGTCACCTGGTTTGTTTCATTTTCGTTTTTTCGAAAAATGCTCCGTTCGAAACTTTCTTGCCCAAACACGACCCTTTTAGTTAACTACTATTTGTCATCAACATAATATCCATTTCCTAACAATACTCAGTATTTAAAAACCTGTTGTTCTGTTTTGCTTGTAAACATGAACTTAAAACATAGGTTTCCATCTTCTATTCAGCATTAAATAATAAATAAAATCAAACTGTAAAGGCAAATAACTATTCGTTGGGATATCGTTACAGTTGATATCGCTACTCTGAAGATTCTGTTGTATTGAAAGTCGTTTACTTAACTGAGATTATCTTATAGTTATCGTATGGTGAACTGTCACTATTGTTCTTTAAAGCTTACTTCTATCTTTGCAAGTGTAAGACCTCTGTAAGCCTTCAATAGCGGTAATATAATGTTAAAGAAAAGCTTTTCTTTTCTACAACGTTAAGTTGGAGAAGATGGAGATGAGCAAGCTTGTAATGTTAATATTATTACGAATTTCGTCCCAATAAAATGTCAAACGTTGTTTATGTGTTGTTAATATATGTTATTATGGCCTTGTTGAGTCATCTAAAATTACCTTTTTCTGCCAAGTTTTGTTTTTATCCTTCTACTAAAAGAAGCTAAAGAAAGGGTGCAGTAATTGCAACAAGTGTATTGTAAATGGCTTTGAAAATGCCAGTCAAACCTCGTCACGTAACAGGTTACGCATAACGATTAGAAAACAGCGAGATATTTTCTTTCGAAAGTACGCCGACCTGCGCCAGTGTTTGCTGTTTCTTGCCAAACAAAGCGTTACGTTATTTTTTATCGACTGCACTAATAATTTCATCGAAAATTGCCCTTTTCAAAACCTTTCGAGTTAGTGAAATAATCCATGTTGTTTCGCTACACTCGGGCTTTCGAAGTGAAATGGAAATATTTTCTTGCTATGTAATGGAAATTTTCCTTCGTTTTTGGGGCTTTCCCTTTCGTGGTTGTGGTCACGTCACTTGGCAACTGCTTTTCATTGTAAAAATAGAATAGAAATGAAGAAACGTCGTACGATTTGTGACTCAAAAACGATAAAAATTTCCCCCAAACACATTCTTTACAAGGCGCCTTTTCCTCTCCGCGTGGAGTCTGGAACGACTACTGGACCAACTCGATCAATTCGACAAAAATATTCGCCTCTAAGCGTTAATTTCACGTTCCAGACGAAGAAAAGGTAAAGGTTTTCGTATCTTTAGCAATTTAATTTCAATACTTAGTTATAAAAGCTGATGAAAATCATGGATAAAACTAAGTGATAAGACCTTAATGACCTCACATCTTTTAATTGGATTCTGAGAAAAGTCCCTGATTCCCGGAATAGACTCAGTAACGCAATCTTGAACATAAGTTTAATAACTTTTTTGATATGCCGAAGACAGCCGACAGGAAATCTCGGCTTTTTATGATATTGCACTTTAATCAAGGCCTCTATTCCTGCCTGGTAAGCTTTATATGGGCTTAGAAACAGCGCTTTTAATAAACAATCGATGTGTAAATATTAATAAGCTTATTGGTTTTCGAAAATGATGTCGGCTCAATTCGCCTAGTTTGGTAATTTCATTTACATTATATCAATCGGTCGCATTCTTGGTTTAAATCCAGGGACCTAATTTTAAGTAAAATCATTTTGTGCAGCGGAATACATCACTTCAAAATGAAACAGTGTTCAACAGAAATACGAGTAAATTGAATTTCATATGTCACACACTACAGTGACGAGTGACGAGGTTTGGTGAGGGTGGCTAGGAGAGGGTAGAAAAATACTTCCACGTAACGCAAGATACTCCACGTTTTTATAAAAATCATTTAATTCAAATTCCAGTTCAAAGTCTTTAACAACACTTTACTTTAATGGTTGCTACTAAATCATATTTTACAACAAATTAATCACTCAATTCTTACTTCCCAAGTACAGTAAAACATAATGTACATAAATATGGGGGGTACTCACAAATTTTTATACAAATTTAAAAAAAAATTTAAGGTCCAAACCCTTACACTTTAATGGGCCGCTTTTTAACAGGAGAGGTAACCCCTGGTTATACCTTCCAAGAAAGCAGTACTCTTTCCACATACCTACAGTAATGTTACCAACCCATGAAAAACTAAATCCCTTAGTTAAAACCCCCCAAAAGCCTTTTGCACCTCACTGCTAAATATAAACCTCTATGAGATTTTAGGACTGCCTAAATGACAGCTTTTCCTAATACTTTAAATCATGAATCATACCCTTTCATATACCAGCAGCCTGAAAAAGAAGCTTCCCCATATAGAGGCCCTGCCAGGGTGGGGTCCCAGGTCGCTTGTCGGAATTTTAAAATGTCTCATGTCGGCGTTTTGTCAAGGCTTCACGTCGCTGTCGGAAATTAAGCGACAAACATTTATCTTTGTCGGAATTTTTGTTAATAAATGACAAATGGTGCGTCACAGCTGTACATTGGCACAGCTTCAAGTTATCGAACACATAACATAACTGATATAACATTTTTTGATAAACTGACCTTATCAATAATGTCACAACACTAAAAATACCTTCACATCAAAATGGTCAAGTGGTTTGCACGTTAAGTTTTCGATCTGTAGGTCTCGTTTCCAGACTTCCCAGTGTCATTTCGGCGAGCGCGCTAACTAACTCTTCTGTGATCCGAAGATAAATTTCCAAAGATATTTTGTTTATGTTCTGTCTTTCATGACCTTTTATGAGTTTTGAAGCTCAAAGAAAATCGAAATATGCCAAACTACTTCAGTTCTTTGACTCTAATTCTCTGCTTTGATGTCGCTGTCGATATTTTTTGATAGAATGGCATTCGTTTGTCGCTGTTTAATTTGAACGCTGTCGTTACTTTTTGGCCCATGTCGCTTGTCGGAATTTACCCTGGCAGGCCTCTTATATAGTCATTGTAGGGAGTACCCTGCATGGTCAAACATTCTTATTATTGAGGTGTGACCTTGACAGAGATTATATTAAAAAATTCTGGTATCTCTGAACTGTTCATATTAGAGAGCTGACTGCATTATGGAGGTATTCATATTATGGGGGTGTACATGGGTAGAGACCTTTGTATCAAGACTGTCCTTATGGACTATAACTCATAACCTCTCAGCTCAGGGGCCGAATCCTGGTATCTCTGGGAGAAACTGAACGGTTCATATTATAGAGGTGACCGTATTATGGAGGTGTCCATATTATGGGGGTGTCCATTTGATTTTCGGAGAATTTGATGCTCAGAGAAATTAGCTCACTTGAGCTATCTGTAAAATCCAAGGGTAAATAAAATTATTTCCTTTTTTACCACTGTATAAGGCCTGCCAGATGCAGTGTTTTTCAAATGGGCCTTGAGTGGTTGGTTCCTTAGGGTTTCAGAATCAATGGGGCATGCATGCCTCAAAATGTTCCAATTTGACAATTAGACCCTTTTGAAAACTGTTTTACCAGAAGTACTAGCAATACAATAAAAAATAAGCCACCTGTCCAAAGTGTTTGCCTTTATTTCTGCTATTAATATTTGCAATCTTTAAAATATTGCCTCTCCAAAAGGGTGTACGGGGTGGATAGCTGCCCAATTCACACCCCCTAAATCTCCTTCAGCACTTCCCCCTGCATTGTATGTTTGATAGGCTCTAATTAATTCTACAGGTGAACTTGCCTCTTGCTGATGGGGAGAGAGTGGCTATTTTCAGGAATGACACATAAATTTCTCAAGGGATGAGGGAAGGGAAGGCCAATATGATGCGATATGAAAACTTCCAACAGCATTGTATGCTTGATAGATTATCAAGAAACCCTCTTGGGGGCAGGGGGGGGACTATGGATATTTATTTATTGGAGAGTACTGGCAACCAATAATAGTAACAATTAAATATCTTTTCTTAAATCCACTGACTTTGTTAGCCCTGTAAAAGAATTAGAAACTGTGGGACAATGCTACCAAAAACATTCAGATGAAAATAAAATTCTGTGAAATGCATAAACACATTTTCAGCAGGACTGTTTTTTTCCCCCTCTTACTTTAAATTATAAGAATATTAAAAAGATCAAAACAAAGCAAAATCATAGAAATTTCCTTCCCTGGTGCAGATCTAGTGGCAAGGGGGGTAGGAGGGCTCAGTCAAAAATTTAAAAAATAAAAAGAGACATTATAACATGTTGAAATTCCATTTCTGAGGACCTCAGTTTTTAACATTTTCAGAGGGAAGAGGCTTTTATATATTTATTTATTAATTTTATTAATTTATTTTTGAATTTATTTATTTATTTTATTTATTTTTTTAGAGTGCTTATATCACTTACAACTTACTTATTAAACCATATAATTCATTACTTACAACATCGTTGCATAACATACAATACTGGCTTAAAGGGACAGGCTTATGGCTAGATGGGCATCAAGGTATCATGTGCACAGCCACCTACTAAAGAAAATTGTTTTATTTTTCATGTGTTGCCTGATAAGTGTTCATTTGAACAGCGCCTATAGCATATTTTGGCCATATTTCAAATCATGGCTTAAGGCCTACCAAGGGAGGTTGCACTGCACTGCCACAGGAAATCACCTTCTTAATGGTACATATCTAGAATCCTCTCCTATAAAATCCTGTATACTGTCCCAGCATTCCTAAAGAAAGCCTGCATGCTCAACAATTAAATTTTAATATTAATTAAATTAATGTATAAATTAAATTAATGTATTGATTTCTTTCGTAGAGAGCATATTAGGTAAGGTAAAAGGTAAAGTCTGCATATGAGCCTAAGTGGCCCATCAGGCCGGAGCTTACCCTGGTTTCTGTAGCATTAAGCAACTAGAAATATTGCTACCCCCCCGGATGGGATGCTAGTCCATTGCAGGGTTATCCCCAGCATTAAATTCACCGGTATCCATTTATACACCTGGGTGGAGAGAGGCACTGTGAGAGTAAAGTGTCTTGCCCAAGAACACAACACAATGTCCCCGGCCAGGGCTCGAACCCGGACCACTCGCTCCGGAGTCAAGCTCACTAACCATGAGACCATTGCACCTCCCGCATATTAGCACACACTTGCCGATATTTATTACTTGCTTTAGCATAATGATCTGATCCAGAAACAAAATTGTACATACTGTCTATTATATTTCACAATCTTATATAACTGTAGTATTCAACCAATACAAATAATTATTTTATTATTTAAATAATAGATTATTATAATATATTGTTTGTTTTAGATATCATTCAACTGCATAAGAATTTATTGTTCTATGTAAACATCTTCTTAACCATGCAAACTTTTAGATTAACTTAGTTTTATTTATTTTCTGTGGGGAGGGGTACTTTTCTAACCTTCTTCTCAATTAAGCTATAGTATGCCATATGTAACATTAATTGTGGGAGGCGCGGTGGCCTCATGGTTATTGCGCTCGGTCCGGGTTCGAGACCTGGCCGAAGACAATGCGTTGTGTTCTCGGGCAAGACACTTAATGGGCGAATTTAATGCTGGGGGTACCCCTGCGATGGACTAGCATCCCATCCAGGGGGGAGTAGAAATATTCCTAGTCTCTTCATGCTACGGAAACCGGGATAAGCTCCGGCCTGATGGGCCACTTAGGCTCGTATGCAGACTTTACCTTTTATGTAAACTTAATAGCCCAAGTTAGTCCAACAGTCTTTTGCCTACCGTATTTATGACCTGACCAAAATTCCAATTGCCTCCATGTGACCTGGGTCTCTGTAAACGGAGGACCGGATGGCGGATGGAAAAATGCGGATGACAAAATGAGGATGAAAAAATGCCGATGGAAAAATGCCGATGGAAAAATGCCGATATCGAAAAATGGGAATGACAATGTGCGGATGGTAAAAAGCCAAGGAGAAGAATAGACTATTATCGACAGAAAGACGCATGCCGTCTCTGATATAGTAAAATAGTAAATTATTTAGTTTTGATCTGGTAAAACTGTTAAAACGTACATTAAAAACTGTGTCCCGGAATGTCAATGCTCAATTAAGAATTGATATGTACCTCCATCTCTGGGACAGATTTTGTCAGATTCCCACGCCTTGAAACGTATAAGTAAGCTTTTAGTAAGGATTTCATAATCCCCATATTGTCATTCGCAATTTTCCATCCGCATTCTGTCTTCCGCATTTTATTATCCTCATTTTATTGTCCGCATTTTTCCATCCGCCATCTGCCATCCGCCGCCATCAGGCCTGCAGTTTACAAAGACCCGTATGACCTGACCCTTTAATAAATACCCTCAATTCATACCTGCCTCATAACGCTTATAATTAGTTGCCTAGTTCAGACCGATGTTGAAGGCATTGTTAGAGAGCTTTTGTTGATGCTCCTATCGATAATTATCAAAAAGTAGCTTTTTCTAAAAAAACATACGCAATTCAATGCTAGAGTGCAAAAACCACACCCAAAATGGCTGAAAAACCATACCCTTTGTGTCGTACATACCTAATAGCCCGTATAAGAGAGTAACCCGCCTGGGGGCTTTCTTTATGGCCCAGTTGATACTGAGAGAGTATAGTAACAGGGATAGCTAGTGTACATCTCTGCTTCACGCCTTGCAGAGCCTTGGGAAAAGGCTCTGCATCTGTCAAATTGTTCCGCAAATAACCTGGGCTGGGCAGTCGTGGTACAGCGTCCTGTCTGAGAATATAGATATGGTCGCTGCAGGACCTCCCTTTGCGGATTCCAGCTTGTTCTTAATCAATATTCTTCTCCAGGACAGCGGCCATGCGCTCTTGCCTGACCTTGCTAAGCACTTTGCTTGTAAGACGCAAGATTGTTTTGTCCATACAGTCTTTACAATCAGATAGATCGCCATATGTTCGCAAGCCTTACAAAAGAGTAAGTGTTCCAGTCTTCAAGCATATTCTCAGGAATCCAGATGTTATTTATTATTATAATAAATAATATGTTTTATTGAGCTCATATCAATGTATACATTGGATTTTTACACTCTTGTTAAGGCAGTCAAAGATATCAGTTTTATTTGTAGCTTGGTAAGAATTCGAGCTGGTGAGCTAAATGAACCGGTAGGTTTTCTAGTAAGCTCCCCGTACGTTTTAAGTTAAAATCAGGAGATTTTACACGATCTTGGATCTAGCTATATACTTTTTTATTCTGTTGATGTTTGATGGGCTTCATAACCAATACCCTCTATTAACCATGGTTAAATTCCGGTTCAAGTCGGTTGAAGATTCTGTGGAAATGCTCTTGCCATTCCTTCAAGGTTGTCTGATCTTCTGATCGTGATAAGACTCTGCCGTTCTCATTCTTCCAGGGCATGCATCTGTTGATTGTCGTATCCACCCCTTAGCGTTGTCCCGATAGATACAACATCTTCGTCTTCAGGTCCTTGCCGTGCTGCAGCCTCTTCTGCTTTCTTAGCCAGGTTTTAGTCTTTTTTCCACTGTTATCCGTCCTCTACGCTTCCTTCCCAGGTACTGGTTTTCCTTTCATGGCGGTCTTTCACTCCCTCTGATTTTGTTGAGTTTATCTTCTCTTTCATCTATTTTCTTTCAGTAATCTTGTCCCATGCTTTTTGTTTCATCCATTCGTTTTTAATTCTCTTTACTTAATTCCAGGGTCTCCTTTCCTGCTTCCTTCACTGTTTGGCGAAAACTCCTAGGATTCTACCGAAATGAACTTGGAAGCTCCATACTTAGTCTAACGGGGCTATCAAAAAGTATCCGAATTAGCCCGAGTTGTTTTTGCTATTATTGCTTCCTTTCAGAAAACACAAATGTAATCCTAATGCCATTAACACAGAAATACTTCACCAAATTTCAGATTCGTGGCTCTTCATTAAATTTGAGTCTTGCAATTGATCTGTTGGTCGGGAATGGTGTATATTTGTAGAACATGTTACAAAGACTCATATTGTACGATGGCTAAGCCAATAGAAACTCTTGAAATGCATTATCCAATAATCCAACTAGCGAATGAATATTCCACCCCTTGCTGTTTTCTTTAACAATGAAGACGCTATTTATTTCATTGTTAGGCTGATATTCTATGTAAAAAAAATTGGCGACCTGGTCTGGGTTGTTCGAAAGGTGGATATCGATATCCAGCGAATCAATAACTATCCACTGGATAGCGCGGCTTGTTTTGTGAAAATTTATTCACTAGATTAGATAGCGTTATCCAGCCTTAGAACAACTAGAACCAGACAGAAAGCGCATTCCCCTTGCTAAACTTAGTAGATGTTCACACAGTAAATAACGATTACAGAGTTCAAGCACTGAAATTCACGCATCTTACTCATAAAATCCTTCTACTAAGCTTGGTTCAAGACTTTTTCAATACGCCAGTAAACTACACGAATACAGTAACAGGTATGCATCTAGGCAAAATCTATACATATTTTTGAAAAATGCGTACCAATTCTGGATTGCAAACAATAGCGGCTATTCTCCGGGACAATATTCCTACCCACTAGATCTCAATGCCTTCATCTTTGCTAAACAGCTGACACTGTATTTACTGTCTGAACAACATTCTTAAACTCTTTTTTTAACAGTTCTGTATTTTCTCAAGTATCTTTAGAGTAAAGTTTCCATATAGCGCGCGCTCTGATAGGCTAAAACAGCGTGCTTTATCAGAAAACAGATGCACGGTAAGCTGAATTTCGGAATTTCGACAAATTTGACCCAAATCAAATGTCTCCTTTGACTCAGACAAACGCATTGGAAACGAGCTATTTGTCTGCAGTAAACGTAACTGCATGGAGGCCATTGTGCACAACAGAACAACAGAAGTGTCAAAAGTTTTTTTGCACTTGAAATCTGGTAGGGGGCGAATGCTTCGATGAAAGACATATATGTTGCGAAGGCAGAAATTATACTTTAGAAGTAAAACTACGAAAACACCAGTTGAGCTATCTCTTTTTACGATGAGGAGCTCAGCGAAGTGAAACATGTCAATCACAGAACTGACCCGACGAGTGATCAGTTGAAAGCTTGTTGTAATATTCTCTCCTGTAATCGGAGAACCAGTGGAAGCAGTTTAATCTTTCCAACTTTGACGCTAAGTCGAGAAATCTTGTTACAAGCTGTAAAATTATTTTTGTAGCTCCTGTCAAATACAGCTCAGCATTTCTAATTTTCATTCGCAAGCTTTGAGCTCTTTGCTTCGTAATTTCCATTGGCAAAGTGCACTTTTTCATGAACCACAATGCAGCGGAATTCCTCTGGACTAGAAATTTTTTAGATCCATATTTAACCAATAAAGAAGCCTCGACTGTGTTCTGCTTTGTTGTTAAGCACGCAGGACGCGGTAGAACACGAAAAAAGCGTTCTTTTAAAGACATATGGAGAAACACTCCACTCGATCTCGTGTTGTCCCCTACGTTTCACATCTGCATGGGTAAATAAATTGTTATGTTATTATGTGTGCCGTTAGCAGCGAAAAGTACGCGAAACGTGGTTTACCGGCAGAATAGGCGGGATTCTTCCTGGACGAGAAATATTTAGATCCTTACTTAACCAATGAAGAGTCTCGACTGTGCTCTGTTTTGTTGTAAAGCACGCAGGACGCGGTAGAACACGAAAGAAGTACTTTAAGAAGTAGGGAGAAACACTCGCCTAGATCTCGTGTTTTCCCATACACTGCTTTAGTTTCAAACGTTAGAGCTTTATGAACGATTTAATACCTGTATGGACAAATAAACTGTTATGTTATGTATGTAGTTAACAGCAAAAAAATTAGAGTGTTTATATTTTTTGCGTGGTACAGGAAAATGCATGTATTGTGCCGCTCATTAAGTGAAAAATTCCTCATCACGGGATTGGCTAGTTTTAAACCGTTCTGAGGTCGTTAAGCTGGCAATGACCTAAAAATAACTTGAATGGTATTACATTAGCAATAAGGCCAATAAGAGGGATTAACTGTCTGTCTCTCTCTTCATCCTCTCTCGTTCAAAATTCATAAAATTTCAGATATATGTTACTTTCCATGGAACTGACAAACGAATGGTCCCTTAGCCAACTGGGACTTTACTGGTTTACTGGTTCTCGCTGGCGCATGCATTTTGGTATTTACCGCTCAGCATAAGGAATGATGTAGAGTACTAAACACTTTCTGAACGACTAGTCCAGCAAAAAATTGCACTACATTTCTTTATTCTAATAACTGAGGTTTTCGATAAGCAATTAAGAATACAAAGCCGCGGTATAAAAGAATGAAATTTCGACGGCTCCATGCCATAATTCTCAAATTCAAATATAACGCATTATGTGAGCTCATTATATAATGAAAGTACTTTTGAAAGTCTCACGAAAAATGAACTCACGATATGTGTTTGATTTGAATTTGAGAATGAAAAGTTTGCAAGTAGTACAAATTTAATACGCTTGGCGAAGCGATTCAATGGTAACTTTTAAAAGTGTTACGAATGGTAACAGAAACAGTTAGTAACAGAAACGCTGCTTCCGAAATTAATTTAGTCAGGATTAATTTACTTATCTTGAAGGATATGAATTCCCGGCGCGTTTCTCTGTATTTTGCTAAAGGAAGCTATTGCTGGAAAGCTATGCTTTTGGAAAAAAAAGTTAAAGACTTCCTTAATTTCAAATTTAAGCATACCCTTAGTTGGCGTAAGCCATAAAGCTTTAAAGTGCCCATAATGTCCAAAAAATTTTTTCGCTCATCTAATTCTACATTTCACCTAAAGAACTTCTGCGAAAAAATTTTTCAATTTGGATAAAACGCAATTTTTTTACGAATCTTTACAAAGTTCAAAATTCTATTTTCTTGCGGT
>Ga0126337_10002827_pt1 | contig 11153 bp, 8 predicted proteins | sample DipCmetagenome_FD_92527 | JGI IMG/M metagenome (GOLD analysis project Ga0126337, IMG submission 92527) | Coral microbial communities from La Bocana,Puerto Morelos, Mexico - Diploria C A metagenome | ecosystem: Host-associated > Invertebrates > Cnidaria > Coral | place: La Bocana,Puerto Morelos... | reverse complement strand
TCGGCGCATGTAGAATGAGACGTTCGAACCAGGCCTAAGTCATGCGATCTTTTTCCTGGCCACAATAGCGCTTTCGCAATCGAACTTGGAAGTTATTTTATAAATATCAAACCGTCGAATCATCAGTGCCTTTAAAGTTGACGCGTTATAATGTTGAGAACTCTAACAGTGAAACAAAGTTCAAATCCTCCGCTGTTCCCTCTCGCTCGTTTTCCTTAACGCCATAGAGTTTATATTATAAAGATGCAGGGCACCACTGGCGCAAGGAATAGAAAACATGTTGTCCGCAAGCCGGAAGGGAACAAAGAAAGTGTGATCTCACACTTTTTTACGTTTGAGTGATTTCACTTTTCGGACGGGGGCAGAAAATTTAAAGGAACATAATTATTTGTCCTTCGTTTCGCGCGCAAAGCTCAGAACCTTAACAGAGAAACAAGGCTCTATCCCTCCGCTTTTTCCCTTTCCTTCGTTTTTAACGCCATTTATAGCCTGCAATGTATAAAAGTTAAAAAGGAAAGCGTTTTAAACTGCTTATTATTGTTTTCACACTCAATCAACGTTCATAAATAAAGCGAGGCGGCAAGCGGGCAAACTAATTAAGGGTATTGTTCTTAAGTTCAACACTAGCATAAAAAGGTTTGCAAACATAAGCAGCAGTCATTAATCGCTTTCTACAGTTTGCGATCATGAGTAAGTTCTACGAAGTTTCTAAAGTACTCGACAAGCGCACAGATGTCCATAATCGCGTACAGTTTCTTGTTCGCTGGCGCGGCTATGGGAGAAAGCACGACTCATGGGTGGATGCGGAGGACACGAACGAGTACCTAAAGCAAGTGTTTCGCACTCGACACCAAGGCAACCCTGGCTTGCTTCAGACCTTGAGCGTGCTTATCGCCGAAAAGTTGAAAATGAGAAAACCGCCGTCAACAAGCATCGTGAGACGTACCTCCGTGACTATGCCGATGGATCCCGAGACCTTCAAAGAGTTGTTTGGTAGGCTACCTTCCGCACCAAATCTTTTGCGAGAGACTAAATTTTCAGTGCCCATTCACGAGCTTGACACCATAATGCCTGCTGGATGGTCATTAAATACTTTTAGAACTTCAACGACTTGTCGGTTGCAGCCCGGCAAGCCTGTCGAGTTAGCTCTATTAGAGCGAAGGAAAGTATTTTATGATCACTCCAGCTGTTCGCGTTGTCAGGGCGGAAATGGTGCACCCGTCGCTTGTAAAGATGTGGTGCGAAGGATTGTTTACGGCTCAACTGTACTGAAGGTTTCATTCTACCGAGAGCGGAATAAAGAAGCCCAGAAGAAGCCCAAGGAGCGCACAAGGCTAGCTTGGGCAAAACCCAGAGTAGTTAGCAAGCAGACCACAGTTCGGTGACTTACCGCTGGGTAGGTCCCGTGAAAAAAAAAAAAACGGCTCTTTTAGGAGCCACCACAATATGAGAAAGTAATGACCAACTCTCAATTTTGTTCGTTCTCTGTTTTTCCGCCTTGCTCTTTTACAACTACTTTGTTGAAAAATATTGCCCGCCTTATATACGATGGTCCCTTGAACACTTTTGAATGGTACTCGTTCTTTTTTTGCGTGTTTATGGACCTCGACTTCGTCTTGGTCCATAAACACGCAAAAAAAGGACTTGGCCAATATCCAGCCATCTTGACCGCGCGCTTGGTCGATAACCCATACATACTTCCAATATTGGATTGCGCACGACTGCGTCACTGAAATTATTACGCGGATGCGAAGCAAGTTGGGACGAGTTTGTTTTTTCTTCATGGTAGTCGCAAATTGTAACGCAAGTTGTCATTGGCTATAGCTACATTGTAGCCAATGGTAGCTCCTGTTATTTTCTATCCAGATTCCAGGGTGGTTTTGTCGCAACATGGAAGGCTTCACCTTGGTAAACCTTAGCTTGAGACTGCTTCATGAGATGCACAAACCTTTAACTTGCCAAATGTGAGCAAATTTTATGCCTGACAAATTGGTAGTTGGATGAACGAGCAGCAAAGTCAAAATTTGTTGCTCAAAGTAGACCCGTTCTCTGCTATTCGCAACAAGTTGAACACGCAAGGTGAGAAACAGCCAAGTTGACAGTTTTTGCATCGAATATATCGTCGCTTCAGTTAAATCAGCGATATACGAAATACAGCTTTTTGTTTTTCGTATTTCGGCGCCTTAAGAAAACAGCGCAAGATATTCATTTTGTTTTGTAGTGCACGTTATGTGGTATATTAATAAAGAATCATAAAAATAGCCTCTTTGTTTAGTTATCATGTAAAACTTGGATGTTGGTCATTTGAGCTTAATTTATTTTCGCATTGCTTTAATTTGAAAGATTTAACCTGAACAAGCATATCGAACGCTTGAGGAAGGACTTATTGTTTGCACTGCAACTTACTGATCAGCTGACCAAATGTCCTAAATGTATGTTTCTTACGCTTCGAGATCAGATGATTTATATAACAACGAGCAAAGCCCTGTATAGCAAGCCGAACGAGAATTGTACGCTTCGTAGAAAATGTGAGGTAGCATCCGCAAGAAACTGTTCAGAATAACAGAAAATATTGATTCGAGAGATAGATTTAGCGATACGTATGAAAATAGCGCTGTATCCTAAGAATTTGCTGGCTTTACGGTAATTGTTTGGTTGATACAACTCTCTGAATATGTTGAAATTTAATCTTTTATCCCGTCAAGGGAAATCTTTCAAGGGGAAATCTTTCTCGTTATGTTGCTCTTTTCAAGCCAAGATTTCACAGGTCATCAGGAGTTTTTTATATGTGAGAAATTTCCTTCACTCTTGTGTTTACTTGTCTTTATCTATCTTTATCTATCTATCGATCTATTTTAAGATCGTGTAACCGCAAGTTTGTTTTTCGCTTCTGAGCTCACAGGCAACGTGTCGCAGTCATCGTATCAACAAGGAAAAGGGCTTTCTTGGCCTTTTCTCATGTCGCTTAAAAAAAACATGAACCTAGAACCTTTGCGTGCTCTGAATTGCATGCGCTTTCTGAAGTATTATTTTGGTTATACTTCAAAATGATGAAATATTGAACTTGTGCAGTAATTTGACACCGTGTGAGTGTGGTGTCGCGTGGTGTCACTACTGTCAAGACCACAGCAAAGTCATCGATCATGGCAGAAGGGCACGCGGCTCGGTAAGTGTTCGTGTACCCGTGTTTAATACTTATAGCCACTTATTCCTCTGCGTATGCACACACAATATACCTCAGTCAAAAACCAAATCATTGATTGCAGTAATCTGCGGATGGGTAACTGAAATGAGCTACATTTCTTCTCGATTCCAAGCTACGTTTTCTAGCTGGACACGGTAACAAGTGAAGTATTATATATTTATCTCGATTTCGAAGTGCTTGAGTGGCGAACTACAAAATATACAGAACTACGTGTTTGCCGAAGACAATAAATACACCTTGCTTAATGAACACTTGGCTCGAATAAACTGGTACACACGGTACACAAGGTATCGACTGTCGCCTTCCTGAAAATTATGCAGACAGAGGGAAAAATAATTGCAGTATGCAACGGCTACACTTGACCAAATTTTTGTCACGAGGTCATAATACTCGTCGTCGATCAATCGATTTCTGCGGCGCTCTAACAAAAATTTAGTAATTTTGGTGGTATTATTATTTTACCTTCGGTCTCATTTTACTTCTGTCCTGTAGTCTGGATTTTACCAGCTCAGTCTTAATGTTACTACAGGTCCTAATAATAATTATTGATCTTTTTTATTTGTTCTATCAGTGAAATGTTTCCTGTTCCAGGATGCTCTGGCGTACAAGGTAAGTTCCTACTTCCCAAACGTTGATAAAAATTAATAAGTTGAGTATTTGACAAGGTAATTGATAAGATTTTATAATTTATTAGATTATTTCTGAATCACAGGAACTAGGAAGCGAAAATGCAGTTCTGAAGGTATAGTGGATTTAATTGCATTTTACAATTTCAAAACATAAGAAGTTCAAACATTTCAATAGTTTCCTGGCAAATTTTCAAAAAGTCAGATAAGCAATTTGCAATTATGTATTCTTGAAAATTGTGCTGTATATACACCGTTGGTTACATAGGAAATGGGGCAAATATTTTCCCTGATTACATTATGGGGCTGGGAGGCTAAATGTATAGTAAGTCTTTAGTTATTTCACTGGTATTTCACTGGTAGTTATATTATTATATATTATTTTGAATAGATGAATCTCCAGTTAAATGGGGGATTGGATTCATTGGAGATATGGAGACAGAATCCGAGGCAGAAGGCGTCGAGATGGAAGTGTGGCAGAGTGGATATCACTCTGCCACTACTGAAATCATCTCGGACTCTGAAGATGATCTTTTTTTTCTTGATGGTTAGTATTTTTTTATTGTAGCGATCAAGTGAAAAACCCTACAATTCAAGTTAAATTCACAAAATTGTTATGCTCTGCTTATAATTTACTGACATTTGACATTTTCAGAAGTATCATACCAGGAAGTGGAGGAGGTGGAGGAAGTGGAGGAGGCGGAGGAGGTAGAGGAGGTGGAGTGGATAGAAGAGGAAGAGTGGGAATTAGAGGAAGACGAGGATGAGGAAGACGAGGATGAGGAAGACGATGAGGATGAGGAAGACGATGATGACGAAGATGATGACGATGACGATGAGGTGGGAGAGGAGGAAGGAGAACAAGAAAAAGGTGAGGTTAAACAAGCTGTATACCAAATTCCCCTTAGAACTGTTTTATTAATTTTCATTCCTTTTTATCTTAATTAGAACTTGGAGCTTTCCCTCCTGAACTTTGTATCATATGTTTGACGCAGCCAAGAAATGCAAGCATTATCCATGGCCAAACAGGCCATCAAGTATGCTGTTTTGAATGTGGAACAAGACTAAAGGAAGCAAAAAAGAAGTGTCCTCTTTGCCGTAAAAAAATCAAACTTGTTATTAAAAACTATTTCTAGCTGGTCAATGCCCCAAGCCTCTTTCTAGTACGAATCCACGATGGCCAATAATGTGTAAACACTGATAAAAGCTTTTCTATCCAAATGGCTGCTCCGTGGTTTTGCGAAATGTAATCTGATTGTTTTGACAACCTCAATTCTTGTTGGCGATTTTCTGGTAAGTATAAACCTATAGTTTTGATTTAACATGTTTATTAAGCACTGAAGCTACTTTGTACTTTAAAGATACAAAACTATCAGTTCCAAAAAAAAACCATGACTAATATTTCTTAAGAAAATTATCTGTCTGATAAGCTTACATCCCCCGAACTTATGACTTTTATGATCAAAATTCCAAGGTCTTCAGCCTTCTTCCACCTCCTCATGCTGGTAAATTGAAATGGACCCTTCTGGATGACACTGCTGGGCTTCGTCTTCAGATGAACTGTCTTCTTGAGTTTCTGGACTCACTGGGACCTTTAGATAAGCTCTCTTCTTGCGCTTCAGTTCATGGCGTCTGGCAAATAATTGACGGGTTTCTTGTTCCATGACCTGGAAAAATATTACACTACATTAGGGCCTATTTACATGATTCTGTACTGACTTCAATTGATGGAAAAGATTTTTCCGTCCGCATATATTTCTCTGTATCTGTTTACATGATACCACTTGGGACCTAATTTTATGAAACCCCACTGAGGCCACAGTGTAAACTTTAACAGTATTTTTTTTAGAGAGGAACCCACATCTTATGAAACCAGCTATAGCGGCAACAGTTTTAAACTCCGTTAAATCAATTGCATGTTTAAGGTATTAGTGTACCTTAAGCAAAGTAAATATTTTCTGAATGGTTAAGGATTAACTTCTTACAAGCTGTGTGCAAGGCCCGTAATATTGGCCTGAGGTCTGGCCTTAAACATTCTGTTGCATAACACTTACTTGCACTGTATACTTCGAGTTCTTTCCACCCTTTTGAGAGCCTCTGTGGAACGTCTGTGATTGCCAGTGGTTTTTTTTCTCTACTGGCTGGCAGTTAAAGTTAATTAACGTGCCATGCATTTGGAGGAACTGGGGGACATGATAGACAAATGCTACGGGACAAAGGAAATAAATAGTCATATTAATATATGTTAATATGTAAAGTTAGGTTGGGGGGGGGGAGAAATGATACAACTAATTATTGCCTCATAATCTTTGGATTACCAACCTATTTCTTGCAGAATCTTTGTTGTGCAATTTCTGTTCCCAATTTGACTGTCTATGTATACGTTATTTATACACCATAGACATTTTTCAGAACTTTTGGTGAGGCATTCAAAGGCTCTTTTCATGAGAGGTATATAAAAGGCACTTTGAAAGCGCACAACAGGAAATATCAACCGGCGGGGTGAAATTTGAAAACTCAAATTCTCAAACTTGGACAGAATGAAACTCAAGTGGAACATTTCTGGAAAAAAATACTTTTCAATTCATATCTGACTTCATATGGAGTTAAACATGAACATTGATTTGTTTACGGAAAAAGATAGATATTTACAGAAGTGTATTTTCATACCATGAATGTATGGTGTGAGGTCATCATCATAGAACAGTTCCATAAAGAGTTTTCCCCAGTCTCTTGCATGGCTTTGAAAATGTATTGGATCAATGTAATCAGGGTGATCCTCTTTCACCTGAAGGGCTCTCATCAGTGTCTTGAATCCCTAAAAGTCACAAAACTATAACTATTATCATTGTGTAACAGTATAGTCTGTTGCATATTTCAAATTAGGAGTATAATTGGGTGATTCCATATTTTTATCCCTCATAGCCCTGAGCATTCCAAAAAACCTTCCACAGTAGGGCTATGAATATTATCTGGAATTGGCTAAAGTATTTAAGTTAAAAACTCAAAACCTTATGCTATATGTTTCTTGCTTTAACATTTTTATTTTTAAAAATGCTTTATACAAAGTAGAGCCTGGGAAAAATAGAGGAAAAAACTCACACTCCACAACTCATTGACTCCTTCTGCATCCACTTCCCCAACAGCTTCTATTACTCTTGTTATATCTAACTTCTCTAGTACACTTTGAAGTTGTTTTCCATCCAGTGCTGTCCACTTTCTTTCATATTTCTCTGCCAGCTGATTGAATTCCTCAAAAAATTTGAATTCAACCTTTATTTTGGCCATTTCAGCAGTCAGCACTTCTTCACATTCTTTATTTACAACTGCTTCAATAACCTGAAAATTTATATGAAAAACATGATGTAAAGTATGCTTACTGAGTTGTGTGCTGGCAATAATAAGATTAAGTATGATCTCAAAAACACTGGGATAGCAACTCATTTACCTGATGAAACAGTCGTCCCATAATGCGTAGAAACATATGGAGTGTATCCACAACAACAAACTGAAAGGGTATTTTCAGCAGTGGGGGCTGTTTGCAGCCTTTTCTACCATCAGTGGTGGACTTTTTTGCCAGGTGTTCACAATCTGCTAGGTCTCTTTCAATCGGCCAATCCTCAACTAAAGGAAGAAATTGTTAAAGTGAAATGGTTTTCTAAACTTGTTGTACATTACATGTATGCTTTAATGTTCCTTTGCCTATTTTATGTTTCATTCAAATGTGTGGTTCCAGAAAATATCCATACTCCCACCACAGAAGGGATTGGAAATTCCGGGGAGGAAGGGGGGGTCTCAAAGACCCAAAAATTTAAAGCAATGTATGAAGCTAAATTGGAATTTCGGGAGGGGTGGGGGAGTCATAGGGCAAATCCCTTCTGTCGGAGGGGGGGGTCAAAAAAACCAAAAAATTTAAAGAAAAGAAAGAGAAAAAATGGGATTTTGGGGGGGGGGGGGGGGGTAATGGGGAAAATCCCTTCGGGGGGGGGGGGGGGGGGGGTATGGATATTTTCTGGAACCACACAATATCAATGAGTTTTTTGTCATTCTATTCATGAATCTTGGTTCTTTTTGTTTGTCACTGACAAAAAAGTAATGCACTCCATGAATCTTTTATTGCTACTACTGGTTAGTAATTATTTTTAATAATTTTGTAAGCATACGTACCATCTAGGTCATTAATCATGTCTTTGGTGCAAAAGCACCATATACAAAAAAATTTTGAGCAAGCTGCATTCAACCCATACACAAGTGCCAGGAACTTCCAGTCAGAACAGCAATACCTGTTCATGGAGAAAATGTATCTGTTTTTAGTAGAAGCAGTTTTGTTAATTAAATATACTAATGCAAGTACTGCAGTCTGATTGGCTGAGCTGTTACGCACGTATTAAACAATTATTCACTTAACTGCAGATGAATAGTGGTGGATATAACTTTTGGTTACTGAAGCAAAATGCTCAGCGTCTTTGTTTCTCTGGTGAATAGTACCTAGCCTATCAACTCCAAGTTGACCAGTGAGAAGTGTAACCCTTGCCCTAACCCAAATAATTTGTAGTTTTGTGTTCCACTGGAGTACCACTAATCTGATTATTTCTCCAACTGTTTTCTATTGAACAATATTATTAGACTAGGAGCCTGAGTTTACATATTGTCTGTTTCTTTTTCTTGTTTCTCTCAATTTGCAAGAAGACAGAAAAGGGGGAAATTCATTTTTATACTAGTCTGGAACTTTAAAATTACTAAGTGAATGAGTGTGCAGATACAACTAAGAGTTTAAAATGGCATGCATACTCAGTACATTCATCTTATAAATAAGACTGCTACAAAAGGGAGTGGATTTTGATAGAAATATCTGTATAGCTACCCACCATTCAACATCAAAGTGCTCTCCATCAATCTTTAAACCCTCGCATTTAATTTCCTCAATTTCTTTGAATGTCTGGCCTAAACACTCCTTCAATTCATCATAGTCCTCTTTCCCTACAATAATCAGAAAACACTATCAGCTTTAGAATATGATCAACAAATATGAATGATGAACTCCTTGACTGCAAAAATTAAATTGAATTACTAACAGTTCACAAAATTAACAAAAAAAATCAATATTTGTGCTGGATATAAATTTCATGACATTTCGAAGATGATTTAAATGATTGCTTACCATTGTACAATGCTAGTGTGTATTGATATTCAAACGAGTGCCTTTCCTCGGCGAGTATATTGAACACTGCCATGACTGTGCCTATCCGCTTACTCGTTCTTCTTCCATCTGCAGCAAATCTCAGCTTAATTGTTCGTCCTCCTTTTGTGACTGCTTCTTTCACATCTTTTATTTGCAAAAGGTATTGCAGCACTTCTTTGATACTGCGGCGGGAGCCATCTCCATTCTTAGCCTTTGTATAAAAATCACAGGATAAGGATGGAAGTCAGTTTAGAGCATCACTTTTAACAGGGCCCACAATGACAACAAATTTAGAACTTGAAAAGCAATCCAGAAAACAAATTGTTTGTTTTGATTGTTAATTTTATAAAATAAATAATTAAATGGCTTTTTATTCATAGTTGTGTAAAATCGTGTTCATAAATAACTTTTCTTTACTATGACCTTAATTATTTTTCTCTTCTAAAAATAAGCCTAAAAAACATGGTTATTATTTTAAGGTGAAGTGGTTTCGGTTTGGAGCCAACAACATAGACTACGAGCACATTGAGCAGTCTCTCTTTTTTTCTCAGTCCGACAAGCATTTACCAATAAAAAAAAAATGGCGCGAAAGGTAGCTACGCTGCGCATATATTTTTCGCTACACGCTCGGCGAACAAGGGAAAAAGAGAGGCTGCCCGTTGTCAATCAGTAAGTAATATCGAATAAGCAGTCCCTTACCTGAGGTATAGGTATTGTGTCAATAGTCTTGTTTTGTTCTCTTCTTTCTTGAATAATGGTAGAGAGAGGCGGGATTCTGTCGCGGATGTCCTCGGGCAGAGCCATTCGTAACTCGTGGTAGGCTTTGTCGCTGACAAGCCCCTGATCTTTTGCGGCAAGTATGCGCCTGACCACTTCAGATGTGTAGCCATCGTCCAAGTTGTCTTCCAGGTTGTTTGCCAATGGAATTACCAGCTCTTTGCCATACACGTTAAATTTTAGCTGTGGGTGGAAGGAATAATATTATTAATTAAAGAGTTAAGTACAATCATCTTACTTCAAGACTTGGTTTGGTTTGTTTCGTGAAGGTCAGATCGGACTAAGATGAAAACAAATCGTGTGAAAAAAAAAAAAACTTACCTCGACAGGTTTAAACTCTGTTGGAAGTATCTCGAGAGCGTTTAGCGTTAGTTCTCGTATCTTTTTTCTTTTCTGTGACCGAGAGGCCTTGTCGCATTCCCAAAAATTTTTCTTTGATGTGTTGAACTTCACAGAGTTTTTAGTCCGGTCCACTGGCAAGCGGCCTTGCGCCACCTCATCGCGAAGAAGTTTAAGTTGTTCTCTTAATTGGAAGGCCTCTGCTCGCGCTTCAATCAATTCACGACGGTCCGCTGTCCTCTGATTTTTTAACTGTTCAACCTCCGCTCTGAGTTGATGGATGGTGAGGTCATAATGTTCCAGTAAGGGAAGGGAAATTATATCTGTAGGGTGTTCGCGTTCATAACGCTGGGAACCCTGTCTATAAAGAACATTTGTGGGTTTTTGCACTTTGAACTTGGAGAACATCTCTGCAGTGAGTGATCGAAGGTTGTGATTGTCAGGTCGCGTACATTTTATTATTTATAAGTTGACTGTTAATAAAACAATAGGATAATGACGCGCGACTTTTAAAGACGCTTTTTGAAAGCGTGGATGCCTTTGTTGAGAGCAGGCTTAAAAATGCCTTTTAATTACTAGTTTACGTTGCGGGTAAAATGATTTGAAATTTTCGTCAAAGATCGTAAATTGATGGCTTATAATTCATGAAACAAAACCGCGTGGACTGTTTAGCGGAATTAAAATATTTGCATTTATTAAGTCATTGGTTGACGTTTATAGGACAAAGCCTAAGGGACAATAGTTAATAGCATCCTTATTTTAGAGACACTTTGCAAAGAGCGAGGCTAAAAACTCATTGTTTGTGATTTAGTGGTTTTCTTTGTTGGTGGAAGTATTTTTTTCACTTGATCAGCACGTTTTTCGCGTTGTCAAATGTCGCTTTGCGCGCGAAACGAAGGCGAAATATGTTCTTTCAACTATCTGGGCCCCGTCAGAATAGTGACTTCACTCAAACGTAAAAAGGTGTGAAATCACACTTTCTTTGTTCCTGAGGCTTAACAACAACGCTGTTGTTTGTCTTTTT
>Ga0126337_10002826_pt1 | contig 11155 bp, 7 predicted proteins | sample DipCmetagenome_FD_92527 | JGI IMG/M metagenome (GOLD analysis project Ga0126337, IMG submission 92527) | Coral microbial communities from La Bocana,Puerto Morelos, Mexico - Diploria C A metagenome | ecosystem: Host-associated > Invertebrates > Cnidaria > Coral | place: La Bocana,Puerto Morelos... | reverse complement strand
TTCCCCCCCCCCCCCCCCCCCTGGCAACTTCAACTACTTAACCTGGTTTCAAGAAAATAATTGGATTTCCCAACCATCACCTACAACCTTGCACATATCACATGGAAGAACATTCCTGATCAGTGTGCATATTATATATGCATTAAAATCATTATTTTACAAATGTTTTATGTCATTATAACATTCAACATTATTTACCTTCAAGACTTTCTCAAATTGATCAAGAGGGTGAGATCCCTTTTTTGAGACTGTTTTCATTGCAATAGATATTCCAGCACAATTCACAGCTACGGTAAGACGTCCAAACTTCTCATTAGCAAGCCTGATAGCTTGTTGAACATCAGCTTCTGATGTAACCTGGGCAATAAAACAAATATTAAATATCTGTTTTGTTAATAAGTCTCTGATTCCCCAGAAAGATTAGGTCCTATAGTGATTTTCTGAAAACTATTTATTGTCCAATGGATTAAGATGTAAACTTACATGTTAAGAAAAGTAGTACCTGGCCAAAACATAGAATAATTTCCCAAGGAACACCATAAGAATTTTAAGCCCCAGGTGCTTTGACAGTTCAAGGGACAGTGACTATTGGGAATAGGCACTTATTGGATTTGAGGACGAGGCACTTACTTCTTTTAAACACAAACATGAACATGGTGATAAAATACTTTAATGAAAAACAGCATATACTTTGACTTGAGAACTGTAAGAGTAGAAGCTCTGATTCCCATAAATGTTGAAGTATTTCATCTAGAGGAGAAGGCTGATTTCATAATTCATTCACTCTTTGGTGTCAATTTTGAAACCTACATGGATGCACATTAGATGGGGTATTCCCCTTTATGAAATAGAGGCACTTATCAAAAGAGCTGCACTCTATGGGGAGTGCTTAATGGAAAGGGGGCACTTATTGGAAGTCAAAATCATGAAGTAGTAAACTTTCAAGTAAGGGTTTAGTGCAACAGCCTACAGAATAGTAATTCAGTAGTCATTCTGCATATTGCTACATATTCTTTCCTAAAAAAATCTTTCTGCTCATATTCAATAATCCAGAGCACGTGAAAAAACATATTTGCTACAACACTAAGTAAAAACACTTAGCTCAATTAAGCACAGTCTCGTGTTTATCATATGACCTGTACACATATCACAGAAAAATTCTTCAATTTTGAAATTTCATCAATCAGCGGAAGATCACAAATGATTATCAAAAATCATTTACCGACTTCTATATCATATCAATCAATGTATAGATATAAATTTACATATCGTCTGTTGAAGGGTACACACACCCTACCCCACCCCTGCCCTGCATTGTCGGTTCTTGCGTAACATTTCTCGTTCTAGGAACAAATATTCAATCTCGATATATGTGAAGTAGTACTAGTATCGAGATAATAGTCACCTAAGTCTCTGCCAACGACAGGGAGAGTATACGCTTATCGAACTGTACTGGCAGAATTAAACAAACAAACACGGAAAATATTTTAACTCTGCTTACATCAGTCGGCGCGAAACAACAACTTTCTCCGAGTTCCTTAGCTACGATTTCTCCGTCACTTGAGGGAAGATCAGCTATAACTACTCTTGCTCCATTCTGTGCCAGTCTTTGAACAGTTGCCCGGCCTAACCCAGAAGCACCGCCTGTAACGATACACACGGCCTTATGTAGAGCGGCCGCCATGTTGGTGTTACACGTGTATTGAGCTTGCCGCTTGCCTGCCTCCTGTCAGCGGTACAAATGTTCAAAGCTAACGGAAAGCGTCACGCAGCAGGAGCGCGTTTTCGTCGGGTTTCCAGTTTAACCTACCCTTTCCCAAGAAGCCAGACAGAATAACAAAAAACGAAGCAAAATGAAACAAATAATAAGAGAGCTTTTCCGTTAGCTCCGATCAGACAAACCCCAGGGAGTTCGGGAGGAAAACCCCTTTCCTATGCAAAAAAATGTTACGCCCTTAGTTATCTTGATTAGTGGCTCTTTTAAAAGGTCTCTATGGTAACATTCTCCACCCTTGTTAAATATTTTATGGTTGCATCTTTCAGTCTGAGCTGGGCGTAAGGTTTTATTGAGCCCTCACTAGCCATGGGAAACGGAACTTTGAATGTCTCTCCTGAGGGTACGGAAAAGATATAATTAGGCTTCAAATGTGAAATTAATTTCATTAAAGTGCTTTTTATCGTTGTCACTGCTGTTGCTGCAATACGTCATTCCCAAGTGAATTCTAACAAATTCGTCATCGGGTGTCCCTGAAGAAAAAAGTCCGCTACAGATAAACAGAAAATGTTCCTCAGTTCAACGTTTTCGTATTGTTGGTGGTCACGGAACGGCGGATTAGGCTGTTGAATTATTCACGACGGATGAGTTGAGATCTTATATCATCCGCAGGGTCCTGTGTCAAGAGACTTAATATCGACTGATAACAAACTTTCTGACAAGCGTCATACATAGAAATTCTTCATATTAAACATGCATTTACTGATTAGCGTTTTGAGAACAGAACGTTACGATAGAACGTTCGAGTGGCTTTGGTTTGATTTGTCGAATATAATCCAAAAAACGCTTAAGCTTCAGTTTACTTTCTTTATAAATTGAGCGAAAACCCTTGTGAAACCTTCACAAAACCACAGTCACGATAGAGTGGCTAGGTTGCTAAGCACGTTTTCCCGCCCTTACTTCCGTCTACGCGAATTTCCTTCCTGTTCTGATTGGCTCATTGTTTCTTTTTCGTTAACTGTGATTGGTTACAAATGACGTTTACGGGAAACAGCATACGAGAGACATGGACACGTGGCCATTTTCCCAACCAGTTTTTATGTTTGCCATTTCAACGTGAAGCCGGAGAGGTTTCACGTTTTTGAAAAACGCGAAAAAACGCAATTAAAGTGTAATTTAAATTGTTGTAATACATAATCATTAAAGATAATGACGCAGTTCATTTTGTAAGAATATGTAAATGGTAGAAATTTCGTTAGAGACCTAGTGCCTACTGAGCTGGTCCTCATAGTTTTACGTGTGAACTTAGGGTGCGCTTCTGAACTGAAAGTCCAAGATCTTGGATTAATCTTTTTAATTAAGAACTCAAAATCCGTTTTTGGATTTTAGAATCCAACCTCGTTCCCAGGGCTTTTCCCTTTGAAATTGGGAGGGGCGGGAAAACCCTAAACCCTAACCCTAAACCCTTAAGTCTTTTCCCGCCCCTCCCAATTTCAAAGGGAAAAGCCCTGGGAACGAGGTTGTTTAGAATCTAATCGCACCCTTAGTCTCAGTAAAGGAGATCTGTACAGGGCAAACCTCAAACCAGTCGTTTGCCCTGTGTCGTTCTTAAAACCACTCACAGCTTACAATAATTACAAATATCACAAATGGACAGTCATACAACATTACAACAATACGGTTTTATTTTGAGGTATGCCATTGTAACGAGATAATATTGTCATTCTTGTCAGAATGTGTATGATTTTAAGACTTAGTATCACTGTAACTTCCTTCAATGTGAGAAGGCAGAGTCAGAGAGCGGCCTTTGTAAGACAACAATTTATTTAATTTATTTAATTCCGTAGCTGTGATCTGCTATGTACTTAATAAGCTGTAACACAGTTTGGATAACAATTGATCATAAAGCTAAGTCGGTTTACTCTCAAGTCATCAATTTTACTCTTCTCTCAGAAAAAGACATTATACGTTAAATAAATATGATGTTGCCAAAATATTTTTGTAATAAATATGAATTCTGCGGCTTTATTAACTAAACTTTTTGCATATGTAGAAAATATATAACGTAATTTGTTTACCACAGAACACATGCATATTCGTTTTGTTACTACCATAAATAAATCTTTCATTTTCACTAGCTCCTGTTAAATGTTTTGCCTTTGAAGTCTAAAGCCCACTCACTCACTCACTCACTTACTGACTTATGTATTCAAGCTACCATCAATATCACTGTAGAGTACAAGCAGTTCTCTTTCGCTTAGTTCGTCGAACGAGACCGTAAATAAACCGCGCGAAATAATAGCCAAGCGAAATCCAAGGGGCGTGCCTGATCGCGCGGGCCTTTTGTTTTCGCGGTTTTTTTTCTCGTTACGCACGACAGACTGAGCGAAAGAGGGATTGCTTATAGTCTAATATTACTGTCATTCATCGATTCTGGCGTTCATTCATTAGCTGTTTCCCATATTCAATCAACACTCTACATTAATTGACTCTAATCTTTACATTGATTTACACTGATTTGAGCGAAGAGTGGAAAACCTAACAGCGAAATGTCGCTTATCCGGCAAACCAGACTTGACAGCCAGACTCATGCGTTCAATCCCGTCCCGCAAGATACATAATAGATCCGTTCGCAGACGCGTGGTGATGACTCTGATTGGTTGTCATCCACACGCCGTTGAACCAATCAGAGACACTATACGAATCTGTGTTGGTTACGTCACAACTGATGAATATTTTGCCTCGAATTCTCGAGAGTGAGGAAATGAACGCGCGACGAGAGACATCTCCTTGTTCTGGCGGATATTTAGTCCATTTCCTCCGTTACCGCGGCCGTTTCATCTTTATTTCCTTGCGTGCTTGAGCTCTTCTTGTCCGCCTCTATTCTCTCCATTCTGTCTGACTCATATCCATCTGAATGCGACTCGCGTTGCATGCTCAGAGGATCAGCGGGTCGTTTTCGTAGCTTAAACTTTCTTCGTAATCTACCACTGCTGTCTCTGCTATCCTGGCGTCTAGCACTCTCCTTGTCTCGTTTCAGGCGCTTCAATTTTACCCAATGCTAAAAAACAAAACGAAATTTACCTCGATATCCGCTCTTTTTAAGCTTAGTGATGTAGGCAGAGTGATGTAATATTGTATATGATTAAATGTATCTTTTGTTTATAATGAAAAAAATACATACCTACGTTTTAGCTTGAGTTCTGCTTTTCGACTATTTTAAATTTTAAAATTTATAGTGACTATCGATTCAACAACAGAGAGTTTGTATCGTGTATCTTTAATTGATATCGTTATGTTTAGGGGGTTTGAACATGAGATATTCTTAAATACCCATAGAATTAACACGCAAAATTTCTTTCAAATAGGGAAACAAATCTCGTACCGTGGGCGCATCCATCCTCGTCAGTTCGCATTGACAACTTGGATTTTGACTGTTGCGAGTTCTGAGCACAAAACGATGCGTTAGAAAATGTTTACTCAAACTCATTTATAATTTATCAAGTTAATACAAAAGAAATCATACCCGTGACAGTGTCTAGATCTTAAAAGCATAGATTTTACCTTTTTTCCCATTTCTCCTTAGTTTTAATTTCAAGAAGAGGTAGTATATAGTGCTAATCACATATTTAAAATTCTCGAAGTTAGTCAAAAATGTTCAGCAACGTATACGCGTCGTCTTTTCAACTCTCTTCTCGGTAATTGGAAATGTGATGGAACACGGGCCCTCTTGTTTAATAAATTATATAACTTTCTGGATTAGTAAGACAAGATTATTTACAGAAAGATCTAGGTAAACTGAAATGTATTGCTTCTTATAACGCATGGAACGAACAGAAAAGACCTAACAATACTTTGACCATAAGCGACCGATTGAACTGGCATTCTTCCTTATCATTTATCACTAAAAAAGTTCAGTCAGGGTTTCGTGACTGAAAAAATAGTTAGATTTATTATCTTTTTTTAATTTACAATCGTAGGCTTTATTTTATTTATTAAGCTAAGTACTAATAAATTTGGTAACTGAGAATTTGTTTTAGGAATAAAGATTTCAGGAAAGACTCGAGGCTTTTGCTCAATTTCGGAGGCTTTACCTCTTCGGCTTCCCTCTCCGCCTGATCAATCCTGGAGCGATTTTGCAGAGCATCGATTGATTGGGAATATCGTGCACCACGTGACAAAACACTACCTTTATCACCACGCTTCAAGGGATTGCCATCCGGGTCTTTGTATATCTGGATTACCTAAAGGGAAGGCGAATGCGCAATCAGTGTTTTGTACCCAGTGATATCAGCTGTTCGTCAAGTGTGTTCCGCGGTCATATTTGAAACTATGGCTTTCCTTCACCTAATGGGCTGTGTTATTTTTTTGGATGGCGCAATTTTAAGGAATAAATATTCAGCTTTGATAGTACTCCCTCGGATGTCTTTACCTTAGGCACGAATAGAATTCCAAGCGTCAGCGTAGTGCAGAACAAGATGACTGCGCAGATTAGGGAAAGACTGACTGTTGGATGGCTGTTAGTAAAAATTGACACAGGAACACCCACTGCGCACAGCAGAACCACATTGTACACGCTGATGCCAATCAAACGAGAATCATTCAGTGCTGGGATAGAGATTTTGCGCGTTTCAAAGGCAAGGAACAACCCAAAGATGAGCAACAGGCTATGGAAGGTGTAAAACACGATTATCCATATTGTGAAATGAGGCCCTACACACTCTTCGTGATAGAGAACTGTCTTGTGATCACGATCGTCAGAAATCTGTAAACAAAAGTTGGACATAATTCACAAGGACCCCCTGCAATATTTTGACCTTTTCAATGTAAAACTTAACCGGCTATATTTTATTTGTTTATAACTTTTTTCTGCAAATACGAGAAGTAATTTTACCATTCAGTAACTATTTAGGTGGATGCTAAATATTGCAGTGTAAAAAAAGATGAAAGAACCGAGGGGAAGAGAAACGATCGAACTAGGAGAGTACGTGTCTGCGTGGGTACGTGCAAGCGTCCAAGCGGGAGGGAAAGAAAACAATAGACGAGGGACGAAGAGGAGGCAGCCTGACAGAGTTTGGACCCTGTCTCGACGAATTCAGTTGTTTCACTGCAGGCGTTATGATAAACTCCTCGACAAAGCTCGTAAGTAGCCACTGAACTGGTGTACCTCCTGCCAGTTGGGTTTTGTACATTGAACCTTGTTATGTTTAATCTGAGTTATTTCAGTTCTGCGACGTCCCACTAGCCTTTGTGCTATAAACACTTATTTATTTTATATTTACGAACAAGTGAGAAAGTTTCTGCGAGGTCTTTTTTCTACATTTTGTGTAAACCAGGCCACGTAACTAAAATATTAGCAGGCTTCAATTCTTTTAAAAGATTTCTACTACCTGAACATTTCCCACTAAATCTGCTTTCTTTAGATTTTCGAAATACTACAAGCTCTATGTTTTCAATTGATCTATGTTTCTGACTGCATACCGGCTGAGCTCCATCGCTGTGACTTATAACCTGTCTGCTGGGTGGGTGCAGAATCATCCAAATAACCAGCAACAGTACATCAACAAACACTAACGCTCCTAACAAACGGAACAAGTCCGAATCACGTACCACCTGTGAGAGAGAGAAGTGAATGATATCAATTCAGGAACTGCGAGAGCCGGCTCTAGCGAGAGTTCTAGCCACAGGGTCAAAATCCTCAGTATTAGTACAGAGGTCACAATACCCTTATCTTGAGAATCTAAAGGTTACGTGTGCGCACTATTTGAGTTTATCGCAAAGCTGCGACCTTTTATCAGGTTCGCCTTGTGCGCAAAATAGTTGTGCAAAGAGGGAACTGTGCAACCTCATTCACAGGGTCTCTCATCTTCCCATCCTCTCTCGCTCCAGGAGTGCGAGAGGATGAGAGACCCTGGGAACGAGGAATTATGAATGTTTTACCTTTCTAATTTTCTTGATATTGGTGAAAATTTGATGAACTCGCCAAGTCTTGGAGAACATCGCTCCAAATCCTACCGTGAATCCAAGCGACAGCATGCAAAATCGTGCCTGTATGGGGAATGAAACAACACGGAGGAGACTGAATGGTTGAGGAAGGAAAGCGCGCAGGCGCGTGGCAGTCGTGGGCGACTGTCAGACCTATAGCAGCAGATCTAAGTGGACAGGAGAAGAACGTCAAAGGCTTATATGCTTTATGACATGGAGAGATACAGGCATCGGTAGGAAGTCACGTATGAGGAGTATAAAAACTGCTTCTCTGAATTATAGAGAAGTAAGGTTTTAATGTAGAGCATTAATGAAATTCCAAGAGTGTTTGTTTTATAATACTCACTCTACAAACGTAATTGTAGCTGAGCGGGGAGAGCCGGCCATCCAAGCCATACATAAACACAGTGCAATACATCATGATTCCGCCAAGAAGAATAACATTATTCAGGTTTGGACTGGACAGCTTTATATATCTGCATGTGATTAAAAGTCGTCAGTAAAGCCAAGCGAGTCTACAGTAAAAAAAACTGTATATATATTACTTCTGCACGGCGATTTATAAATGAAAAATTCAAAACACAAAGAACGGTATCAACATTGTACAAGAGAGCATGAAGAGTAAGAGATTAAATCCCCACACGGCCCCCTTCACCCCGATAACTAAAAATATCTTGAGGGGATTTCCCTATGAATTAAAGCATTTATACTATAACAATTAAATTATAAACTCGAGAAAAATCTATCACGCATACAAATCGAGAGTACATAGTCTAATTGTTTTAGTATAAATATACCAGTTGTTCAAAACTTTATCAAAATTCTCTTCACAGACAATTTGAAAACGCAATGAAGCGGCCACTGTTTTGTTAAGGACACTGCTTGGCTACTGTACTTACTATCTACAACAGAATAGTAAGCGTAATCAGTGAGAGAACGGCATTCGTGACAGCCGGAATGCTAGTGATTTATGCAAAGAGTGATCACATGTGTTTGATAGATCTTCTTTGTTTCAACTTGACGAATACTGAATAAGTTTGAGAACTACTGTATAAACACCATGGTATCAAAGCATGAAAGTTATTTTAATGGCCTTGAGAACTAACCTTTTCTTCCTGTAACGCAAATTAAATCCCAGAAAAAACAGTGCTAGAGCAATCCCCAGAAAGCTGAGAACACTTGTTAACATGATCAGCCACACGGGCATCTGGATGAACTTTGTTACGGTGATGGTTTTGAGAGAGGAATTTTGCCATCTGCGAATAAAACAGCAAGAAGTGCATGTATTATAAAACTGATACTGCCCTGAAGGCACAAAAGATAGCAAGTGAACTCGTCCCCGTCCACACACAAATGGTCTCACTAAAAGCGAGCCAGCTGCATGAAGGGGAAATAAAATGATATCATTTCTCGGTGGTACCTGGCCATAAGTTTCCCTCTCCGACAAGCCGCAGTTCTCTAACACGCGCGTCATAGTAACCAACAGGTACTGCATGTCCATCTATGGACAGAAAAAGTATTGACATTGATTTACAAGACTTCATTTTGCTGTAATAATATACCATCCAGTGAAAGCCCTTTTAAGGCCTTTTAAGTAAGGGGGCTTAATGAAAAGCGGAAACTCGAGTGAAAGCCCTTTTAAGGCCTTTTAGGGAGGGGACTTAATAAAAAGCGGAACTCTGTCTGGGATGTGGAAATCAACTTTTGCCAGTAACAATTTGCTGGAAAAAAGAGGAGGGCGATGCACCACCACCACAAGAACTAAGCAACGAACTATCCGTAAGGAATCACATAGTGAATGAAGGCCCAGGGCATATAGAAATACTCGAGAGGGTTTCTGATCCTTACTAATCCATCAGGTAGAGACTCCCAAGTACTTCCGTAAAATTTTCGCACATGTCCAACATAACAGAAGAAACATACTTTATGTCACTTAGCAAGGCCTCTGCTAAAAACCGCGCGTTCATTGAGGGTTAATTCTTCGATATTACGAGGTTCCCACCAGTGAAGCTATACTTGTGCCGACATTTGTGTCTAAAAAAAATTGCATAAGCACCTGGATGTTGTTGAAGGATTTCCACCATGCCATCATATCTATCACCATCAGAAAAGAATCCCACCTCTCCCTAGGGAGATAGTAAGAAGTATGCGTTTAACTCAAAACTTTGCGAAAGTTGGTTGAAAAACTTCTTTAAAGGGGTCAGTAAAGCAGAGTTTCTTTATCGACCATTGCCTGTCACCAGGACATCGTAAAATTATGAATGTAAAACGAGCAGAAACGTTTCTTCAATCTCGGGAAATTTTCAAAAGGTTCAAATTCGATGAAAACGCCCAAGATTTGAAGGAAGCTGCCGCCAGACATTAAGCGAGAGATGAATTTTTCCTAACTCGGAAAATTTGTGTGTTAACTGTGCTTTTCATTGTAACAACGTTTTCAACAACTGAAAAACAACAACAACACAACAAATGGAACAAAGATGAATTACTTACCGTAACCCCAAGAAAGTGAATATCTTGAATTGTGTGGACAAATAACCTTGTCATTGCTGTTTTATTTTGATAGAAGTCTTGCAGTTTAAGTCCCATAGCTTCCAACTTAGTAATGGACCTGTTAAGGGAGGCTGCTGCTGTCCACAGAGCATCATAAGTGTACGCTGTGATGTTGGGCGCGGATGATAAGTTACGCCTCTGTAAAGCCTCTTTGTATTGTTGGTAAAATTGACGGGTTGTCTGCAGAGAGACAAAAAATTATCGCATTCTCACAATTTCAACAGGTATTTCGTTTTTATTAACAAATAGCAGATACTCACCAGTCCTGAAAGAGTTCTGTTTTGCGCTCCTTTCTTGTCCTCACCCACGAAAATTCGATTGTTAAATATGAAAGTGTACGCAACAGCTTTCTTCATTTCCTCTTTGGTGCATCGCAGTGAGGGATCTGGGACCGACCACCAGTCGTGAGTGTAAGTTCCTATCAAAATCCAGACGTAACGAGCTCCAAACAGGTCTGACTTGTAGGCCTTGAAAATGAAACGCGAAATTGTCATTTTTTTGGCCGATCGTTTGTATTTTTAAATCTAAATTTACTGAAAGGAAACACGACACCGGGCTTTCTAGCACGATTACATATATCCACATGTTGTGATTAGCATCGATTTTCAGTGAAAACATCATTACATAGATTTCGAACGGAATTCGGAATACGGCGAAGAATTGAGAATTTTATACACTGCCGAAGGAATGTAAAATGAAGAAATGTCCTTTGCAGTTGTTTTCAGTTCCAAAGACTGGTAGGAAACCTTAAAATAATCCGGTCTTCAACGGGTTTGAATCGACGACTCCCGCGTCACAGCGACACCGCCACTGGAAGCAGATAAAATGACGAGTTTATAGAATGGTGCGTGATGGGTCCGAATGAAATCGTAAACTTAGCTGGCAATAGATTATAATAATAATAAT
>Ga0126337_10002824_pt1 | contig 11157 bp, 4 predicted proteins | sample DipCmetagenome_FD_92527 | JGI IMG/M metagenome (GOLD analysis project Ga0126337, IMG submission 92527) | Coral microbial communities from La Bocana,Puerto Morelos, Mexico - Diploria C A metagenome | ecosystem: Host-associated > Invertebrates > Cnidaria > Coral | place: La Bocana,Puerto Morelos... | reverse complement strand
CTCGATTCAAGAAATTTTTTTCTGCTCTTTTAAAACTATTGTGTGTTTGCCAGGACTCAAATAAAGAATGGAAACTTATTGCTTCTCATTAACAGCTTGTTTATTTCCTATTCTATGAACGAGGGCAAAAAGTTCATATTTAGCCCAAATGTTCTGGTGTACTGTTACATGTAGTTACTTGTAAAACTAGTAAATTTCTGACAAAAGAAACTTCAAAATTATTGCTGCAGACTCCGTGGCATTTATTGGTCCTTATGGAAACATCTAATTAAAGTGCACCTAACCCCAAAAAATTTTTTTCACTAAAACAAATCCACTTACTGTTTAAACTAATTCGGTGAAAAAATTTTTGAATTTGGTTGAATCCTCAATTTTCTATGGCTCGCCGAAAACGCAAAAATCGCCATAAATCTGCGCCATTTTGTTTCACGACCGAGTTCTGGGAGGAATGGGTCCAGCAGCAGTTGTGACATCTACCCAGGAACGAAATGTGTTTCGCCGCTAGTCATTTCACTGTAGTAGCTGTTGTAATGAATTTATTCCGTTCCTAACTAACAACTACAGGCTGAGGTGAATCTAAACCGGACTAGAGTTCAGAGTTCCTGAACGCGACTACAAAATGTCCGTCAAACACAACCAAAAACTAGACCACGAGTAATTTCACACAAGATCACGTGACTCAAATGTCAATGCCATTAGAGGGGGGTCCCATGAATTCCGCACAGCTGTGTTGCTCGTGAAGAATTTGCCGCTGAAATGCCTACGAGGTGTGTTGCAGGCGGTTGCAGCAACACCCCAGACTTGGAATAGCACTTCACTGTATTCTATATTTTAGTGACGATCGGCCACAAATGAAAAAAAAAGACGAAAAAAGTGGGTGGACTTTGTAAAGCAAAAGAGAGCGAAGGCTCCCACTTCCCCTTGACCCATGACACATGACATGTTCTTCTCTAATTGGGAAACTTATTTGAGTTGGGAGGTACAACAAAATAATTTGTTTACCTTTAAGGGAAGAAAAACTCCAGCCGCATATTGTATCAGTGGAAAAGCTTTACAAAGATAGTAATGGTGAACAGGTGAGATATGAATTAAAGAAACTACTATGACATGTAGTACTAACTTAACTGGAAGATGAAGAAAAAAAATTTCCTAATGAAACAGTTTCTTTAAAGGCCCATTTTCAACCTTGATGCTTTGCGCGCTGTGGTACCTTGATCCTGAATTTCGTGTTACACGAAATTACCGAATTTCTCAAGGTTAACTTGCATTGTTCATTCCCAAAGCAATCCTTGGAATAGTGTTCTTTTTCTTGCTGTAAATACATTCTCTTGTTGTCATTTTTGATATTTCTGAAATTAGTTTGTAAATATTCTGTATATATTCATAAATTTTTGCTCTGTGAAGACTGTGTGTCTCTGACGAAATGGAAGCCATTACACGCCGTCGTTTCGGGAGACCAAAGTTATCTGGCTCTTTGTAGTTGATACGGTTGAGAGAATCTGTTTTTAATCTCTGGACGGATAGAAAAGAAGCTCTGGGAATTTCAGAATGCACAGACAGTGCGTTTGCAGTGTAAAATGCGGTTGACTGACCTACATGACTTCTGCGGTTCGTGACATTTGGGGGAGCAGGGATGGCGCAGTGGTGAGGGCGCTCTCCTCCCACCAATGTGTCCCGGGTTCGATTCCGGGACCCGGCGTCATGTGTGGGTTGAGTTTGTTGTTGGTTGTCTTCTCTGCTCCAAGAGGTTTTTCCCCAGGTACTCCGGTTTTCCCCTCTCCTCAAAAACCAACATTTCCAAATTCCAATTCTAGCTTGGAAAGTGTCCCCGATTAGTGCGAGAGCGCTAGAAGATATTGACACTTAACTAAAGTAATTATTATTATTATTATTTGTACATTTGCCGTTCTCTGTTCGGTCACTCAACCATTTTGTAGCTTCACTCGCGTTTATGAAGGGCACTTGGTGTTCTGTTATAATGAGGAATTTTAAGTAGAATTGAGCCGTTATATTGTGTTATGGCAAAGTATTATAGGTCATAGGTCTACATGATTTCCACTGTTATCTGCATGTCGCTTCGTTGAGTTGACACCTCTGTAACTTGTCATGTGTTTATGCATTGTTTTGGCTCTTTTCTATTGCAAGCTATGTTTGTAAGTCTCCAAATATTTGATTTCAAGGGACAAAATATGAAAGTAACCATGAAGATGTTGTTTACTTGCATTCTACATGACGCCAGGCCCAGCTGTGATTGAACTGTTTGCAAGTACAGCAGTAGATTCTCATCACAAATATCATATTTGTCCTCATATGTTTCTTCCGAGATGCCGTACCTTTACTCTTAAGATAGTTATACATGTACGTTTGTCTGTTTCTTACAGCTATCTGATCGAGCTTGTGTTTCTCGAGCTCGATGTATAGGTTTATTTAACCTTTGGTCGTTCTCACACCACATGATTCAAATGTAGCTGTTTACGTGCAAGTGTGTTGACTGTTTTGCGTGTTGTATATGCCATTGTTTGGCTTAGTTCAGGCAACGGCTGACTTTCACTCTGATGAAGGGCTAACGCTCGAAACATCAGCTTTTTAACTTGTTACGGTGGCTAATTTACATTTTTAACTTAGTTGATGTAACCAAATTACTTAGTTCAGGCAAAACCATGGTTTTGATCCTCCATCAAACTTGTGGTGTGTGCCCTTGTGACGGATCGAAAATAAAGAATCAGTACTTGTTTATAGAATTTAACAAGGAAATCTGGCACAGACTAAACACCGCGCGAAGCTTTGAATGTGCGATAAATTTCCTGACGAAAATACAAGCTGATAAAAGTAGATAGCCAATCAGAGTGCATCATTTAAAAATAGATCGGTTTCAAAACAAAGACCGCGTTGCATCAAGGCTGAAAATGGGCCTTTAAAATTGTGTTCGTTGCATAATGTCCTTTAAAATGCAAAACATTTCTGCTTATTATTGACAGTTAGCGTTAACCTTGTGTCAACATGAGGAAAGAAAAGTTTAAAAAGGGTATTAACTAATGCATAATGCAGGATATGTGATGCACAATATCATTTTAATCAGTTTTCAAGTCCAGGGTGTTGAGATTCTACAGTGTATTTTGTTATAATTTTTTTAGCAGATTGCCATTTTGTCCTATTTTTAAAATGAAACCTATTTTTCCTATAATTTTTTCTTTGGCTGATTTGCCACAAATTGTGTCGTGACATAGATGTTCTAAATGAACAAAAAGGTTAAGTTCTTTATTCTCTGTTGCTTACTGGATTTCTCAGTTCATAGCTTAAATATACTCTATCCATATTTGGCATCGAATTTTTATTGTATCTATTATGCATGTATCTAGTTAGGTAGTTCATGTGACTATGTGGAGGTCAACATATAATACACATGTATTATTTGCATAAACCCACATAAAAAATACAGTTGAACCCCCGCTGTTTCCCAAGGGAAATGCAAAAAAGTTCAAGATACATGTAGCAGGGTTTCAAAATAATTGGGGAAGCATAAAATTTGAAGCAATGAATCATTTTTAATATAATACAGTACAGCCCTGGCCGGGAACACTGTAGTTGTGTTCTTGGGTAAGACACTTAACTTTCACAGTGCCTCTCTCCATGCAGGAGTATAAATGGGTACCAGCAAATTGTTGGGGAAACCTAACAAATTGCGGTGGAATGGCCTGCGATGGACTAGCGTCCTGTCCAGGGGTAGTAGAAATACTCCTAGCCGCTTCATGCTACAGAAATCAGGGATAAGCTCCGGCAGCTATGATCCAGTGGGATCCAAGGCTTCATTTCACAGTACAGTATGGTGAAAGACACTGATTAATTAAAAATATACTAATTATATATCGGATAAATTAGCAGATGCTGTTGTTTTTGGTCTTTTCTAATTCTTTTATCGATCATGAATGACAACTGGCTAATGTTTGCCGTTGAATCTCGGCTCTCCCTAAACAGCAAACTGGGTTCAACTGTAATGACTTCAGTGTAAAATCACTAGTCTTGTTGCTTAAGTAAATATTCAAATGTCAGTTTGACAGTTGATTGCCAATTGCTCTTTAATTATTTTTTTCCTCTTTTTATCTTATGATATAATAATGCCAAACAAACTGATGTTATCACAATGAGAGCTAAAGAGAAGAATACCTTTGACTCATACTGTAATAGGAGAGTGTACTCTCTGATCAAACCTGTGTAGCTCTCAGGTTCAGCACTGTCAGGGACTTTCTCTGGGCCTTTTTTAAAACAAATGATTGACTTGCAGGGTATCCAGCAGGATGGTCGTTCAGAAACACAGGAAATTCACGATTGAAAAAAACTTCAGTAGATTAATGTCACCCCATATTTAATGTTTCTTTCTTCTGTCCTAATTAATTACGCGGATAAGCATCCGCGTTATAAATTGGGACGAGTTTGTTTGTTTTTTTTTTCTTCATGGTAGTCTCAAATTGTAACACAAGCTGTCATTGGCTACAGCTACATTGTAGCTTAATTTTAAGTAGACCCGCTCTCTACTATTCGCAACAGCAAGTTGAACACGCAAGGTGAGAAACTCGATACAGCCAAGTTGAGGGTTTTTGTATAGAATATATCGTCGCTGCCTTCAGTTAAATCGGCGATATACGAGATACAGCTTTTTGGTTTCGTATTTTGGCGCCTTAGAACACAGAGCAAGATATTCATTTTGTTTTGTAGTGCACGTTATGTGGTATATCAATAAAGAACCATCAAAATAACCTCTTGTTTAGTTATGATAAACTCTGATGTCGGTCATTTGAGCTTAATTTATTTTCGCATTGCTTTAATTTGAAAGATTTGAACCTGAACAAGTATATCGAATGCTTGAGGAAGGACTTATTGTTTGCCTTGCAACTTACTGATCTGACCAAATGTCCTAAATGTATGTTGTTTATGCTTCGAGATCAGATAATACTGTAACAACTAGCAAAGCCCTGCAATAAGCAAGAGAACGAGAATTGTACGGCTGGTAGAAAATACGGGGTAACATCCGCCAGAAACTGTTCAGAATAATAGGAAATATTGATTCGAGAGATTGATTCAGCGATAAGTATGAAAGTAGCGTTCGGAAAGTTACTACATTGTATTGTTTTGATTTCTTTTCTTGCATGGAAAGAGCGTGTTTGTTTGTTCGAAGTCATTTTATCTACTTTTTAATGAAAAGGTGTTTCTTATCCAGTATAAGTGCTGTATTGGAACAAGATTCTCAAGGTGTTTATCCCAATTAGAATTTGCTGGATTTACTATAATTGTTTGGTTAATACAACTCTGAATATGTTGACATTACCTTTTGACCCGTGAAGGGAAATCTTTCAAGGGGAAATTTTTCTCGTTATGTTGCTCTTATCAAGCCAAGACTTCACAGTTCATCAGGAGTTTTTTTATATGTCAGAAATTTCCTTAACTCTTGTATTTACTTGTATCTTTATCTATCTATCGATCTATTTTAAGATCGTGTGACCACAAGTTCTGAGCTCACAGGCAATGTGTCGCAGTCGTAGATGTTATCATAACAAGGAAAAGGGAACTGTCACAAGTCAAAAGCCAAATCTTTGTTTGTGGGGGACTTGGAAATTTTCCCCAAAAAATCTTCGCACAGAGAAAATTCCCAGGCAACTTATCTTTATATCAATAAAAGCCTTCAATAAAAGCGCTGTCCATAAACGAAAATTTTCAGCTGAACTATTCATGATTCAAGTCATCGTAATCGAAAAACAATCATAACAACCGAGGTTTTATCTTTCCTTTCAGTAGCAAAAAATCATTCACCAGTTTCACTTAATTTCATTTACGGGCCTCAATTGTCCCACAAAGACCAATGATAATTATTGCAAACTTAATATTAAAAAAGCATCCGCATTAAGGCCTCTAGGCCTCTTGTTCTATAGAACATACATGTACCTTTTTAGAGTGCATTGTGGCACAGTCCTTTTACTCTGAAGCAGTAAATATAGTTTAATCATGTAAATACTGTATTTATTCGAATAAGCGCCGCCCCCAAAAAAGTGTCACCCTCAATTTAGCACCGCACATGGGGTTGAATTGTTAATCACCACAGCTGCAGTGCGGTGGTTATACAAGTATTTCCATAAGATGGTAAAAATACACTGTAAACCCTGCAATGTGATTCTAAGCCAACAATTTAATCAATTTCATCAATAGTGATGTTTTTCAGTTCAAAGTGAGTATATCTCAATGCTCTTTCATTCAGTTCTCTCTTTAAAATCCTCACATTCTTCAATTCTTGCATGAAGACTGTAAACTTTGCTGGTACAACAAGACCAACCTCCCTCTTTCTCTTCCCTTGTAACTGTTGTAGTAAGGAGATTGTCAGTGTTTGCTTGTAAGAAGAAGGTCAACAAACGCAATAGTTCAATAATTATTATTGTTATGTGGACATGGTTTTTAAAAGGGGGAAGCGAGAAGTTGTGGCTTTGAAACAAGAATTTCAAAATCGCACACTTGTTGCAACTTCTGCAAAGGTATGGATGGATACAGAGCTAACCCAAGTCTGGGTTAACTCTGTTGTTGGAGCATTTGCATAGAAGGCTGTTAGCCTGGGATTCCCACAAATATCACATGAAAGACAAAATGCAATATAAGAAAGTTGGCCGTGTAATTGTGCCTGGGGGCTACACAATGTACATCCAGGCACCAGATGTTGGTTGGAATTAACCTTTCAAGGCTGTGTGTACCAAAAAATATGATGAATGTCTGGAAACTGTACAAATTCACAAAGAAACGGCTGCTGGAAACTTGAGGGCTCTACCAAGGAGGGCTATTCTACAGTGGATTCTTGATGCATGGGTTATGTTACCAACAAAGGTAAATAAGGAGTCTTTCAGAAGCTGTGCTTTAAACCTCCTTGTTCACAGGTCATGCAACAATGTTATTCATTGCCTTAAAGATGGCCAGCCATTTAGCACTGGAAAAGCTATGCTTCACTCACAGCTAGTGATCTTGAGTGAGCCAGCCAATGCCAATCCTTTTGACACTACAGATTCTGATGTAGAAGAAGTGACACACACCATTGTTGGAGCTTTCTAGAGGTTTTGACCAAGAGGGGGATAAACACAGAATATTTACAAAATAATTTCAGAAATACATGTATAAAAAGTGACAACAGGAGAACGTATTTACAGCAAGAGAGAGAAAAATATTCCAAGGATTGCTTTGGGAACAAACGATATAAGTTAACTTCAAAAAAATTTGGTCATTTCGTGTAACACAAAATCCAGGATCAAGGTGTCACGGCATGCAAAGCATCAAGATTGAAAATGCTTCAAGGAAACTGAACTACTTTTAAATGCAAAGACTAAGACAAAGTGCATCCTGTGTTAGATCTTGTGAAATTTCAGCAACAGTCAGGACATTGACATATAGTGAAGCATTGTTGAAAACCTGTAAAAAGGTATTCACAAGTCCATTGTTATGAAAGCCAAAACTTAGGTTAGCTTCAAGCCTGTAAGCCATGAAAAATACTCATGAAGCAATTTAAGTTGTACATGTACAATCAAATTGTTTTGACCACATATTTTACTAACTTTCCTTCAGTGCATTAGTCTGACCACATATTTTAGTGACTTTCCTTCAGCATAATAGTGCAACCACATATTTTACTAACTTTCCTTCAGTAATTAGTATGACCACATATTTTTAATTAGTAACTTTCCTTCAGTAGATTAACCTGACCCCATATCTTACAAACTCTCCTTCATAGATTAGTACGACCACATATTCTCCTAACTTTTCATCAGTACATTCATACAGCCACATATTTTACTTTCCTTGTGCAAATTAGTACGACTGCATATTTTGCTGGATTTTCTTCAACATGTAACATGTAGTACAATTGCTTACTTTTCTTTTTCTCATAACAAAATTGTAAATTATTCTAACTTGTATTAATACAGGTAGTATTTATTCTACTGTTTGGGGTGTGTAGTTTAAATTGTAAATTATCTACTCTCTTACCGTATTTATGAAGATAATTGGCTTAACTTGAGTTTAATCGTTGTATATGTGGTAGTTAAAAATTAAATTCTTTTGTCTCTTGACCCTACTTATTCATTAAAAACGAGGCCTTAGAGCCAACTCATTTATTATGAATAATTAGGGTTAGAAGACAAGGGAAATTGAGAATCCAACTAGGTTAAAATAATTTTTACCTGAATTTAATTTTTAATTATATTATATGTATTAGTTAACTTCTTCTTGTCCTCAGTGGCTTTTTGGGAGCTGGTTCTATCGGCCTGAGGAAACTTTTCATAGTGCTGCACGGAAGTTTTTGGAAAAGGTAACCATTCAATTGCCAAGGTCTTGGTAACATACATTTTTCGGCATCTGTAATGGTGAAATTGTAGACACAGAAAATAAAAGTATATACATGTAATGTGAATACTTGAATAAGGGTGAGAGGAACTTAAATGAATAACACCCTTTAAGAAAGCCCACGCTAAAAGCAGTACCTCAATTACCTGATCGCAACCGAGAAACAACAGGCTATTGCTGTAATGATTGTATGATCCAAGAGAATTTGCATTCTTCAATTAATTTAACAGCTTTTTCTTATAGCTTTTTGGTAAAAGGAATAGTAAACGTTTTTGCTGTTTCTGTCAAGTTACAGAAAAACTTGAGAAAGTATTGGGAACTCAGAATAAGGTTTTCTGTTTCTTAAATGTATATTTATGTTAAAACTGTTTTTATAGTTTAAAAAGATACACAATTAATATTTGAAACAGTATTTGTTAAGTAAGTTTGCAAAATGTGATTGTTATGTTCAGTATGTCGTTGTTTACTGTAGTTCTGGGTAGGCTAATTTACCATTTCATGCAAAGGCAATAAAATTATAACAAATTAAAGTAGAAACGTGCAAATCTGTTTTCGTTAATAACAATGCATTGGGAAGAAAAGATTATTATCTAATTTCTTCCACTGTAATAATGTATCCAATCAGTCATTGATAAGATTGTCAATGAGTGATTAAAGGCAAGCACTATTTTCAACCTTTGTTGCCTTAGCACTCACCCAGAAAAAAAATTGAATCCTTCACCAGTGCATCATGTGACTTGTTCCTTACAGGAAGTGTTTAAAAGTGATTACTGTACTTCTTCAAACTTGAAGCAACTCCTAGGAAAATGTTATGTCATGTTTGTTAAGGACTACTTCAAGCAAAAACCTGAGGTAAGACATAACTGGTACATGTACCTTTTATCACCATTTTCTCTTTGATGCTGATAAATATAGTCATTTCTAGCATGTTTGTTGTTAAAACTTGTGTTAGCAATGACTCTATACAAGCTATACAGTTATTGGACAAGGTTGGGTAAAATATTGTGATTTGTGAGTGGCAAGTAGATCTATTGTTAATTGATCTGCGAGTCACTGACAAATCATGATATAATTTGTGGCAATCAAGTTCAATAACTGTGTTATCATCCAATCACCAAATGTATCAGTTTTCATATTTACATCACTCTCTCACAGCTCAGATAAGCAATCTGCCATTTTCACAAAAAGTGTGGTTACAATTACAAGTGAGCAGAATATTATTAGCACCAAAATATATTTAGACAGGAATACACATAAGCATTACTTGTAGGCAGTTATCTGCAGGTCACATGGTAAGGTCGCAGCCAATTAATTGTTTGTAAATAATAATTATAATAACAATAATCAAATTGACTGCACAGGCAGGTTTGAAAAATCTCTGAAAATTTCTTAGTTCATGTAGTGATTTTAACCTTGACAGCTCCTTGAATTTTAAGTACTTGTTGGAATAGTTATTTACAAGTCCCACCAACTTCACAAATATATGCAGACATAACCTTTAATTCAACAATTAATTTTGCTGAGACAAAAGGCTAATGGTTGTAATAGCAGTTAATTCTTTATAGTGGTTAGTCTGACTGAGATATAGTAAAACCTCCCTCTGTGTTAAGGGTGGGTTTCCTGTCAAAATGGTTTCTTTTATTATTTATTAGTTCCAATCATGTGCAACTGATTATCTACTTAAACGCTTTGTTGCTTTAGTAACATTGTCTTCAATAAAATAAAATGATGATGAAAAATAGACCAATTTTGCAGTAAAATAATATTTATAATATGGTCACAAAACCCCTTTGAAGTGGCATCGTCTTCTACTGACATCTCTCTGTGACTGTTGGAGTATGGGCTTCCCTTATGTTGACAGTACAGACGTGTATGTCCATTCAGTATTTGTAGTAGAAATTTTCAACTGTATTTTATAGACAATCAGACTGACTGGACCACTGGCCTTTTATCCTCGCAAATTTTCACATTAATGGTTACTTGTGCTCATATTTGGTAAAGTTGGTAGGTCTTGGGAATAGGAAGGTAAGGTCGGTCAAGTCTGCATATGAGCTAAGTGGCTCATCAGGGCGGAGCTTATCCTGGTTTCAGTAGCATGAAATGACTAGGAGTATTTTTTTCACCCCCCGCCCACAAGTAAATCTGCCAGTACAGAAGACCTGTAGTCATTTATACACCCGGTTCGAGAGAGTTGCAGAGAGAGTAAAGTGTTTTGCCCAAGAACATAACACAATTTCCCCGGCCAGGTCACTTTTAAATTCCCCTTCTAAATTCCCATTCACTCTTGAAAGAGTGGACAAAGATCATCTCTCTGGGATGTGCCACTTCGAATTGCAATTAAATTTTATTAATTTATTTGCTTATTCCTATTTTACATTTATTAAAAGTTTGTCTTTTGTTTACCTTTTCTGCAGAATTTCAAAGACGAAGATGTGTTCGTGTGCGAATCAAGATACAATGTGAAAACAAAGTCATTCAAGAAGATAAAGGTAGATTTTGTACACAACTATAAATGGCAGTTATTTCTTTATAAACTTTCCGGTATTTACCTGTCTTTCATATTTTTCAGTCTATTCATATATTTCATTTTTACTTTGTAAGAAAGTAGCTGAAGCATTTAGCCACCATGAGATTCTATGTCCTGGGATTGCAGTTTTCAAAATAAATTGTTTAAAGTGCCTATGAAGTAAAAAATAATTGCTGCTGATTTGAAAGGCTTTTCAAAGCAAAGAAGAATGGCGTTTTCCTTTTTGGAATACCTTTTTTCGTTTTAGAGATATTCACGTTTTT
>Ga0126337_10002819_pt1:2500-11171 | contig 11171 bp, 8 predicted proteins | sample DipCmetagenome_FD_92527 | JGI IMG/M metagenome (GOLD analysis project Ga0126337, IMG submission 92527) | Coral microbial communities from La Bocana,Puerto Morelos, Mexico - Diploria C A metagenome | ecosystem: Host-associated > Invertebrates > Cnidaria > Coral | place: La... | reverse complement strand
TTTTTTCAGGCTTCTTCTTTCCAATTGCTTAAATTGGAAAATTAACTGCGATGATCATTCTTCACTTTCATCTATAACCGCAGTTCACATATGAATTATTTCATATAAACTTCACATCATTACTATCAGCGTCCAACTAGACCAGGATCGAGTTACATCCTTGTGTCTCACTACGCTGTATGCAAACGAATGGTTGATTAGACGGATCTTGAAACATCCCTAATAAAAGGATATACAAATACTTATTCATAAACACCAGGGGCGCTTTCCATTCGACCAAAAATTCAGAGATTTCCGGTCCGAAATTGAATGGAACGGTAAAAATTCCGGGTAAAGTTTTCGAAAATTTAGGAATACGTTTTCAGTGCACCCTCTTTGATGGAATTTCCGGAATTATCGAAAATTTCGTGTTCCATTTGCAAAAAATGTCGGGTTTAGTCTCTCTACCGAGCGTCGGCGACCGTACGATACGGTTCCCTCTTTGCCACACTCCAAAGGAACAGCAGTATTTGTTTTTCTGGTAAAATTGCGGGCCGCCCAGATGAATTGCCAGTTGGATTCCGCCCAGTGGCTTTATTTCTTGTGTCAATAACTGACACATTTCCCTAGTCATTCGGAAATGGTTTTCGAACTCCCACAACAAATAGCACAGATCGCAAAGTTAAAGGGGTCGATATTCACAACAAATTTTATTTTTTGACACAATTCATGCACCTAGCTGGCTATGCTCAATGTGCATGCGCACACAATTTCATACATATCGCACTTATTTGTTTCGTGTTATCATTGTTTGTTTCAATGATCTTAGTATAAGTTATTAAATGAAAACAAGAACACACTTTCAAGTAAACTTTTAAGTTTGCAAGGTTCTAAAGACTATTCAGGTACTCCACTGGAGGTCTTTCTCTCAATTCATCTGTACTGTGTGCAAATGGGCAGAGTTCTGTAAGAACTGGACACCCATCTGGATGATGAATATAGAACCAGCACATGGACGTTTTCCATAATGCTTGGGATCTCCGCTGTTTTCTTGCCAAATCCCACTTTTTCCCCCTTTGACCCAGGGATTCTTGCGTCCAGTCCCTCATTTGAACAACACCACCTGCAACTGCCAAAACAGTATGACACACACGACAATGACAAAAATTATGAGAACAAGTGTGAAAAAAGAAAGCAACCTATTTAGACATACTCATTCTTGTCCCCAATGCTACTCGTCTTAAGGTGTCGTTGACGAGTAGGTCTGGACGCACAAAAAACATTAGAATTTATAAAAAAAAAGAAAAATGAATGCGCAGCAGAATTAGAAATTACAAAGCACTCGGCACTTCATTTTACTGTTCTTCTGGTTCTGGTGCCGTTCTCGTCCCCAGAACCTCCGTTTCTTTTGGTCATGTGGTCGGCGAAACGGAGGACTCTGCTAACAGCAATTACCAGATGTCTGTATATCACTGAGATCCGGCAGCGCTCAATTAAACAAAATCTATACTCATGGAGTAAAAAAAGATATGAATACAGGGAAAGCAGGTTTTGAAAATATTACCGGGAGTTCTACTGCACGAGTCGCGGACACAACGCTTCGAGGAGAATATAAATATTCTAATTAAGTTTACAAACCTGATTCGCAGGCAGCTACGCTATAACATTTCGACTACTAATTCAAGAGAACGCTCAGTTGTCCGCTGCATTAGATAATTCAAATCAACAAGAAACCGGACCGGACGCTTTACAAGACTTACAATATTTAAAAGACGACAAGACATGACGCCCACAAGATTGTGATTGTCTTAACAGCACAACAGGTGTCATTTTGTTTCGTTTGTGGTGAACATTTCTTGTGCAAAGTTTGAAGAACACTGCTTCAATATTTCTTTATTCAGTATTTTACCATTTTAGTTGCACACCTCATGGCTACATCACTTTCCTAATTTGCATAACACAAAAACGTCAATATCTCTAAAGCAAAAGAAAATTATTCCTAAAAGGAAAACGCCCTTCTTCGCTATTTTGAAAGACCTTTTAAATACACACAAGTGCAACCAAGTCTGATCTGATGTTGACCCGATAGCCTCGCTTTGATGTTTGTTTGCAGATAGTTGGGATAGTTTGGGTGGCGTACTCAACTTCAATAAGAGCTATTCCCTCCGATTTTGATTAATGCTATCGTGAAAGTGTTTAAATTCACCATAATTCAATGCTTTGAACACAAAACAGCGAAGCCTACGGCGACCGAATGGAAAGAAATCAAAGAAAGACCCACTGCAAAGGCAAGCAGCTTACATGGCCTGCTCACATGCTCACAGGTTCGTCGCAGATCTAAGTAACTGCACCAGTTTTATGGCCGGGACATGCAAAAATCAAGCGGGTGGCAACGCAACTAGAAACTGTAAGAATTTTGATGAGTCTAATTTCCAGCAGGATATTACTTTCACGTCCTTTCATGTTGCCTCTGTTTTCGATGATCCTGATGACAAACTGGGCCTGATGACAAAGTATGGGCCTGGAACAAGTTAAGTTTTTGACGTGTGTGATCAAAACACGCCTCTCAAGGAAGTAAAGGTCAGAAGCTCCACCATTCCTCAACTTACAGTATCCGTTTTGAGATTAATCTAAGGCCCCATTGATATGGTCTCGGGTACCTGAGACAACCCTCCTTCGAGTTACCCTGGGCGAGTAAACATTTCCTTGTGTCTTTGTAAAATTTAAACAACCGTTTATATGAATGACCCAGAGTTGTATCGGCGGACGAGACAACTCGGGTGGACGAGTTGTCTCACCTCGGTAGGTAGGTTACCCTGGCTGGCAGGACAACGTTTCTTCATATAAACACAACTCACCGCGTAGCGTGTCACGAAATGCCTAGATTAAGGGATCAAGGCAGAAATTTGTATCAAAGAAGTAAAAATTAACTTTGCAAAACCTACTGCGAACGAAGGACCGAGGGAAACTCAACGAAAGAGGACATCTGCACATTTGATTATTCAATAAGGGTTATGAATAATCATGCAGGGTCAACGTTGACTCGGCCTGTAGGGAAACCGTTTTCACATACAAACGCTCGCTAAAGTTGTCTCAGGGGGAGGGTTGTTTCGGGTGCCCGAGACAGAGGATGCCCACAAACTTGGAGTAAGTGCAAAATTATCAATGACCTTTATCATGCCAATGCTACTAAAGCATATTTTACAATCTAGTGCGAAAAGCCACTGCACCGAAGCAGCAGACTGTCGTTGGTTCACTGAAAATTGAGTCGGGTCATCTTGTTGTTATGAACGACGACAAAGCATGCTTGATGAACACTTGCTTTTGCTTCGGTCGGCGAGAAACTGGTGCTTGATCTCCCGCCTTCAATCACGCGATTACTGTCTTCTGACAGATGACAAGCGCACCATCACTTTCTGAGGCCAATTTCTTTGAAGCCGGCGTTCTGTGACAATTAAAGCACTTTAAATCCCATAAGGCTACCGGCCCTTATGGTATTTCTCCAAAACGTTTGAAAATAGCCAGTCATGCAGTGAGTCCTCACATTACAAGCCTTTTCCGATGGAGCATCCACATTGAAACTGTGTATGAGAGCTGGAAACTTGCAAGGGTGTCCCCGATTTTTAAAAAGGACGAGAGCATCAATTTAGTGCGTTCCAAGCAAGCTGCCTGAATCTGAAATAAATAGCACCATCGTTTATCATGTGACGAACAATAACTCCTTGAAAACTCCTTACCGGTGTGCCAAAATTAAGGATCACTCCATTAACCTCACAGAGAAATGGGGGAAGTTTGTTGATGACTGCCTGACAATCACTGCAGGTTTTACAGTCTTCAGGAAAGCTTTTGACAGCACTAGCGCCTACTGGGTAATTACACGGACAGTTTGGAATTGACGGCCAACTCTACGCCTGGTTGGATAGTTACCTTTTGGATCGAAAGCAGTTTACGATGATCAATGGAAAGAAAATGTACGTCAGGTGTGGAGTTCCACAGGGCTCGGCGTTGGGTCCTACTCTGTTTACGTTTTTTATGAACGATTTACCTTCATCTATCAAATCTGGGCATACGTTTATGTACGCCTATGACACTATGGTTTTCTGCGTAGGCTCCTCGCAAGGCGTCACTTGTAATTTACTAAATCGTGCCCTTGAAGAACTTTCCACCTGATGTGTTAACAACCGCAACTCCATTATTGAATACAAGGCTCCGGCCAGGCTTCTGGGTATGTCCTTGGATCAAAACCTGAGCTGGATACCACATCTGAAGAAATCTGAAGCAATCCAAGTTTCTACCCAAACATGTGTGCGAGGCCTTTTATGTGAAGGTTATCCAGCCAACCATTACGTCCTGTGTGGGCTGGGGTTAGTCAGACAGAGTTATTTAATACATAGGAAATACAACACCGCCATGCTACTAGAATATTTTTTTGATTTTTACCGAACATGCCAACGGTTGATGTTTTAGCTACCGTTAAGTACAACACTTTTAAAATACACCTCTATAAATGTTCTTTGATTAAACTTTTTTTTTTACAAGGTTTAGGCCATCCCCTTTTTAACCTCGTGAAAACGCGAAGCGTTGAAACGGGTTTCTTGCGGGGACTCCGATATGCAAATGTGTCACTCGCTCACTCACCCAGGTGTAGTCACTGTTCGTAATTAGTCGGGCCGAACGAGACCGCCCGAGCCTGGCGATGGAATAGCAACCGCACAGTCCGAGCCCGACGCCACATTGAAATAGAAACCGCGCATCAGTACAATTGACGAGATCACACAAAACAAAGAACTTTTGTGGCTATTCAGTACAACAAATACCTGGTGTCGCAAAACATTTATCTGTTCAAGTAACGCAACTCGTGACATGTAACCTTAAACAAAAATAGCGTGCGTGCAAATCCAATTAACCAAAACATATGTATTGTAAACAAGAACCGGATAATACATTGATTATTATCAAAAGTGAATGGACACGACAACTTAGAGATAAAAGCCTTTTAAGGGCCGAAAGGAGAAACAGTAATTTTAGACTGAAACAAGTGCTTAAGAGCTAGTACAGAATGTCAAAGTTTAGATTGTCATGATTAGGATTGTGAATTGTTGACTTGTTGTTGAGAGTACTGAACTTCTGGGAATAAAGTGGAAATATAGTCATACGAAAGAGCTTGTCATTACTGAGTAGAAAAAGTACCTGGATACTGATTCAAGCTTAAATACTAGCAGGAATGGAGATGAAAAAGTGTCCAAACGGTCAAGAATTAAGTCAAAGTTTACTTGTAAATGTACCTGCCGTGAGAACAGTAAGTCGAGTAGAAATTAAGCGGTATATTATGTAAAATACACCACATTCGTCTGGTCCCTCGATTAACTATGTCTGGAATGAAAAACTTCCTATCACTAATTTTTTAAATTACCTTGCCATTAGATTGTGTAGAAGGAGACCGTTGTAAAAAATTCTTGTTCAGATAATTAACATTGTATGACTCATGATATTTATATTGTAAAGAATATTGCACAAGAACAAATAAGCATAAACAAACAGATGTACTACTTTCTGTCAATGATGGTTGTGGCTTGAATAGCTGTTATTCAATAAAGTGTAATAAACAACAAGAAAAGTATCGTGTTTCAAGGGCAAAGATATGTACTTTAGGTGGCGTCGACAAAATCGGGATCGGACCGGACCGGATCGGAGCGGACTGAATCACGAATCGGATCACGGATCGGATCACAGAAAAAAAACGTTTTAAAGAAAAAAAATCCAAAAAGATCAAATCGTTTATGAGTTAGTAATAAATATAAAATAGAAGTGGAAAACTAAAGTATGTTAAGGAATTTTTGAAAACAAAAGTAAACAACCTTGAGAATGTCAGAGAGCTGAACAAAAATGCAGAAATTAAAAGGAGAGTTCAGAGTTCACAGCTACACGCAACTGACCATGAGCTATTATGGCCAGCTAGGACAAAAAACATGTGATTCAGTCTTTTCATGATAGCATTGTGTGGCCCTGAATATATATATACTTGCTGCGATCAGTTGTGGTACTGATCATCAGTTACAAAATGCGATGATAATAAATACTGTACACCAAGTGCACAAAAATCTAATTGATGTATGTGTAACTGGTAAAGCTAGTGTAGACAATACGGAATGGGTTAGCTCAACCTGCCATTCAAACCTAAGTGCCTAAACTTTACGCCTTTAGAAGAAAGATATTAATCTCTATGTATCCCATTCATGCAAATAATATTATTTGAACTCCCTAGAGGTGGACAATTATCTATTCATGGCAATGTTGCTAATGTACCAGTTGATGTGAGTTCAGTTGTAAACGCTGACAAAACCTATAAATGAATCACAAACCATTCGTATAAAACTTAAAACCAAATTAAGTTAGAAGTACCATTATCAGTTTCACAATGTTAGACCAAGAAAACTGTTGGAAACACTGTTTCTGTGAACTATTAATTAATCCACGAGTTTGACTTAAGGTTTTCTTTTGATTTTCTCTGTTTAGTGTCCTCCGACTGACTAGTCCAGGAGCACATGTCTGAAAAATAAGTCCCGTGGGCACTTTTGAAGAAAGTAAGCCAGTGGCCTATAAGTGCTTATTGGACCATAAGGAACCTAAAAAATGTTGTTGACAATTTTGTAAAGCGGAGGATATTTATGGGCTTCTGAATAATGACTTACGTGTCTCAGCATGGAAACGAGGCTGAAAAACTTTAAGTCACCATAACTTCTTTGTAATTCAGGGAATCAACCAAACTCGCGAGAATTACGAAACTTAGAGTCTTAGAGCCAGCCGATAAGTTATGACTATTAACTAGGGTAACGTGATCGAACAAACATGAAATCGAGGCTGATAATTAATGCCTGAAATAAGAATCAATTGTTTTCGCGGAGTCTTGGTGTAACTCATAAGATATACTTGTAATGCAAAGGCCTGAAGACAGTAAATTTCTGATATTCCATACACGTGATTGACTCAGTATGAAAACGAGGCTGGTAGGAATTGCTCGTTCAAATGAAAACTCATTTACACTGTCCGACTAATTTCATCCAAACCTGTTTTTTTTTAGTTTGTTGATGTGCACTACAACGTTTATCTAGTAATATAATATTGTTGATATCATTCCAATGTGTGTTCAGAGCAATGTAAGAGCACTGGGATTTAAGTTAGTCACTAGCTACTGGTCAGCTGACATTTTCATCAAAGAGGCTGTCCGCCCTATTGAACTTCAAGGTGATATAGTGCTGAAAAGAATACTGAACTTCAGTGCTAGTTTGATTTGTCAAAAGGAGAAGAGTGAGCAGCTCATGAAAAAGTGTTTGCAGAGGAATGGGTTACATACGGTGATTTGAAATATTTTGCAGATGAAAGCTCTGATCTCTTTAATCATGTAACCAAAGTTGTAATGCCAGATAACATCAAGGAAGAAATGGGCATTTAGAATGACATAGGACAAACACTATTTGATACCTTTGTCAAGGATCGCATTCAGTCAGAGAGGGTCAACATTTGGTCTACAATGAAGAAAAGAAAGCTTTGTACCCGGAAGACCAATACAAAGAAGGTGAAAGTTGACGCTGATTGAGTTGGGAAGACCAGTCCCTTTTTGCTAGGATGATGGTATGTCAACGCCGCCATGATATCAACATCAAGGAGACTTAAGAATGTTTAATTCGCGCTGGTACCCAGGTCGATGTTCGCATCAGACGGCTCCATGCTAGCGCGAGCTGTTGACGTAATGATGGCGCGAGCAAAGAGAATTTACATTTTGATGGTCCAAGTAAACAAGTGTATTTTCTTTTTTGCGTCGCGGTACTTTCTAAAAGAAATAGAAAACGTGTTCTTCGCGTTTCTATCGAGTTATAGAAACACTCGTGAAAGTTTGGGAGACCTCGAAAAAGCCTGTGGCTCGTGTTCCCACAGCATTACTCGATAGAAACACGGTACATGTTTTCTATTTAGGAAATAGGGCTCCTTCTTCATGTAGAAGACACAGGTTACGTCACAATAGAACGCCGCCTCACAAACCTATTGTTTTTGTTTTCCTCGTTCTTTTGTTCTTTTGTTTTACATCAACTGTGTCTTCTACACCAAGTAGGAGCCAGAAATAGATAGTGAGTAGCATAGCAGCATGCTCTTGTTAACAAAATGACTGCTGCCTCTGCAATATCAAAGTGTCTGTGAAGAGGATTAAGATAAAGTTTTGAGCAACTAGTGGATTTATACTAAAACAATTATTAGATTTTTTCCTCTGGGTTTCTATGCGTGATAGTTGACTTAAAGAATGCCAGAAATGGAAAGACTATAATTTCGAACATACCAAAATAGCGAAGTTTGAGGCTCCTGGTATTTCACAGTAAATAATATGTCAGTCTGAATTTTAGGAAAATATAGAGGATATCTATGGAAGATGTTGCTGGAGAGCAATACCTTGCTCTCCATCAACTGTTTCTGTACAAATTTGTTTTTTAAAAATTCAAACCATCATAAAATCATATTCTTTAATGCCAGGGGCCTCAAACTTGGCCATTTTCATATTTTTGACATGCTTTTCCTATTTCTGGTATTCTTAAAGATGCAGGCCATATTTTTATGAAAAGTAGATCATATGATGGCTTAGTTGCAAAGAGCTTATAATGAATTAGTGAGAACTAAAATTTCTTTAGTTTTGTTCTACTAG
>Ga0126337_10002818_pt1 | contig 11174 bp, 11 predicted proteins | sample DipCmetagenome_FD_92527 | JGI IMG/M metagenome (GOLD analysis project Ga0126337, IMG submission 92527) | Coral microbial communities from La Bocana,Puerto Morelos, Mexico - Diploria C A metagenome | ecosystem: Host-associated > Invertebrates > Cnidaria > Coral | place: La Bocana,Puerto Morelos... | reverse complement strand
ACTACGACTACTGCCACAATCATGTTTGTTTTCATTACGCATTCTTTCATTGCAGTGCAATGTACATACATTTTACTGTTTGCGCACAAGTGGCACTGTAAATGCATATGCACACAGAACAAACATTTAAGGTAAAACGCATATGTGCCCGCGGTCACGCTTATTGACTTATTGATAATATCCATTTGCTTTTTTGTCTCAGCAATACACACAGCGCATCAGCTTTTCCCCGAAGTTTGTGTTTATAAACTACAGCAAGGTATAACTATAACTCAACACTCAACATCATTGATACCCTCCCAATTTCAGCAACAATCGCAGGTACCTAAAATGGAGGAATCCTGATGGCGGTGGTATTTCCCTGACATAAGCCGTATTCATGGTGACAATTCAAACATACCTTGGCAAATCTTTGGAATCATCCCTTATACCCGAACAGCCAGCCCTTGCCCCTTTCACTTTGGTGTTTTTTTTCTCCATGTAAACGAAAACGTAAAAAAAGTGCTCAGGGCCCGGGATGTAAAGAACCCGGGTTTGCTACGACTACGGTTTTTCCTAGGGATACATAGCTGGGTTTTGGATGGATTTGCTAGGCTTTTACCAACTTTCAGGAAGGTCCAAGGGTTGCACCAGGATGATGTGGAAATTTGGAAGTTCTTGATGTCGCTTGCCACCCTGATGAAATGTTGTTTTTTTGCAGTTTTGGCTGGGCCACCAGTCAAGGAGAAAGTGATGTTTGTTGAAATATAAATTTATTGCTATCTACTAAAAATTAGGGACTTTCGAATTAAGCATACTGCTAGGTGGTGGTTGCAATGATCGGGGGGGTTAACCTTTCCCCATGCAAATAAGATCCTTACTGGGCTTGAAATTTGAAGTAAAAAACCTCTAGGTTTGGGCGCTGAAAATGGAACATTTCCGACAACTTCAACGCCAAGGGCCTCTTGGTGAGCAAAAGACCCCCTCCATTCGAATTCTGCTGTTAGAAAAGAATCAAGGAGTTTCTCTAATTGTTTTTTTATCCCCAAGAAATCTCTCCAGATCCTCCAGACTCCAAACACAGAATAGGGACGACGGTGTCGATTTGGAGGATTTGGGCCAGCTAATTCCCGCAGTTTGGGCTACTTTGGGCAACAAAGACATACAAATGGATGGTTACAACGTTGAACATCATTATGTTCAAACAATGTTTTACATGTTTTACCCCTATCATGAATGGAAATACTAGGAGTTTAGACCCTCTATAGAACATATATTTGTCTTGTTTCGCTTCCATACGAAAAGGACATCTTTGGAACACGTCCAAAGCTCAAGATGATTCACCCCCAATCGCGGGACATATCAATGCTTTGTGAATTGAATGCAACTCCCGAAGGACCCGGGAAACCCGCAAGAATGTTCATCTTTTATTAAAAAAAAGGTTGTCATCGATCCCATAGCAGGGGTTTATATACCCATCATCAGGATTTCCCATTTTTCAGATGAGATAACCATCCCCAATAGAGGGAGTTGATCTGCCCTGTCACATATGTTGTGGCAAGGTAGAAGATTCAAGAAGAATCTGCATGGACAACCAAAAAGTATTTCAGGCAACGGTTGGTTTCTAGTGAAAGTCCAAGGTTTAGTATCGGAAAGAGACCCATATGAAAAAGATTTGATTTGCCTAACCATGGATTCTGCATAAGTTTGATTCCACTACGAACCGAACTACAAAGTATATACAGTACACTACAGTACATTCCCCGAAGAATCATTGGACCCTCGAATGGAAGGGTTTGCCTCTCTATAGCACTGTTCTTTTGGATCTCCAAACCACCAGTTTTGAGATCCCATGATTCTTAGGGTCGTGAAACTTATCTTGGATACTGAAATAGTTGGAGTTACTCATACAAGGGGTCAGCATGTATATAGATGTATTATTTTTCCAACCTTTCATTTTTGGTATTACGTCACCGAAGTTGTCATTTTAGCTTTTGAAGAATTAGGCATAGGAGGGTACATATTGGATCTAACCCGCCACTCAGGATGCAATCGTAGCAAAGAGGAATTACCTACTAAAACTGTAATAATCCTGGTGGTGACTGGCATCTGGGTCCCCGAAACGTACTGAATCATAAAAAAAAAACATGCCCTTATTTCAAGGCAATCCAGGTTTAGATTTGTGAACATGTTATAAGTTATAACCCTAAGAATCCAGGACGTCCTCCTGAGATATCCCGAGGATGGGATTGGAACCCTCAATACCACCCTAGGTTTGTTGGATTCTTAGGGTAAGTTACAATTTCCTCATGACGGAAGGATTCATCTTTCAACTGTTATTACTAGACAGTGTTGTTGAACCGTTCTTGTTTTTTCATCACAAGCAACACCATGTTATTAAGATTTTCTAGGGTTTGAAGCAATAAATTGGCAGGCTCACTTTTTGGTGGCTCTTCCAATGACCCAGTTGAGGTCCTTGTCGGATGATCGCTTCTGGCGTCTCTCACGACATTTGGACGGATCCTTTTTACTTCTGCTGGTGAGGGCGTGTTAGGAGGGGGATGGCACGGAAGGGGTCTTGGAAACAACAACGACAACAACAACAACAGCAACAACAACAACAACAACAACAACAACAACAACAACAACAACAACAAATAGGGAGGGTAACAACCAAGGTTAAGATGGGTAAAGGATAAACATGTACATTTTGATGTTGATATTGCTGGAATGATTTTTCAAAAAACAGTTAACGTTTTTTTTTCAAACCTCACTGCTGATGCAGAAAAAGCAAGGATGTTTTCTTTGTAAGAACCAATTTGGGTGGAAAATCTTGGTCCAAATCGCCCTCATTCAGAGAGGTTTGGCAATCTGAATCTCAAGGTTCGAAAAAGATTCCCAAACCATCTCAAAGATACAAGATGGGCGTTCCGGATCCAGGTATAAATCGGGTGAAATGGGGCCCTTATAACTAGGGTGAACTGACCCCAAGCAAACCCACCCATTTATTTTCGGTCGTTTGTAACTTTGTAACAACTCTCCTTTTAGGGTGGCAATTTGCAGGAATTGGTTGGTATCCAAGGCAGAGTTGAAATCCTTTGAGTCTTCAGCTTATGTGAAACACCTTGAGATCTTCGAAGATGCGGAAAGCGTTGATGTCACTGACGAAATGGTACTCGTAAGTATAGAAAAACATCCATGGAATTTCAGCTTCTTGATGATGATGATGATGATGATGATGATGATGATGATGATGATGATGATGACTATCATTAGGATTGAGCCCGTCTGAAACTCCTTGAATGCCCCAGGACATTGGAAAATTTAATGGGGGACGAGGAAGTCTTGTTGAAAAGATACGGTTGATCAGTATGGCTACATGACTTCCAGATTTGTTCCGCCGCGGCGTTTCTTGAGCAATGTTTTACATAAGGCGCAAAGTGGGCCCCGACCAGTTACAAGGGGAGTTATAACCCTTATAAATGGCGGCAACTGGGTTGTTATGTCAGTTATATCCTCTATACACCCCTGAAATTTAACATAGCCCCTAAAAATAGGCAATCCCAAAAGGAAACTCATCTTCCAACCATCATTTTTCAGGGGCTATGTTAAATTTCGGGGGTGTACATGGAGTTCTAACCTTACGTCCTAACTGGATCCGAAACGCCCACTGTGTAGCGTCCTGAAAACGCAAGCCGCGGAAAGCAGGTGCATGGCATTGCTCATGTACATGATCATCCTTCAGGCAGCTCCCGAGAAACAAAACTGTTGAAAGAAGCCATGGAAAAGGAAAAATCCCATGGGAAGGGGACCCCTTTCTCCCATGAATCCATGGGTTCAGTGGATTTTTTCACCCTCATTGGAGAAAGGAAACTTATATTGAAGATACACCCATTTTGCATTGAACCATGATGATGGGAGCTTCCGTAAATCATGCAGTTTTGGTCAATTTCCGTCACTCTTTTCGGCTCTGAACAATTTTCCGTCCGAGGTAAAAAAAACGTGGGTTTTTTGAGATTTTTTTGTAATTTTGAGACAGCCTTGAAATCCCTTGAAGATGAAATGTTCAATCATCTTACTCAGCATGTATGTACATATTGATGGATATGTCTATATATGTAACATAAAAACTCTTTACATTTAGGTGAGAAACATGAAAAACAAAAACCTTTTTTTGGGTTTCCCAAAAATTCTTCCAGTCCCTTCAACAGAGGTGAAGGTTGGAATCTCCAACCTACGTAGTACCTGCCGGTTGGGAATTCCCCCAAACGGTAGTGAATTTTGTAAGGGAATCCGAGCCCCAAAATGGCCGAGCTCCGAATTGCCCAGATTGGGGTCAATTGGGGAAGCCATTTTGAGCTGATTTTTCAAGACTTGAAATGGATACTCTCCCTGAAACTAAAGGTGTGTCCCTCAAAATAGGCCGAAACCTAAAGAGAAAATAGATTTCCAACCGCCATTTTTCAGGGGTACGTTAGTTTGAGGGAGTGTACGTCTTCAATGTTTTGAAGGCAATTTTGTATCTACACCTGTCTCGACTACTCGATTCATAAAGATTGAGCACATTCGCTTCAGGTACTTCATTTCAGTTTCATAATGCTACGTCCGAAATTCCAACCCGTCGCTACCGCAGCCTGTTTTCTTTTAGTAGCCGAATTACCGACCGTAGCGATTTCAATCACAGGCACCTTTCTTTTGAAAAGCAGACAAGCCGTGACAAGCCGATTGACAGATGACAGGTCCACAGATGATTCAGATGGTGGGGGCATCTCAGTTGTTCTGGATTTGTGTTTTAGGGTGATGTTTTACTACCATATTAGATCACCATTATGTCATGAAGTCCAGCAATGGGAATATCGCGGGGTATCTTTCTGAAGCAAGCATCACTGCCAAGCTCCACAACGGACTCCAAGACCTGAGATGTTTCTAGATGTTGGACAATTTTTTGTTGATAAAAGACGGATGTCTTTCGTTGTTCATCCAACGATGCGTTCAATCTCACCGTTTTGGTTTTGGTGTGTTTTTTTGATAGATGTTCAGCTGGTACAACAAGAACATGTTGTGGTCAATTTTTTAACAACGCTCATGGGATGTTATGGTTTCTGTTTGATTTTTGCTCTTTGTGTTTTCTGTTTCTCGACCCGGATTTATTGACGAAATGCCAGAAAACTTGGAATATTTGTGACCTGGATACATTGGTATTTTCCATGCTGAGACATTTAATGTATGGTATATTTTGCCTACATTCACCTTGTACATACCCTCCCTACAAATTAACATAGCTCCTGAAATTAGGCCTAAACCCAAAAGGAAACGAATTGTCTTCCAACCAACATTTTAATGTTGGGGGCTATATGAAGCTTTTTGGGGGTGTTGAGCATTACATAATTCATTTTTAGTACCGTCAATCATCCAATTTGTGGAAATGAGTTTGGGAAAAAGCTTTTTGAGGAAAGCGTGCCTGGGACATGATACACGTAAGTGGTCCAGTCCATTCTTTCAAGTGTCAATTGTGTATGTGCAGCATGGTGAATTCGCTTATTGTACCAAACTAACCGAATCGTTGCTGTGTACAGAGCATGTCCCAAATTAGGAGATATACATTTTCCCAGGGGCGATGATATATGGCGATGTTTTTGGCAATATGGCACTGGTGCATGGCACTGCTTTCTTGGAGCCTAGTGGGGCAAGAATGTCACACCACGTCCTTGAAGATGTCATTTTGGGCCTTGGGATCCCCTGCTGTCCAAGCATATCATGCCGTGGCCCTTGAAACCCGTTCCCTACACTCCAGGTTGACTAACCTGGTAGGCGTTGTGTGAGACGAGTTACTAGTTACAAGAATGTCCTCCAGGATGTTCCTTCCAATGGAGGATTTGCTCTGCCAACAGCAGCAGCAACGTGAGTGGTTTAGCATTTTGATGGCAAATGAGTAATCATTGAGAAACACGTCGGTGGTTCATAATCCTTGAATCATGCCATATCTCTTTGAGGTGCGGTCAGAACACACCCTTGAAATTGAATATGTTTCTTGAAAGAATGATGGTTTAAGGAACATGTAGTTCAATTTTTGTTTAGTTTCCAACCTATGCTGATTTTATATGTTTTTATTTGTTTTTACGTTATAGAGTATGTTTTTATATGCTTTGCTGCTTCAATTAGGTATCATTATCTGGGTGGTGGTTTCAAATATTTTTTTACCCTGGGGAAATGATCCAATTTGAGGAGCATATTGTTCAAAGAGGTTGAAACCACCAACTAGTCTCCTAAAGGATCCCAAAATGCGAATGATGGTAAATAATAGCTGTTGGTTCTTGTCCAAAACCAGGGTTGATTTTGGTTGTACTAGTTAAGTTATCTATCTACCATGTTTTTGTGCTGCTTTGATTAGGTATCATTATCTACCAAGTGATTCAAAGTGACCTTTTTATCCCTTAATTGGATGTCACTTAGCCATCCCAAAAAAGGGCACAAAGAATCACATGGTATCGGTGTTTATGTCAAATCGATCCATATCTGTAGTTCTTTATCCAAAGCTCGACATTTTGAGGTCAAAGACCAAGTGGAAGCACTGCTGGTCTGGCTGCCCAACAAGGGTCGTTGATATTTCTATCTTTCCGTCACCATTCAAGTACAGCAAGTAAGTGTGAAAAAAAACATTACAGTATAGATCCGAAAGATGTGGATAATTTACCTAAGATTTTGGCCATGAACGAGAGATTTTTTTGTTTTCAAATACATGTTGCATGTTCCAGATCATGAATGGATTTGGTATGTATAGGTAGGTCATGTTGAAGTTTTGAAGGTTTACTGAATGCCTGGGACCTTGGAACCAAAATGGTTCAAGCCCTGACAGGAATGGTTGATTGTAGTAGGGGTACAACAAAGCTTGAGAACTAGTGGCAGCTTGAGCCAAAGGGTACGGAGAAGGGCAAGTCTGGTGTAAATGCCCACGCAAGCTTGTTCAACCGCTTCCTGCAAACTGGTGGCTCAAGCAAGATCACGCGAACTTCAGGAGCCTACGGTGGAGCATCCACAGGAAGCGTCTCTTTCGCCATGGTTGGCAATCTCTCACCCAACCAATGCCTCTTCAGATGCTGGAGGACGAAACAGGCAACGCCGTTGCAGCGCCTCAAGACAGAATTCTGTTTTTCACCGCACCGCGGGATCTTACCGCATGAGCCTGTGCTGGAGACAGGTTTGTTTGGACCAGAGTTTCCACCTGAGCTTGCCGAGCTTGCGGGCATCCCCGTGGAGATTTTGACCGAACGTGCAGCAGGTAGCAGGGTCCCGGTCCGCATAGTCTCATGCTTCTGATTTGATTCGTGGAGCCCTTCCATAGTTTGCCCTACGTAGCGGATTTTGGGGGGGCCGGGTGTCTGCAAGTGCCCAAATTTGATGTTTCTCAGTCTGTTGAGCCCCATAGCGTGCAAAGCAAAATCACACGACTTGAGTTACACCGAAACTGTTTTGGACAGACATCAATGACGTGTTATTTTGGATGTGTTGGCCCCTAAAATGGACATGTGAACAATTTTATTATCAAGCTAGATGTGATTCCGGTTCGAGATGCAAAAACTATTTTCTATACATTAAAATTACCGCGTACTTTAGGCTTGTCAAATTCAATCACGATAGGAAAATCATACCATATTATGGTCAAGATGTTGTCGTATACCGAGGTGTCTCAATTTTTTTATTGTAAAGAGACTATATGTGGTAGATCATCATATTGGATCTCTTCATTGCAACTCCCTTACACAAGTCACAAGTCAATGGTCGGTAACATGCAATCACCCCACTGGTAGTGTTGGCTTCATAGTGTTCCCAGATGCGCCGAATATATGGATTATTTACCTACATAAAAGGTGAACAAATGGCCACTTTCAAAGGGAAATGGCTGGGTAAATAAGATCCCGTCCCGTTTCGTGGAGCATTTGGGGTTGATGGTCTTTAAGCTTTTTTTTTGGGTGGGGCAGCGGACAGCAACACATTTTCACCACCTTACCTTTCTGAAGATGGTAAACCACCAAGCAAAATCACGGTCGGTTGATACACTCTGGGATCAACCAACATTGGCTGGTTGGAAAATGGATCCAACTTGAAGATATAGTTTCCCTATTGAAAAATGGGGAAATTCCATTGCCATATCAGTTGACCAGAGGGTATCTGGGTTGGACCTTCAAATTCTAGGGACCCTAAAATCCACACCGGAATGTTAAAATCAAAATCGTTTCTTGGTCAATGTGTATCCGACCAGGGGGTGGATCTTCGAAATTGATTCACCACTTGTGTAATGATTCTCAGCGGCACATCGACAGGGTTATAGGCTATAGGGTTACTCAGCCATTTATCTTGCGAAGGGTTGTAACCTGTAACCGTGTCTATGTGCAGCTGAGGATCGTCTTTCACTTTTTTCACCCCTTCCCAAACCCCCACCTGTGTAAGATGAGGCCAGCACTGCTGGAGATAGCCACCGAGATACAACAAAAACAGGGCAGCAACTTTCAGTACAGCATCGGGAATTTCATGTATGCTCACATTACCCCCACTGAAAATGAAACTCGGTGACCCCAAAGTATTTTTTTTCTGAACAAAAATCTGCAAACGCCGTTTTGCGTTTCGGAAAGGTGAAGGTGGATGGGTTGGACCTTCATGATGAATGAAACACCGAGGCTGTGTTGCAAAGCCATTCGCAACAACTTATCCAATGCGTGAGATCTCCGGGGGGGGGGGTCTTGGATAAATAGAAGGTCACTGGATACATGCTGTGTATAGTGAGGCAAAAACCCCATCAACAGCAAAGACTTTGATATTGCTTGTTGGGAATTGGACAACTTATGGTTTAAATGGTTCAACCAGGGAAAAAAACAGGAGCGGCTACTTCGTGCCTTCCGAAACCAAGCATCCCATAGTTCATACATTTCATACTGCGTACGAGTTACTAATTGTAGAAGGCTCAAGTCACTGGTGGTTTGGAGATCCAAAAGAACCCTGGCAAAAAGAGAGTCAAACTATCAAACCCTTCCTTTTTGGAGGGTCCATTCTCTGATTCTTAGGGTTGAAATATTAATTTCAAATTTGTAGGTGGAAGGGTGTGGTCACATTTGTGGTCATTTTTTCGTTCCAGGATTCATCCGGAAATACCCAAAGATATGTGAATCTAAGCACTTGGACAGATTGACGTGCCCAAGAAGATGACTGTGTTCACGTCACAGATGTGAAGTACTTGTACAGGTTTTCTGAAGGAACAAAAGTCCACTTTCAGAAATGTTGGATGAGATGCGATTTGGATGACTTTACTTCAGGGTAAAGAACCATGATTTTTCGTGACCGCATCCCAAATTGATACCCAATCCAAGGGTTGAAAACGATCAGGTTCCGGCTTTCCGTTGGTGGGGTATGTGATCGTTCCCTGGAGGGTATCCTAGTTTCAGCTCATTTTGTAGCTCAGTTCACTGTAGGATTTCAATCATGGGGAAGATATTTCAGCATTTCCTTTTATACATCTAGATTTCATACATAGAAAACATACATAGCCACACATGGTTCCTAAAAGGCGGTAATTGCGCAGGTTTCTCCTAAGAAACAAATCCCAGCAGCAAAGTTCTTCACACCTTCAAAGCACCATGGCGCCATTTGCGATGTCGAGTCTGGCTGCGCTGTGCTGGACAACTTCGTGTTATCACATTCAAAGTTCTGGTTGAATTTTATCATGACATCACGCATCACACATCCGAAGATTGTAGCGACCATTCACTGCCGGTTGGTGGACCCCCCAAATGGTGGTTTAGGAATTATAGGACAAGTTGCTCAGGAATTTGTTACTATTAGGGATTATGATTCAAAAAAACAGACATGCCCTTTCAAAAGTTTGAAAATTTGTAGGTTGAGAAAAAAACAAGATTTTGACCCAGTAAAAAGTATGCCTCGGTAATTCTGAGGGGGTGGCAACAAGTTTTCCAGTTGAAAACTCTGTGCTGTGTGCTGTGTGTGTGTATACATGACATCAGTGTGAAAGCTAGTTCAAGCTTTACATATTTCACTGAAAGATCTATCAACCACAATAGCCAACATCCAAACAGCAAGCAAAAAACACAGTATTTCATGTATTTTTTATTGTTGTTTTATCTAAGGAGGATTGCACCAGAGATATTTGACTGCATACACGGACATCTTAGACTTAGGCAATGCGTGGTGTATGCACCTACTCAATGTAGCAGAATTTATCCTCTAAACCAACAAAGTGGACCCCGGATCCAGTTATAAATGAGGTGAAATATAAGCCTTATGACAGTCACTCATGTATTTTCGGCCATTTATAGGGGGTTCTGACTCACTCCACTTCTAACTGTTTCTAGCGGCCCACTTTGTTGGGGTATCTTGAATCACCAACCACGGCGAACCGCCCCAGGAGCATGGCGCCTGCGCGCACAACGGCAAATCTGTTGGAAGCTGTGAAGAGGAACGATGTGAAAACATGTCGCAGCTCGGTGATGTTGTGCTGTTTTTTAGTTTGATAGGGGATATACCCTATAAATGCCCACCTGACAAAAGGTGTGTATGAAGTTGATTATCAAAGGCATCATTCCAAGGGTAGGTAGATACGCATTTTTCCTATGAGTGTTACGCTCAAGTTGTTGGAAAACACACCTTTTTTTTTAACACAGCACCCTAAAGCAACCTTTACCAACCAGGCCAAGTATTCATAGTTGGCGAACTCCGGGGGATTGCCCGAAGGGGATGTACGGGTTTCTTGGAGTGTGACCAGCTTGGTGAAGTATCATGGAGTATAGCTAGAGAATACAATATATAGCTTTAAACATTGGATGTAATGTAAGTACTAGTAGCTCTACAAACGTTTCGATGGGACCATCTATTTTCGAAACATGACACTGGGTCTAGGCATTGTTGTGCATGGATGATTAGAGCCATTTTGGTTGATAAGCTACTCATTCTTGTAAGACTATGCATGCCAAGCTCAAATGGTAGCCAGACCTTTTGCCCTAGCCCCCCAAAAAACAGCCAACAGCCACGTTTTTTTCCGGCGGTTTTAATTTTCCTTCGTGATTTTCGGATTTTCAAAAAACATGCCACCCTAAGAATCAGCTGGACATCCGAAAGAAGAGGGGGTTTGGAGTGTTTTTGGCAGGGGTCTGGAATCTCCAAACCACCAGTTTTGAGATCCTATGATT
>Ga0126337_10002817_pt1 | contig 11174 bp, 10 predicted proteins | sample DipCmetagenome_FD_92527 | JGI IMG/M metagenome (GOLD analysis project Ga0126337, IMG submission 92527) | Coral microbial communities from La Bocana,Puerto Morelos, Mexico - Diploria C A metagenome | ecosystem: Host-associated > Invertebrates > Cnidaria > Coral | place: La Bocana,Puerto Morelos... | reverse complement strand
TGTGACCTGCAGATCTGACTTCACCATCCTCGTTTCGATTCGCTCTTCAAATAACCTTTTTCGTCCTTTTTCGGCCAGTTTAGTGCCACTTGAGCTTTTCTCTGACTCTTTTGGAAACTCAATATTCGTCTTTTCTCTTCTAAAAGCAACAGTTCCGATATTTTTGTAATTGCTCGAGGCGGCCATGATTGTTTTCAACTCGCACACGGATGCCCTCGCGCGCGGCTTTGCGCGTTTTAGGCGTGGGTAATTTGCTCGCGTGTATCTTTAAATCCATTCTCCGCGCGGTCAAAAAACCCTTTCGAGCCTCCTTAAATAGTGTTTATTATTATTATTATTATTATTATTATTATTATTATTATTATTATTATGGAACAGCTCTTAGACTCTTAGTTGAGCGAGAAAACAAACCGTATTTAAGAATCTTTGTCGAGTGTTGACACAAATTATTCCACTTTGAAATCATATTTAGGGTAAGGTCACTGCAAAAAATGTTATTTTCTTTTCCTCCACCTATAGAAAGTAAACATGGGGGTTTTCCACTCACCGAAGTCTTAGCCCCTACAGTGCCTGCTATCTTAGAGCTATTTAGTTAGATTTGCTAGGAAGGAGGCATTTATATAGAGTTGTTTCGCGAAAGAGTGTTCTGCTTAAGCGTAATTATGAAGCATACGCCATAACATCGATAGGTATTATGTTAAGATATAGTTAGCAATTATTTACCAAAGTGGAAGTGAATAGCCCTAAATATTCAAAGATTGACCCACACAGAGGTGAATAATTGTTTTAGAATAAACCACTCAAGCTGAATAACTAGTGTACCAAAAAGTTGCTTTTTTGATAAAAAATCAACAAGGGGTCGCAAATTTCAAAATTCCTGCTCAGAGGTCAAAGATACTCCAAGTTGACCAATCAGAACGCGTGAAAAGCACTATTCACTTCTCAGTTATATGTTTAATAACCCAGAAGTTTTTGGATTTCTACTACTAAGCAAAATTACTTACTCAAAGATGTGTTGGCTTCCGCTGTCCCATTCTTATTATTATAAAACAGACACTTGTACATGCCAGCGTCACTCGACTTGAAGCGATGAATGACAAATTCACTCTTAATTACATCTGTGACGTAATTTTTCGCCTTAGAGGGAACAAGCCGTCCATCCTTGTACCATTCGACTTTAGGCAACGGCAAGCCACTGGCAGAACAATTTAACCTAACTGCATCACCTACATTCTGCACTTGAATTTCATTGGAAGGACTTGACACAATGAAGGGATTCACTTAAAGAGGCAAATCACAAAACAATTAATTACAACTGCTTCCAGTTTCAGGATACTATTTTCGTTTACCTAAAGCTTACCAACATCTTTTACAAAGATCCATATCACGGCCATCACACTTCCCAGTTCATTAGCTCCCTGGCAAACATAAGCACCACCGTCGTCTTCCGCCGTGTTTTTAATTGTAAGTGTGTTGTCATCAATGACATGTCTGTTGACCGGAAGTTCCTTGCGTGATCTTGTCCATGTAATCACAGGTGAAGGATAACCAAAGATGTCGCATTTGAGAATTGTGTCCCAGTTCTTGAAACCAATCACAGAACTCTTCGGTTCTGTAGTGAATTTGGTCGGTACTGCAAATCAAACAGACGAAACAGAGTGAGAAGAAATGTCGATGTAAAGCGATATCACTGTACTAAAAACATTTTTAACGAGAGACAGCGTAGCTAGAATGAGTTAGAACAGTTAGTCGGGGAAGAAATAATTTATTTGCTCAGTCAGTCACCTAATCTTCCGGTTAGTTGTTAGGCCGGAAGCATTTTGTTTCCTGGCAATTCCTCTGAGAGTTCCCGGGAAGCCCGACCATTGAAAACAGAATGGCAGATAAAAGGGAGGACTGTACTAAAACAATATCGGTGGTTCCGTTCGTGCTAGAAAATCGTTTTAAAACCACTGAATGTTGGCTTTCGGTGTCCTAAACAGGGTAATAGAGCTGCGGCAAGTAACTTTAGTAATTTAAGAAAGCATACGTATTTCGTCCCAAAATGTTCAGTAGAGGTATAATGTCGAGTGGGTGTTTCAGGTTATGCGAAAATTGGGAAGCCCCATCTTTGCCCCCACCCCTCCCCCCAAAGTTAAATGTAAGTATAGGCAATGCGAATGTGAAGCTTGAGCTAAATCGTTCTCATGTGGTGCTGTCAGTACGTCTAGATCTTTTAGTGAGGAATATTTGATTATGACAAAATGTCCGCAAAGCGCCATCTCACCAAAGTATGCTATTTTTGCACTTTTGTAAAATAATTTGTCTTAAACCGTGAGAGTTAGTGCTAGCCAGTTTTTGTACACCAAATTAAAGAATGTGTTTTAATAAGCTCGTGTGCGATATTTTAAAGTACTATGCCTTAAAGGTAATTTTTTTTACAGATTTTTAAATCTTTTTTCATATCCGCAAGGCGCCTCAAAAGGGTGATTTTGGCTAACTCTGAAGAGATTTAGCACCTTTATTTATGAAGAAATTTTCTTGTTTCCCCAATATGTTTCACACCTGTCTTTGTTCTTTATAACCGTGACATATTGTTAATTTCAACAGTTTTTAAAGGCATGCATCAAGGCTTCAATCACCGTAAATTTTGAAAAGTTCTCCAAAAAAAAATAATTTGTATGGTAACTTTTCGAGACTTTTTCTTAATGCCTTTATATTTAAAGCATAACAAAAATTCTGGCTACAAACGCATTCCGTAAATGTATTTGTTTATGTCACCGATTAACGACGCAAACGTCAACTGCGTCTAATGTTCAAATGTCTGGTATGATTGCATAAAAAATAATTCAAACCTTTTTTCCACAAAACAAACTGAAAGTTAGGTGCTGTTTAAGCCCAAAAGAACTGTGACCTAAAAGGGGACATTGTCACAGCTAAATAAATATCCCACGTAAGAATAAGGGGATGCATAGGAATTTTAAATTTATTAGTTGACAATACGTTGTGCTTAAAATATGTCTCAAAACAATCTCCATTTATCATAAAACTATAGAAAATTCTCATGTAAAGGCATGAACACCTACAAATGAATTTACTGTCTAGTGCATTACGTTAAAACCACTACAGTCTACAGTGTCTAGACCAAATTAGCATCTACCTCTAAGAGCTTTAATATTTAATTCAATATGGCCGCTGCAGTACCATCTTTGAACAGTTATATATTCTTTTTTGCACCGAAAATCTTCAATGTAAGCATGAGTTTAGATAGCGCCAAGTTTAACATTTTGGTTATCACGTAGGTCGATCATGGATGATTGGTACCTGTCAATTAGACGAACACCTGCCAAGGGAGAGGCACGCACAAAATATGTCGAATCGGCTGAAACAACGCGCATTAAATAGAATATGTAAGTATGTGTTAGAATACAAAGTATGAACCTTTCGGCTATGTTATCGGAGAGGGACAGACATTGAAAAACGTTTAACGGAAAAACGCCATCAGGTCCATAGGCCGCATTTGCAGATATCTCACCAAGGAAAATCTCAGAGTGTTAGTTAATGCGCTTGCAATATCCCGTCTGGACTACTGTAATAGTATCCTTTATAGTCTCCCAAAACAGGAACTGGATAAACTTCAAAGAGCTCAAAACACTGCGGCACGCCTTATCACTGGAACCAAGCAATACGACCACATCAAACCTGCCCTTCGAGAATTACACTGGCTACCTGTTGAATCACGGATTATATTCAAACTTCTGCTCATCACCTTTAAGATTATCCATGGACTTTGTCCAGCCTACTTGTCGTCCTTCCTACAACAATATCACCCGCAACGAAGCCTACGCTCATCCTCTAAACTTCTTTTCACTGTCCCTAAGACTCTGTGACATACGGTGAACGTGCCTTTTCTTTCTTCGCACCTATATTATGGAACAGTCTACCAGATTCTGTTAAAAATACAATATCTCTTTCTTCTTTTAAATCTGCTCTCAAAACATTCCGGCTTCTTTCGGAAATCTTTCTTTTGCTTTATTGCATTTCATAAGAAACTGTATTTTAATTAATTAGTTCCTTTATTTTATTTATTACTGTTATTAGAAATAATTTATAGGATTAAACTGATTTATATTTTATAGCATTGTAAGCGCATTCAGTTTTTTTAAATGCGCCCAAAAAACTTGCGACACAGTGTCCGCTAAGCGGCACCGGAAAACGTCCGCATAGCGCCATAGTGCTGTCCGGAAAGCGCCACATGTCCACTGAGTGCCACTACAACGGTCCGCAAGACGCCATTAATGTCCGCTAAGCGCCCAGAGAGGAGTGTACCCTCCTCCTTGGGCGCTTGGCGGACATGACTGGCGCAGCTTGGCGCTTTGCGGACCGTTGTAGTGGCGCTAAGCGGACCCGTGGCGCTAAGCGGACACCTGGCGCTAAGCGGACTTGTGGCACTTTCCGGACAGCGATGGCGCTAGTAGTACTCTCGGCAGCAGTAGTAGTAGCAAAATAGCAAGAGTAGTAGCCGTAGCCATGGCAGTCGCAATTGCAGTTGTATTAGTTGTAGCAGTAGCACTGACAGCAGTAGCAGCGGCAACGGTGGTGAGGGTGGTGGTGCAGATGGTAAAGTAGCGGCAAATGAAGAGGTGGTTGTGACGGTGATAGTGGTAGTGATTTTTAGTAGTAATGGTGGTATAAGGTACATTGGCTTGGACGAGATCTGGTGGTTCGAAATGTAATGCTTGACTTATAAGTTTGGTAATTTTAATGCTGTACCTACCTTTTACAGTGATATTAACCGACAACTTGACTCTGCCCAACAAATTCTCCGCTGTGCATGTGTAGATGCCATGATCTTCATACAATATGTTCTTTATTTCCAAATTTCTTTTCTTAAAGTGTTTCCTTTCTTCTTCTATCATGTGGCCATTTTTATACCACGTGATTATCGGTGGTGGGAACCCAGTTGCTTTGCAGGGTAATGTCACGTTTTGTTTTTCTTTCACTGTCATGGAATGAGAAGGCTTTGAAATAAAGCGCGGTGATTCTGTAAACATGGTAACACAGATGGTTCTTGTTATGACCTTATCACATTTTAGGTGCGAGTTTCCAATCAGTTAGAAAGTTTTAGGATAATAATAGATGAAAATTGGTTAAGATTTCTGTCAATTTTAACTTCGAAATACATGATGTAATAACTGATAATGGTTGATCAAACATGAGCAATAATGAATGGAAATCAACTATCATGTCCCTCATGGTTCCAACTAAATGACGTACTTAATGACATCCCTCTCAACACAGTCGTCAGTTGTTACCCTACTTTACAGATTAATCTCCTGGACAAATAATCGTACCTAACTGGCGGCCATTGTTAAGTCTTTCTTCACGCTGAGCTGATTTACCAGACTGGCCTGCAGGTCCAGGAGGTCCTGGTAATCCTCTGCTGCCTCGTTTTCCTTGTGGTCCAGGGGAACCCGGGGTTCCCTTTCTTCCTCTCTTACCACTTGGTCCAGGAGGGCCTGGGGGACCACCAGGTCCAGGTAAACCAGGAGAGCCTGGTGGCCCTCGAGGTCCTGTACGTCATGAAAAAAATTAGAAAAATTCGGTCATCTTCTATATGAGGTCATCTTATATATAAGGTCATCTTGTATAAATCTCACACTGCGCATAAGTCACATGGCTATAGTGCATTGGAAGATTTATCTTACGCATAACTCATACCTTCCACACAAACTATCCTTTCATGATTCGTTTCCTCTGTCAAATTCTGTTTATTTACAGACAAAAAAATAACAATAATTACTTAGAACTCAAACTATCTCGTCATTTTGTTTCATTATAGCTTTTGCAAAAAAATAGAGTCTTTTAAAACGAGTCAGTAATTGAAAATTGCAGATTTAGTTTGAAACATTCTTTTATAGCATATATACTAAATTTCAAAGCAATAAACTTAAAATTTCTCTGAATCATGTTATTGAGCCGTGAAAGCGTGAACGAAGAATTTAATTCGAACTTCCAAAATTCTAAAAACTGGCAAGAACACAAAGCACGAGTTCTGTAATACACAACAGAAATAGTGCTGACGGGTTGGGCGTTTAGGCATGAAAACTTCAGATAACAATACAGATATTTGTAATTGGAGATGCCTACTTGTTCCGTTGTACGCATAAAGCAGATTACTCATCTGAAGTACAAGGACGGGTGTAAACACCACACCCCTACCTCAAAAAGTCTTGTCGTAGCTTTGAGTAATTCTGTGATGCTGATAATTCGAGTACTTGTTATTCCTCACCGATAATTTGATTCTAGAACTGCTCCCCCACTTAATTTGACATTTTTTGGGCAAGTGGCATTTCAGGAGCGTCTTTTCTGATAGGATTTTGCGGATTTCACTTGCATAAAAGGGCACAAGTATTGATTTCTACCAAGCGAGGAAGAATTGCAATAAAACTGTCAGGCGATTGTATCCAATACAACTAGAATACGGCTTTTGCTCAGCCAAGATCAAGGCAAAGACAACGGCAAAACATAAACATATTCGTAAACGTTATAACGTTCATAAGTAAACGAAAATGTGCAAGCAGAACGCAAACTCAAACGTATTAGTAAATTCGAGTTCATACGGGTCATCGACGCAAATGCGAACATGTACGAGCCCGCAAAACGGAAATATAAACGCAACCGAAAGCGCAGACGCAAACGAAACGAAGGAGCAGACGCAATTAAAATGCTAATCCTGTCTAGACGAAAGAAGGAAAAGACGAACGCGGTTGAAACTTTAGGATATCGTTTTCGTAGTTTGAACTGTGTGTTGCTCTTTCCTCTGTTATTAAAGATATCTGGTTATCATCGGCAATCTACACTGACACGTATCATCAATCATCAGCACAAAACAATAGTGTTATTCAAAATCTTTTTTTTTTTTTTTTTTTTTTTTTGCCCTGATCTTTTTGAAAAATACCGATAACCGCCACGGCTGTGTACTAGTAATGTCGATAATGTTGTGTACTGAGTAGCCATTGAACAGCAAGTCATACCGGATTATACCAGCCTTCACTCAGCAAGAAGCCGAAATGCTCAGAGCAGAAACATGGAGCCATTTCAATATTATTTTCTCGCCCCCAGAGAACCTGTTTATATTTATTTGGCTCCGACGCAATTCCTGGTGATCTTCACTAACAAAGATTAATGAACGTGCTGAGGGATGAACTTTGCGTGACGAGCGTGACGAGCTCAAAGAGGGTCTGCGCGGGAGGCTAAGCAGTGCATGGATTCCATAGATTAATTTTGTTTTATTTTATTACAAGAAACGAGAACTACAAAGTCTTCCTTGGTTAAGGCTTTCAGTTCGCAAATCAAGTCAGCCCTGTTTTCATGGTAACAACCTGTCTAAACGAGAAATTCATCATCGGTGCTAATTATGTGGGGAATTTACCGTTACCCGACTGAATGACATTAAAGCAACAAATTTTAGATAACAAGCGGAAAAAACAAATTAATTTGATTATCCCTTTTGGAATGTAGACGCAACTAAATGCAGGTCGTCGAAAAATAAATTCCTGATGTTGAAGGGTTTAGATTAAAGAGTTGTTAGGTCAAGTTTCCTATATACATGTCCATGAAAAAGCCAAGGGTTTAAGGGTGCTCATTAGACAACAAATCACATTCGGCGCTAATAAGATCGAAGCGGCTCTTCTCGCAGAGTAGAATATTCGCTTAGCAAGCCCATATGAATAAGTTAAACAGGCGATCATGGCATCTTTGTTGTTGAAGAAAGGAATTCTCATACCGACCTTCTTGATTGATGAAAGAGGACGAAAAACATGTCACAACAACAAAGGCAAAATCTTAACCTTGCCTTTCTCACAACAGATAAAATTTTCCACGGAATATGCACGTGACGTTCGACAAAAGCATACAATTGAGGTGCTCTGGGCCTAGTCAACACGATATTACTGCATCCAAATCGATATCGAAGTTATCAAGTTGACCACAGCTGGGAGCAATACGATCGATACTTTAGTTGTTAGTGGCGTCAACCATTGGACCAATTGCCAACATTGATATGTGTACGTAATAATGGAAACAAACCAGCGACAGAAGTTAACTGATGGATGCCTTTTCCCTTAACACGAAGCTCTATCTTGATGTAAATCACAAGATTATTGCATACTTTCTGGAAGCTTCTGGAAAAACAGTAACTCCTATTTTATCTACTCTGGCGGAAGACCAATCCGGAAATGATAAATTGTTCCAAATGAATATATAAAATACGTATGTGAATTAAAAGTCAATGCAGCTGATGTTAAATACGCCCAAGCCTGATATTATCATTTCCTTTCCGATTCATTGTAGTTCCAGAAAATAATATATGAGAAATTCAGCAAGGACAGTAACTAAGACAGTTTTCCCCGCACAAAAGAAATAACTCCTAATCGAATACGTCATTAACATTTATAATATGGTTTTATATATAACGAAAAAAAACTTACATTTCGATGGCGATTTACGTTTAAACAGGGGCTGCTGCATTTGCGGCACAAGGATGGTCTGTTGACGGCTCTTTTACCGACACCTTCCTTCCTTCGCGACCCACTTTGAAGAGAATGCGAAGATGTTGGTTTAAGAATCACGCGATTAGCAAGCTGATCTGGATGATTTACAACCAGCAAATCCTGCTCAACTGTTGTTAGACGGGAATCAAACCGATGCAAAGAATAGCACGTGAAACCGAGTGAACCCAACGTCAGAATTAAATTGAACGAGAGGCCAAAGAGGAAAGCGCTGGAACTCTTGTTCACTTTGCCCTCCATGTTTGTTGATCTGCTCATAGACTGCGCCACTAATGGATCCATGCTAAATTTAGCCCGTTTAGGCTTTCAGACGATCACGAGACGTCAAGTCAATGTTGACCTCTTTTCATTGTACTAATGTTACCACAGATTTGTTTTCGTTATCTGCCCGACTCGTTTGAGTATCGTCGGTTACAGTTTCCGTTGGTGTGTTCTTTTATGTTTTGTTTTTGCTAACGAGAAGTGGGGGAGGCAAATTTTGATGAACTGCATGAGAAAAAGAGCAACTGGAGTTTGTGAGTCCGATTTAGCCCTACCTAATCATTGAGAAATATTTAAAATCGCGCTAGGTTTGTCTTTTGTGATGTACGTTTGTTGCCCCAGCAGGGTTTTGGCCCAGAGGCCAAAACCCGAGGAGGCATCATTGTAGTCCGCGCGTAAATAGAAGAAATACTAAAAAAACTCGCGTTGGCTGAAATGAGACTGCAAATAGTATCGGGAGTTGATGACGTATCAAGCTTTTTTGACCGCTAATAGTATCGGGAGTTGATTACGTATCAAGCTTTGAGTTGCTGTCCGGACGACGACAATGGTTGGTTGAGAACCGTTTTCATGTTTTTGCGGCAAAACGCAGCGCGCTTTTTCAGTTCCATGAGCTGATGGCCTTTAGTTTTGGCCCGGTGCGTCAAATGATTAGGAAATAGTTTTCATCCCAATGCGCTAGCTCAAATAACAAAATTAACACTTACGCTACTTCAAACTATTTTTTTTTTCAAATTTCCAAAGTTTTTCCAAATGCGAAAATTAATGCAGAAATGCTCTCAAGTCAAATACTCGGAAAAAGATTTTCCGAATTCCCCAACGGGAGTCGAACCCATGACCTTCCAGAATACCGGTTGGAACGCTCTAACCACTGAGCTATAGACTGGGTTCTTATGTGTGACACATGTCCTGCCAGACTGCAAGGCTCAAATATGTCCAACTGATAAACATGGGGAACTCGGAAAATCTTTTTCCGAGTATTTGACTTGAGAGCATTTCTACATTAATTTTCACTTTATCCAAGTCACAATTTCACTAATCATTTATTCACATTTATCATTTATCAAATTACGGCATGGAAAGTGCGTTGTACGTTACCTGTAAAAACACTAACCCACTGAGACCCTCTTAAACCAGCAGGGCCATCTCTATACTATCAGCTATTAATGGTTATTGTCTTAGCAGAGTAGCGTTAAAAGTTACTATTTCCACTTGCACAGATATAAATAGTAACAAAGTATTAAAGACAACTAGCAAAAATTAAAACAAAGAATAGACTGTATTTTTTTTAATTATAACCAAGCTATAATTCATTTATGATCATCAACATTCATGACAGAGATTATAAAAGGTAATACTGACATACTGACATCAGGTACTTAAAATTCGATCGCCACATTTTGTGACTCAGCCAAGATAAAACACCTCCACCTCATCAGGCGTGAATTTGTAAGTCCCAGCCAGGATTGTGTTCTTGCCTTGTACTCCACTTGGAACAGAGTAAGCGTTGCCAAAGTTGGCGTAGGAGTTAGTGTTAGTGTTGGCATTGCTAACAATTTTGATGTCATACCCATTACCAAATACTGGACCAAAACTTGAGGACCTGTAAATTGCATATGATAGTCTCGTCACCATGCTCTTAAATGGTCCAAGGCCTTCTTTGTTGCGGAGTGAAAATATGAACGCATTGGAAGTGGAACTATAACCACCACTGGACCCTGAATAACAAGAAAATAAATACAGAAATATGTTTTAGGACATCAGTGGATTTGCTAGTATAGCTACACTGTTAAGCGTTACACATGCAAAAATGAAATTGAATAAAATTGACACTGCATGAAATGGCCTGTATAAGGACCCTTCCTCAGGTCGTACATAGTCAGTACATCTATTGGTATAAGGCAAATTTTTCATATAAGGATGTGGCAGGATGTATAAGGCCCGTATAATGATCCGTATATTTCAGGGTTGACAATCAGGATGCTTTGCGGCCAACCTGTTTTCCAGATTCTAAAATCAAGAAAACTACAAAATGGAAGTAATCCAGCTCTGATTTCCGATTAATAAATATAGAATATCCGATTTTCAGACTATAGTTAACCCGATATTAGAAATCAGAAATCAGAAATCAGAATGATCCAGCGAATGATCGATTTAGAGATCACTGGGACAGATCACTGCGGGTTGAACAATAGATGCTGTGACGTCAGTTGTGAGGTTTTTACACCGAGGATAACCCTTTTTTTTAATCTCGGCCCTCAACTATGCTTTTGACTCTGGCTGCCTCTCAGTAACACAAAGACGAGGGGTTATAAAACTAATTCCAAAAAAAGATGCGGAACTATACTTCATCAAAAATTG
>Ga0126337_10002816_pt1 | contig 11175 bp, 7 predicted proteins | sample DipCmetagenome_FD_92527 | JGI IMG/M metagenome (GOLD analysis project Ga0126337, IMG submission 92527) | Coral microbial communities from La Bocana,Puerto Morelos, Mexico - Diploria C A metagenome | ecosystem: Host-associated > Invertebrates > Cnidaria > Coral | place: La Bocana,Puerto Morelos... | reverse complement strand
TTTTGTTTATACTACAAGGCAAAGAAATTTCGCATTTCATATAACACACGAACACATATTGTTATTTAGTCACGCGCAGTTGATTGGCTTTACAACAACATGTGACTGGCTGTAATTTTTACACGTAAGTATTTGGCTTAAATACTACTGGTCTTAGCCAATCACATTTCAGAAATTTCTTAGTCTGTAGTATAATGATGGTTATATAATACAATGCTATGATTAAATAACTGTAAAACATTTGTTTTGATCTGATGTTAATTAATATATAAAATGAAAATTTTCTGATTGAATGGTGGATTCATCATGCAAGTGTGCTTTCTGTTTTTTACAGAATGATAATTTAACAGTCGATATTCAAGCTTTACCAACCTTGTTATTTGTAAATGAGGACAATTATGACAAGCTAATATATCTGACACAGTCTTCTAAACATGCAAAGTTATTTAAAGTGTTTCTCAGATGCAAAGCTAAGAAATGTTGTAAAGTAGTATTTAACAGTACATAGACCTTTTAGCAAGTCATTTTGCTAAGAATATCAATTTTTTTTAGGGGGGAGGAGGTTAAGGCTGTCAGTTTCATGTGTTTTGGAGGAAAATCTTAATGAAGTTTATGGTGTAAAATCCACAGCACACTGTCCACAATAAAACAACACACAAGTATTTTACCTTGTGAAAGATTTTGGTGTGAAACAAGCTGTCTGAGGCAAATCAAATTACAACGTGAACTACGGACTAACTTGTGGTTACAACCTAAAAGTTCTATGTACTTGGTTTGTTCAGGGGTGGGTTTTGTTGAGGAATTTGTAGTTATAGGAGATGACACTATGAAATAGTGCCAGAATTGTGTTGAAATTAACTTCCGCTTGGACAGAAAGACAATGCTAATTACAGTAAGTGTGAGATGTATATAAGGTTGAAGATCTTGGACAACTATGTTGAAGTTGCAAGATTTGTGTTAGGTCAAACAAATATTAGTTATAGAATTTGATCTTTCTGGCGTTGGTGGTTTTTCTCTCCCAATCTGGATTTAATAATTCAGAGAGCCAAGAGACCCAATTAGTGCCGTTTTGACGGTTTGTTGAAATAAGCCTAGTATGTTAGGCTGTTAAAAAAGAATGGCACGTTTTATTCAGGTTGAATATAAAGTAATGGTATGATCCACTTGTCACAATAATGAATAAAGTTTTATTACATTTATCAATGTGTCGTTTTCAGCTTTATAATGCAACTTCAGTTAAGTGGGAAAAACTAAGCTGACAAAAATTTAATTCCCTATTTAAAAGCAGACCCTTAAATTAATACCCTGATTCAGACCTGCTTCATAATTAGCTCCCTAGTTTAGAACGATGTTAAAGGCATTTTGAAGGGGTTAAAAGTGCAATTGACGACTTTCCTGTCAACTGGGCACATTTCTAGATGTTTTATGAAAAGGAACAGATGAAGGCCAACTGAAAAGAAGGATGACGACATTTAGCTTCCTAAACTCAATCCTTTTACCCTTACGTTTGATGACGTAATAATTATTCTGATGACGTAATATTCTCCTGAGTTAATTGGCATTAGAAATTGATGGCGTATTAAATTACGACCAGTTGTACGTTTCATTAAACCATTAATATATGGCATGTTGAAATGAAGGAATTTTAATGTTTAATGTTCCCACAAAGTTGAGAAGGATTGCACGGTGAAATGGACTGATAACAGAAAGGACCGTCCAGAGTTACGAGTCAGGCGCGTCTCTGTTTCTGTGTCAGTGATTTTAAAATGTGCTCGAATAGCGCGCCGCCAAACTACATGTTCAAAAACAATATCTGGGGTCCTGCGTCTCCTAAAAAAATATGCTCGGTGAGTACTGCGCTTTGAACACGACACATTTTATAGTACGTTTATTTGAGTCTCTGTAGAATGTAACAATGCGCTACACGATTTTGCAGTGTGAAAATGCTATCTTGTACATTTAAGAAAGAACCTCCATTCTCAGTAGAGTCACTTCGAAAAGAAATGTGCAAAAAAATGTTTTCAAAGTGTTCTTGGTTTGAGACTAAGTGCTTTTACTGTAAACGCAAACAGAATTTCTTTACAAGTTTCTTCTCGATTCTTCTCTTATGTTTACTCATTGGTTTAGTTCTGCATGTTCTGTTTGATTCAGTCTCACATTCGGTATGCCCTTTACTGAGGGCGCAATTTCCCAAGGAAAATGTTGATCCACCGAAAAGGGCGCGGTAGAACAGAAGAGTTGGTAGTTGAGACTGAGAGCGCAATCTAACATCATAAGCCTGAGCTGTCTGTCTGTCTCTCCCTTCTCTCTTTATATTTGGACATTTTTGTTGTTTAGGAGTTCCTGTAGAGGCACTAGGAGTGTGTCGTTAATTTTTATGTCTTTTTTTTCTCAGGGGGAAACTCTCCGTTCTTCGTTGTTCTGTCCTGTGTCAAATCACGCGTTAAAACCTTCGACATTCTGGGATCCTTGCAGTAATGGACAAAACCCGCAGATCTTATTTCAAGTCAACCCAGTCCATGGTACTAAATTTGTATAGGAAATCGATCTGTTCGAGAAAAAATAGAGGATTAATTGTACGCGTGAACAGATCGGACTTTTTTAGTAATTTCCACGAGCGGCTGCCGCAGCCAGGAATAGAAATTAGGAAAAGTCCGATCTGTTCACAAGTATAATTAATCCTTTTTGTTTCGAGAAAAAAGATCGATTTCCATTTAATAATACGGCTGACCGTAAATACCATGAAGCTTCTATTTGACGTCTTTTTTGTTATAGAGGGTGTTACTAAAAGGAAGCCACGCTGTGATTGAATATTTTAGCTTCTCAACACTTTTCGCCAAAGTGCTCCGTAAAATAATTTCTTTCTTTCGCGAACGAGACGCAAAGACGAGCATGTCCCAAAACCTAGAAGTTTTATCCGACTCCACTGCTCAAATGTGACCGATACAATTAAAATTTAATTGTTCAGCTATCGATACAATTTGGGATAAATGGATCCGCTTCCAACCAATCAGTATTTACGATAGCAGTATTATTTAATTAAGTGCTAAATTATATTCTTTTTATGTAGTTAGCATTGGAAGGGTGGCATTCGATCTGGCTTTGATTGCCGGGTTAATTTGCGCTGGTCCTGAAGAAAAACACTTGAGAAAGTCTTGCATAGCTTAAAAGCTGCGGAAATTCTCGCATGCAGCATCTAAACACCACAACAGAGTCAAGCTTGATTTCAGAACTGGCAGTTTATGAATTAAATATAAATCATACGTACTCACATAAACTACTAGAGCATTATACAAACAAGATACTCGACTGGTCATAAAACTGACAAGAATCTGCTAAAAATGCTCGCTTCTTGCTGTACGTAGATGCTAATTGCGTGGTATAGTGAAAGAGGTGGTACTGACGTAAATATTGAGTATCCAAGTATTCCATTGGTTCTTGTGACTATCATGCATAAAAATTTCTCAATCGAGCTGAGAAGCTACGTGTTCTGCCGCAGGTGTCTAGTTAATTTTCACAACAATTGAGAGAATATACTTTCTATTTCTTAATTATAGAATTATAGAATTAACATATGCCATTTAACTTGATACAAATGACTACTCGATTAAGACAGTCTGGAATGCTTGCTTCTCACATAGACTAGACCGCATTCAGTACAACCAGCATTTTCAGACCAAGGCCGGTTTCTTTGGGTATGAGTTCAGAGTTGTGAAAACATCGAATTTTATAGCACGAATGCTTAGTTTTATTTTGTTGCTTTAGTCAGTGAAGGTCTACGAAGAATTAGCCGTAAAAACACTTTTATGCTTTTAATCTTGGAGTAACAATAATATGAGCAAATGTTTGGACACACCACCCAACAGCAACGTATGCTTATAATGAGATTCCTTTGTTTGAGTGATCCTTGTCATTCCGGTGTTGTCATAGCAACAACTTATGTATGTCCTGATTTCACAACGCTCCAGTCGGCTGTATGACGGAAACCTCAGGAAAATTTACTTCAATTCTTTTTCAAATGTAAGTATTTGTGGGTTTTCCATGGTATAGAATATATTTCAATTACTTATTGATCGCGTTTAAATCTCTTGAAGAAGTCAATAAGGCACCTAAGTAATTGAAAAGAGCATTTCATAACTGGGGCGCGAAATGTCACGTTTGGCGCTATGATAAACGCAACTACAAGCATTTATACGGCGTTTTATCGTGGTTTGGTGATGACAAACATTACATTTCTATAACGTAAATATTAACTCAGAAGACTGTTGTTCACTTGGGAACTCAAGCATTGTCGAATAATGCAGGGGCCCTCTTTAATCTCTAATTACACGAATGCATGTGAAGAATGCCGGTATTGGCATACTGTTTCCACACACGGATTGTCATCGTTGATCTTTGATTCCATTTGACTTCTTGATTTGTTTTTCGAGTTTAATACACTTGGCGAAGCCACTGACCCACGACAAGAACTATGATAAGTACTCGCTCTACAACTTAGCCCGTGCTCCAAATATATGCAGCTCAACAGGATTACCTTTGTTTGGATTCATCCGCGAACATTTAGATTACGCACAGAATTTTGTGAAGAATTTTGTGAAGTATTTTATCAAGATGAAGTGGCATTCTCGTGAAATTAATCCTATGCCAATTTTAAGTGTATCTTCATGTGTGTTGGTACAATGGTGTGATTTTCCATTCCAATGTGGAGTAGAAATGTGAATGGCGGTCATTTCTCTCGCACGAAGGCAGTTCGCTCCAACCAAAAGTTAGATCGCTCCACACTGCAGGCGATTCAGTGGACGAAATAACGAGGAATAATCTATATGCACGTTGGAGCGAACTGACTGACTCGGGACTCGTAGCGATCTAGCCATGCAGCAAAGTGACAGGACTGTAGGAACAAAACTCTAAAAACATGGAGTGCTTGATGTACCCATAATTTAGGGGTTAAGCAGTTTAGGTTCCTCTTAGTGTGTTCAGCCTCTAAAGGTCAACAGTCCAAAGGGCCCAATGTGTTATGTTCTTTTTAGCCGATTTGATCATATATAGGGTATATTGGCGTATATAGGGTTTGGTCAGGTCATAATTAGAGAAGGGAACATCACAGAGTTTGGGAAAAATAGGGTGAGGGTTTTTGTAAGTGCTCAGCACACTTATACTCAATTCTTCTGAGAGTACCCCCCACCCCTGGGGATGACTTGTACTTTGATTGACACTTAAATAAAAGCATTCAGAGCTCACTAATAGTGCATCCATATTGAAGTGCTGTGTTGTGCAAGATCATATTGATTAAATATTGATCGACCATAAAGACATCCTAATAAACTTTCAATACACTGATAACAAGGGAAATTGTCCAAAAACAGGTGAATGTCATATTTTTACCTGGAATGCATGCTTTCTGTTTTTGAAGTAGATAACTCATGATATTGACTTCTGCCCAAGTTAGTAATTTGACTGTGCTCAGTTCTTTTTGTTCATCTGATATTAAAAACACTCTCTGTACATGGATCATTAATATAGGGATGGAGTAAACCCAGCCCAGTTTGAGTCAGGGTATCACCACCATAAAACTCAATGGTTTGATAATGGAAAAGTAGCTGGTGGTTTGGCAGGAACAGGGCTTATTTATGGTTCAAAACAAAGGGATAAATTTAACTCTGCTGGTAAGAGAAGAACCATTTTTTTTCTTATGTCTTCGGTGGATTGCACTAGGACCTGCACTTGTGATTTTAGTTAATATGTAAACTACACATAATTATTATATTGCACCCTTAATAAAGTTAATACTAGTACCGGTATGTTTCTGTTATTTAAATATCTAGAATGTTCACATATCAAGTCCTTGAAGATTTTGTGACACACTACGACATTTCTGATAGCTGATTGAATCTCTGTTTTCAGTTTTTCCTGTAGAGCCACATAAAGCAAATCCTTCCTTGATGCAGGAGACTCACAGACCATTAAGCAAGCATTATCATTTAAAAAATGCTCACAGCCAAGGCTTTGAACTTGGTCGAACTTCCACAAATGATTCAAGAGCAATGAATGATAAATTTGCAAGGAAGCAGCATTTTGTGAGAGGAAAGGTATGTCAGAAGTCAGAGATCTTTTTGTACTTGTCTGCGTGATTATAATTTGCACATATAGTAGCATGGTAAATTGAAAATGTATAATATGCGCCATCGACAATATGTCTACCTCTGGGCAATACTTAAATAATTATTGACTTGTGTTATTTCAGAATACAAAGATATGATGCCAAGCTGAAAAATAAAAATCTGGGAGATTGCTAATTTTACCATTTTTGACACAAAAACATTATATTAAATTTAAAAAATGCATCAATTATCAAATTTTCCCTCCTAAAATGCCAAAAATCAACCAAAATATGTCTGAAAAGTATGTATTTTTAAGCACTTTGTTTTTTATTGTCCGGGAGATTAGGTGACCTGTACAGGAAAACAGGAGATTTAGGATAATCTGGGAGAGTTGGCATAGATGAGAATATGCTATAACCCTCCAATAATTGTACAAGTTCCAGTTTAGCTTCATAGCTTTGCTTCAGAATATCTTATAACCTTCCTTGTAGGATATTGGTATTTCTAAGGGGTTCTTTTCAAAATTTCTGACGAGCTTCCCAGTCCTTTTGTTTGGCAGTACCCTAAGGTGATACTATGACCCCCATGGCTTTTATTTTGATTTTTTCAGATACCGGGTGGATCAGCAAGCAACAAGATGATTTATGGTACTGATGAGCTCCTTCACCAAGCCAAAATAAAAGAAACTTATAATCCCTCTGGATTTCTTTATGGGACTGAAGCAGCAACTAAGGTTGGAAAACCCGCTCCCGCACCTCGTCCAAACAACATGATCTGGTTGGAAGAAAGAACGTAAGAATTAACAAGTTCAGTATATCACCTCTGGATTAATCTTTTTGCCAGAATTTTATACAGATTGGAAGCAATAAATTTGACAATAAAGTTGACAGTTACTCGTGATAATACATTGTTTGTGGCAAGTCTTACACTGTACTTTTGTTTCGTCCCAGCCAAGGGACTTTTAAGAGACCTTTCTTGGCAAACTTCTTGGGCATCGTGCCGAAAGTCCCATTCACTAACAAAATGATGACAGCAATCTCACCTTATATCACATAAAGATTCCCAACTGCACAAAGTGAAAATTGACAATAAAGTTGACAGTTACTTGTGATAATTCATTGTTCATGGATATAGTCTTACACAGTACTTTTGTTTTGTCCCTTGCAACTGGACTCTTTAGAGACCTTTCTGCTTGGCAAACTTGTTGGGCATCATGCTCAAAGTCCTGTTCACTTTGTTAGTACTCAATATTAAGCTTTTGGCAATTAATTTGTTGCTATAAATCTTTTTTTTTTCAGGGAAAAAGAAGCAGTAAGGAACAAGAAACTAGCCTCAACACAAGGTAAAACCATGTGATCCATATCATCATGTTTATCAATAATTTTTTTGGGGGGATTATATTTATGTATGATGGAAAATAAAATTATGGTTTTTATATTCGTATGTGTTTTGTAAAAACACAGTGATGAGGAATTTTGAATTGGTGTATTCTTGTCATAAACTTTCTTTCTTGTTTACAAACAGATGAATTTTTAGCACGGCATTTAGAAGAGAAAGCAAGGATGCGGCAGGTACAACAAGAAGAGAAGAGAAAGGTATTGTTCAATTTATATTCGGATATATTTTCTTTTTAATCCTCTTGTGGACTTTGAATCATTAATAGCAGGCCCTGCATCAGTTTGGTTTCAGTATTGAATGTTGTTAATTGGATGTCCATATTAATATAATTATGCTACATAATGTTGTGTCTTTGTTATATATTATTGTAAGTTGTATAAAGCATTGCTTGAAACCAACCATTTTTCCCAAATCTCAGGACTTAGAAGATCTGAAGAACTACTACCCATGGGGACGACCTGGTGGAGGGGCACCTAATGTAAGTTAATATCTTGTGGTTTTATTTAATAAAATTTGCTTAATACTTATTGTTCCCTGTCACATGGCATAGTTTTAAGTAACAGAGGGGGGTGGGATTACTCAAGAATGACAATGATTTGAGGATGAGTGTACATATCTAACCAAAAGGCATGTAAAGAATTTGTACAACAAGTAATTTACATGTCTGTACTCCCACGTTGTCTACTGACACACCTTGCTGAAAAATTAAGAAAAGCAATAATTATTATTATTCTCTATACAAGAGGTTTTTTTTGATGATTTTGTAGACAACTAAATGTTAATAATTAATAATTGCTAATAATTATAACGCATGTCTTAATTGAATGTGGAAATATACTTGCAGTATATGATGTGAGCCACATTCACACCAAATGCTTCATTTCTTCTCTTACTATTGCTTAATATCAAATATTAAGAAGCCTTTCCCTTAATGTTTTGTACACAGTGCAGGTCTGATTTTCTTTTCTTTTGTCCATTTCAGGGATCTGAGGTAATAACCAGTGATTCCCATCGTGTGGTAAATACAATTTTTCAAAAGGAAACATTGTTTCCTTTTTCAAGTGTTTTATTTATAAGTATACACGGTAGTATTGCTCTGGATTTTACTGCTTACTTAGCGATTTATAATTGTGCTTTTAATGCAGCCCTGAGGCTTAGGAGCAGCCAGAATTTCTACATGGGTTCAAGGTGGGGCTGGATGAAGATTTCAAACCCCCCAAAAATACATCCTACAATAGGTGTAGAGATATTTCCTGAAAAAAGTAAATGTACACTCAGACATTTAGTAAACATTAATAGAAGTAGCTAGGAGTTTTGCTTCAGGCTGAGTAAACATATCAATGGTCAGGGCTTTGCTCTAGAAGTTCTTAGGTGCCACAGGTGACTAGCTTTTGCTTTTAGGTGACTGGAAAAACTTACTTTTTTCATATAAGCTTATGATACGTGTTTGTCACCTAGGATTTCATGAAGAAACCTTTGGGCTCCTTGTAACTTTTTTTTAGACCACAGCCTTCATGGTCAGATGTTTTTAGACAATTTTACAAAATATTACAGAGAGCATTTACCTATAGCTGTTTTTGTGTGTAACTCTACAAGTTAACACTGAAGTCTTATGCACATGTATTATGTGAATGTACTCCCCTTACTTAAGTTAAAACATCAATTTATATACAAATAATATTGCTTTCATATAGATGTACTGGTAATTAATTTTTAAAAATTTAATATGTACTATTCTTTTCACAGTCTGGTAGTGATGAAAAACGTGATACAAAAAGAACAAAAAATGTCAAGAACCAAGAGGTATGTACTGTAATAGACTTTGAAGTGTATTAAACCTCTGGCTGGGGCCTCTTTGTGTAAGCGACCACCTTTCCTCATCAACTACTTTTCCAAAATACCAAAAGTTTTCAAGTCAAATCACTATATTACCACCTCTCCTACTGACTGTGGCTACTTTTAGAGCTGAAAGTTTGAAATTTTCTATAGTTTTGTTTTTTTAATCTCCCGTAAGCAACCACTTCACAGATAATAGAGTGGAAATTAGATAATAAGGTGTTGATTATCATATTCCTGGGTAGTACAAGATAGAGAAATTTCTCAATCACCATAACTGGATCCAAGTTCTCCTGCTATAGAATTGTGTGTGGCTCATCTCTACTGTAAGAGGTCTGAAAATGGCCTTAAGGCTTCATAGTGTCTACTAGTAACTTAATATTATGTTTAAGATAGCAGTTACAGGGTTCCTACCTTATGTACAATCAAGACAATAAAGTTAATGTTTGTTTAATGGTTGTTATATGTTATTTTTGTGCGTGTAAAGCCTTATATACCATTTGGAGGCCGTCAAGGTGGAGGAGGGGCTCCAAACAGAACAGAGTCAGGAAGGGTCGCTGCAGGTTTCCGTGCTGATCCTGAACTTAGATTTCCGAGGCATGCATCTAAAGCTAACGTGGAACCTCTTTTGGTGAGTATGGAAGGTCCAGAAATTTACTTGGCTCTGTTCCACCATACTGAAGTTTATATTTGGGAATACTGTTAACAGTATGAAATTTTGTTGTTGATGTAAATACCAGAAGCGTGCGTGTGATGGTGACTGCCAATTTACAAGCACTTTTACCTGTTGAAACTGATGGTGCCCCATATATCATTTACATATCAACTATACGCCATTTTACATATTATCTAGATCTCTTTAACAGTAAATGTTGTTTTATATAGTCGATTTAATGGCGAAATTTTTCTTTATCCATCTGATTGCTCTTACTCACTGTTCTGTAGAGGTATGGTGGAAGAGATAAGCGATACAAACAGGAGTTAGGTAGGGTAATTTTTCTTTTACAACCATTTTAAGTTAAAGGAAAACTGCATTTTAATGAAGGTGATTGTCAAGCTGCTTGTAGCTGACACTGTATTGTATAAATTATTTTTTTCAGATTCTCTGATAGAAGGTTCAAGAACTAAAAGACTGCTAGAAAGAGAGAAGAGCATCGAAGAGGAACTTAATCATGTGAGTTGATAGACCATATAAACATTTTAAAAAGTTGTCCTTCCATTTTTGTAAGGCCTTCTCATTATATTATTTTTAACCCTGGGACTGGCCTTATGGAAGGTATCTCTTTATGTTCATCCGAAGTAAACTGCCCTAAGCACAAAAAAAATCTTTTAGGGTTGATTTTCAAAACACTTACTTATAACTGGGAAATACCTAAAAATTGTGAAAAAAGTAACTTATAATTAAAAAGAATTGTTTGTGGTTTTTTCTTTTTCAGTGTTACACAGATCCCTTTGGAAGACAAGGTGCTGGGGCACCCAGGAAAACAGGCTCAGGTACAGTACTGTACTATTAGGTAAACTTGTGTGTTATATTTTGTGGGGGATCCAGTGTTCTATAAATTAATGTCGTTCCAGGTCGGAATACGTGTAATGTTTTTAGGCAGTTCAATTTCCCTGTAGTGCTTGTGTCCATGACAAAATGGCTGTCAACCCAATTTTACTCTGTCTAACGCCAAATGATTTTACTCGTCAAAGGGAGACCTCTCCTTAGGCCTTAAAGGCCTGGGGGGGGGGGGGGGGGGGCCGGGCCCGGGGGCCCCCCCCGCCCCTTTTTTTTTACCTTTTTTCAAAAAAAGGACCCCCTTTTTTTCCCTTTTTTTTGAAAAAAGACCACCCTTTC
>Ga0126337_10002814_pt1 | contig 11175 bp, 4 predicted proteins | sample DipCmetagenome_FD_92527 | JGI IMG/M metagenome (GOLD analysis project Ga0126337, IMG submission 92527) | Coral microbial communities from La Bocana,Puerto Morelos, Mexico - Diploria C A metagenome | ecosystem: Host-associated > Invertebrates > Cnidaria > Coral | place: La Bocana,Puerto Morelos... | reverse complement strand
ATTAGAAATACACATAGCTTACAGAATAGATATACATTTTTTTTAAGAAGTTAGTTTGTAGCATATGATGGGAAACTCTAGACAATTTCCGCAGTTGATCAAGTGATTGTCAGCTGCCTGCCTGCCTGTGTAGTATTGTGTATTAATTACAAAAAAAAAAAGAAATTAGATGTTAATATGATTTGCGGACGTTACTGGTTTATTAACCAGTCGATGGAAAAAAATTTCGCCGCTGAACATCTCGCGGGATTTTTAAGATTGTGTTTCCTTTCTTCACCATCAGTTCTTTACAGGTAAGGGAAATCTTCTTTCCTCTCTGAAAAATCCCTCTCTGAAAAACCGAGTTCTGACTATCTTAAGCATGTAAGCACGATTTAGAGTACAACGCACTGCTCTGGCCTCTAAATAAATCACATACTAGAAAATCTGAAAATAATGGTCACGATATTGCGGAATTTTCTCCGACAGATTACAAAAAGTTTTCTTAGTATTGAGGATGGCTAGAGATAGCGATTATAAAGTAGACTACAATATGCCGAGAGAAAACGAGAAAATGAAAAGCTGGCCTCGGATTTATTCAGTTAACATTTACAGCCGTGTCCAATGCTACGATATAGAATAATCAAAAATTACCTTTGAGGACTGACAAAAATTTCGGGGAACACTTTTTTGCAGTGTTTTGAGCAAAAACGCGGCCTAGTAGGAGTTCTATTTCTTCGGCGCGTAATTAGTCATGTCTGTAATCTTGTTCTAAAAACAATATTTTCCAACGTGTATAAGTCAAAAGTGAAATAGACGAGATCCTGTAATACATGTAATAAGATATCGTAAAACTTGATACATAAAAGAAGTGTAACTTTTTCTTCCTTAATACATTAGCTGGTGGGTTGCGTTGTAAAGTGATTCGCCAACTTTGCGGGTATTCTGATAAAAAAAGACATTTTATCCAAGTTCAATGGTTCGGACACCAGTGAATTTTACTGGGTAGAACAAAAACACTGAATTTTAATCATGTTATCAATATGGTAATTGTTATTTCAGTAGAAGCTAGTGAGGTCATCAAAACTAATCAAAAATCCTCTTTGAAAAGTGTTTTGTATTTGGCCAAACATCATTGATTCGAATAATTCTAGTAGATCTAACGAAGTGAATTAAGCAATTTTTCAGGAAAAAATAATTGTTTACAGATATATTTGACGAGTATTGCGGAGCATGCGCGATTTATAAGTTTTGGCGCAACTAAGCCGGCAATAAATATGACTTAAGTTAACTTAACAGCACGGAAAACTCATTTTACTTATTTCCAATTCCTAAGAAGAAGCTTTGATAATGTACTGTTTTATTAAGTTTTCACGACCTGCTCAATATCCTCTGCGACTTATTCGTAATTTTCCTCTTGCTTAAATTTTGCTCTTCTGTGCCATGTCATCTTGCAGTGAAGCCCCCCTCTTGAGGAAATACCTTTTGTCGTTTCGCACAATTTAAAGACATCTCTCTTACTTTTTTGACTGGGAAATTGTTAGGAAATTGCCAGAACGTTACATATACGTGACGATCTTTTTGGACCAAAGTACTCAAAGTTAAAACCAGATTAATCGGCTGATCTGATATTCCATACGTATTTCAATATTTATAGCTTGATAAGATGAGATAGAGCTTAATGACAATGCCAAGTACACCAAGGTCTTGAGAAATAAATTAAACGTCTACAGAGGTTGTTTTAGTCCATGCGTTTTAAGTCACAACTGTCTCGCTGTGATATGCTGCCTCTTTAAGCTTAAAACGCATTTGTTTCATGTCAATTTGTACATGCGCTGCCTGGTAGCAATTGCGTAACACGCACGTACAAAACTGAGATACAGTTGGACCCCGCTGATTCGAACACGGTTATTTCGAATTAATCGTTATTTCGAACTTACAACCATTTTCCCTGGATTTTTGCCTTCAGTTATTTACTCAGTTGGCTGTTTTAAACTTCCGACCTCTCGCACTATTTTTTGGTTTCCCTTGGGAGCTCGAAATAGCGGGATTTCACAGTATCGATAACCACTGAAAACATTGGTAAAGGGTCAGTTATACCGAACTTGATATCGTTATGCGCGACGGTTAAGTCCAAGACTATATTTGCTTCAACGGGATGCCGTTTGTATCGAATATAGCGTAGTTTTCACCGGCAAACGGCCTTGAAATTTTAAAACAACACGAAACAGCGAGCGTAACATGTTTACAAGTTGCGACATGATGTTTCAAATAGAAAGACCGGCAATAGTTTTATAACATTTAATAATCCTCAAAAGCTAAAGCGACAGGAAAAGTATGTTACTGAAAACTGAGGAAAATCTCAAGCATCTATTTGTATGTAAAAAGGGCGTTTCTGGGACATAATTGATTATATACGATAGACTATTTAAAACTGTATTTAGTGGAATGAATCCGCCACTGAGCTTTTAGGGTCAAGGGCAGAATTAGAAACTAACCGCGTTTAACACTGACATTTCGTAGTCAAGTTATATTGGGTTTGAATAAAATATGCGGCCCTTTATACGTTGCTTTACTTATTTCCAAGTCAATCTTTTTCATTGCAAGCGAGCAAGCTCTTTGTTAACACAGGTTTCCATGAAGTGTTTGTGTCGAGCCCTCGCCAAATTTAACTCGGTGCCCAGTCACAAGAATGTTCAGTGAATGTATCATTTGGATATTTCCAGAGTAATTTTTTTTGTCAAAATACTATGATAATAGACTACAAAAGGCTGGATATTATCTCGTTAGAGAGTATGGATAGCATATAACTGTTTACAAAACAAAACATTATTTTGGATACAATACTCAGTGACCTTGACTTTCGAGATCCTTTGAATCACACCTCGAGAACAATTCTGTTTCAGTTTTTTGTCCAAGTCGTGCAACAGATGAATTGATGTTTTTTCGAGTGAGAGTGACACACTGGATAAGGCTTGTTTATAAGCCGTTAAATCCAATTTTGTGAGCAAACGAGCAAATTTTTCGGTTCATCGTTTCTTGACTGGAAGAAAACAGTCATTTTGAACGTTGTAGTTTGCAAGTTTCAAGGAGAGCTTAACGAGACATCATTACGGTGAGTTTGTCTCATTCGCTTTTCGTATTGTTGTCATAGCAGTGCTAAAGTTTGTTTGAGTCAGTTACCTTCACTTGTACGTTACAGAACACGAAGAAGACCTGTACCGTTAACCGAGTTTTTTCAGTTAATAACTAACCAAACGAGACAATTGGCAAACAACACAAACGATTTTCCTACCAAGAACAAAAGACGTGCAGGTTAACTGAATTATTTTAAAACAAGATGACAGAATTCGAGAGGTCTGCAGGATTTTTTCAATTTGAGATTACAACATGCAACACTGGCGTTATCCGTCCCTCACTTTTGTATAACTTATGTAGCACTCAGTGTCATTTTTAAAGCAACAAGACTGTATTATATTACGATAAAGAAGCTTCTTCACGGATTGCTCATCTTAAAAACTTTAGCCTAACTTCATAGATGGTCAATGATGAAGAAGAAGTTAAACACGGATTGTAACCCGTGTTAAACTTCTCACTGATCATTGACTATCCATGATCGCTTATGGTTTATTATGATCTCTTTTGTGTTTTTCTATCTCTATTTTCCGGTTTCCTTCAGTTTAAATTGAGGTCGCTTTATACGTTGCCAAAATATCTCACATGTGAGAAGGCCTCGTGCCTTGAATTTTTAACTACGACTTCGGAAAAGAACACATGTGCCCAAGACCGGTTTTCCTTGCCCCATGTTGTGATTCAGTTATCTTTCTACAAATTTACAGTTTTCCCGCACGCCGATAACTGTTGATCTCCAGATGTCAATAATCACATCGGCGCCACTCCATCTCACACAAAAAAATTCCTGCTGAAAGACGCGCTCGGTCATCTTTTATTGACTCAGTATTTTACATCACTAAATATTCTAAAAATTCTCGATAATATATGTAAGTAGAATTGTTAGGCAGTCAGTTCCACTTTAAGATGTTGTCCATGTTTCTAAGTATCATCTTACAAGAAGATTGCAGGTAAACGTAACGACGAAAAATATTGGCTTTTTATTTTGTGTATCCTTTCCGGCCTTGTATCATCTCGGAGCAGATATCCTGTTCCCAACGGTATACAAGTTCAGTCTTCATTTGTTTACGACAAAAAAGTTTGTCTCAGTTTTCTTGCTGACGAAACTGTTTTAATTAGAGTACATTATGGTATACAACCAACCCGCTAAAAAAGCTGAATTACAGTTATTGAGAATTTAAAGGCAGCCATGTTTTCAGTCCCAATCGAAATTGCCCATATGCCTGTGTGTTCAGTAAATATTTGTAAAGAAATCCATGATTCTTTTTTCGCAGCTTTAGAAATTGCGAGGAAGCTGAATTGAAGATGGTTCGGTCAAAACTAGAGGTTTACGTGTAAAATTACAACACCGAAACCATACCGTTTATTACATTTGACCACATTTCGTGTCTTAAATTTTTATCAACTTAATATTTAATTACTTTCTGCAAGAACTTTCTCTATTGATCTTTATTATGCAATTTCGTTCCGCGACTTTGAGTAACCTAGCTATAAACCATATTGCCGTTTTAATTTGTCTATCTTTCCCGGGCCATAGAACCGTACGTGTTTTTCATTATTCCAAGTAAATTTGGCAGTTACTTCATTCTTTAGTTCTACTAGAAATTTCCTCAGTTGGAAAGAAAAATAATTAAAAAAACAAATGAATTACCAGGAAACATACCGTCATATGTTGGCTTAAAAATTTAAAAGATACTTTATCTAGCCTTCTGTTCGTTCACAAGGGAAACAAAAGTGGCCTTTATCAGCGAAAAGAAAGAACCAAGCGGCCACTAAGTTCTTTTAATTTAAAATATTCAGAAATCACTTCCTCGGAACCAAATCTTGAGCAGCCTTTCGTGTTTTTGGATATGTTTTAATTGTTCTCCTTACTGAAATAACACTTTCATTGAGCTGCAATATACATTTACAGCCTTGTGCACTCCAAAGTCAAGGAAACCGCGAAGGTTAGTTATTCAATTTATCACGAAAGCAGAAATTACTTAAAATTAAGACACAAGCTTCTCAATTTTGTCCAAATTACATACTTCCTTTCAGTTGCTCAGGCTAAACAGTAATGTTTAGCGTATGACGTTGCTTAAAATCCATTCTCGTGAGTTAAGAAGTATTCGGAAAAAAGTCACCGCTTTAACTCTAGAAATATTTGTTGCGATAATTACCCGCTCTTGACTGTAATAACTTTGGCTACGACCTAATATTGGACAGAAATAATCACGTGACAGGCTGTGGGTTTTCTTAGAAGACCACTATCGAAGGACTTTCTTAGTGCGTGACCTCAGTAAAGGACGTCTCTGATATTGATCGTTGTGGCCAAGTAGAATGAACTGAATCGTGCACTTAAAGAAAGCTAATTTATCACTTGTAAGACAAATAATTTTCTTTCTGCCTGTTGGCTGTATTTCGTGAGCTTGTTTTATCTAAGGCAAAATTACCAGAATTCTGGAGTACCTGACTTGTATGCGAAGCACTTGTGTCGACGTTCTCCGATAGAAAACAGGATAGCCAGTCCCTGAGGTTAGTGACGATCTAATATTTTAGTGGTTTTAGTTGATTGAAAGTTTTTCCATTAGCAGATGAAAGACAACGATATGTAAATGAAAACTAAAACACGATCAAAAACTTCAGAGATAGCATCTCTTTACGCTGAAAGATTGAAGATTACATCTTAGGAAAGAACAGATGGCCTTTTTTCTCTAGATCGTTAAAAATTTCCTCAGTTGGCTGTTAATGAAGATTGGCATTTTCACAGCGGAACACAGCATTTTATAAACACGGCTTAAAATATGCTTGAGTAATTTCTATCTAATTTCACTTAGCACAGCCGACAAAGAAAGTACGAGCAAAATAAGACAGTTAAGAAATCTGTTGTTATTCTTTGTTCTGCCTCCATGCCAATGGCAGTACACAATGAAAATTCTTCACTACAGTTAACACAAAACGTTTCACAATTTTCACAAGTTGTGTAGTATCTGTTTTTACTCGTAATTTGCATTTTATTTTTACTCGCCGGAACAGCCCACAAAAATACCAAACTTGTAAACAGCGGATAATATACTATTCACTTCACTGGACACAGACAAAAAAATTCGCTCTCTGATTAACAATTACAAAATCAAAGAACAATTAAGTTTATTTTGAATGGGGATAGCTCATTTTACAGTTTCACATGTAAAGAGATGGTCCACGCTGAAAGAAATGCGTTCATCAAATGGCGGTTTTTTTTTAAATAAACTGAATCATCGGCTTAAAGGTTGACATTTTAAAAGGAAGCTGTGTGATGTTTCCTAGGCAAAACGTAGCTTTTCCATGACAGCTGCACTCAGCTTTGCCCGTATTTTAATTGATATAATAAAGGCAAATTAAAAGTTTCTCATTATAATAGGTAGGGTTTAATAATTTCCATTGATTCAATAATTTGTGTTCTTTCCATCTTTAATCTGTTACAACACTCGTTTCAGAATAGTTCAGTGTTTTTGAACCATTGCGAAAACTAGAATTTCTAATTTGAAGTCCTTCCTTTTCTATCCTTATTTCTCTGCCGGGCCCAGTGACGATAGCATTTAAATCTTGCAGGTCTTGGAAATCTATTGGCATTGACTCACTTTACACTGAGCCGTTCACGAACGAGTCGTGAAAGCTGAATATACTTCTGACAAGAGAAAATGAAATTTTCTCTTGACTTTTGACTAGGTCCAGAGTTTCAACTATATTGATTCTTCCAGAACGTGTTTCAGTCTTCTTTTTCAGCTCGTGAGGTTTTTTTTTCATGTGTTCGAGAGAGTTTTTCCATGAGATTAAGTCTATATTTCATAACAACAAAGCTTTCAGTAAGTTCATGTTTGTTTCGAGCACTAGTAGTTTCTAGATCTTGGCAACGACGGAGAAACAGAATTCAGAGTCGCGTCAACTCATCTTCATAGGATATGCGTAAGAGGAAATATAACAACATTTCTGTTAGCAAGCTCACTTTAAGGCAAGAGAAATTTCAACTATTTGGATAACAGTTTTAGAAAAATAGTGAGTAAGTAGGTTTAAAGAAAGTTTTTTTTAAATATTTTTAGTTTGTTAATGGAACAGACTGACAACAACAAAACTAACGTAGTTTTAATGTTCCCTGCATTAACCTGGCATTGTCTTGTCATTTTTGTGCGCTTGAAACTGTACTTAGATGGGTCGCGCTTTTTGGTGGATTGAATTGCAGATGTCTATGTCATGAAATGTATTTGCTCGTGTTGTATTTGTAGTCAAAAATGTCTTCTCTTCATCTAAAACCACATTTAAGTCGTGTTGATGTCTTACGAGGGCTCAAGCTCTAAATTGTTTCGTCTCCCGGGTCAGACAGCCACAAAGAAAGTTTGTTTTTTGATAACCTCACATTTTCACTAACTTTTAGGTTCATTTTCTTGGCTGCTAATCCTGACGGAGAAAAGCATGCTAATTCGAGAAATTTATTAGACGACATTTATTATTGTGAAACGTGAAATATTATCTACACTTAATGAGGCAACAGTCAAAAAAGTGCCTTTAGCAAAAACTGGGGCAGCGCGTTCTTTAAAATTAAATCGAAATAACATGTTGACCGGCTGACTTGAGATCACTTGAGAGTTCAGTATTGCTTGTGTCTGATGTTATAACAGAATGAGTGGATGAAGTGAAAGGACGCTAGTTAGGAGAGTGTCAACCAAAAGGGATAATTCACAAATGATCGACGAGAAGAGCAGGTGGAAATCTCTTGACATTTAGTGCTGCACGAAAACACAACTACGACAGAAAATCATAAAACCTTGAGTAAACTTGTACGCCACAAATGTTCATTGTGCGGTGCGTCAAACGCATGCGCGCTAGCCTTGAATTGTTTGATTGATAAATTTTCGAAAAGCATCATTCCTAAATAGCATTTTTAATCAATCGAAATCAGTATGGAAAGCTGCTGATCAGTAACAGAACTGTTGAAGCCACTTTTAGAAGAGTTCCGCAGGTTTGGGAAATTTTTAGTATATTTTTTCCGCCTACAATTATGACTATTATTAGATCGAGACTTTGCCAGATTATATTCTCTTTTTTATTAAGCTCAGTATGAAGTCAGACTATTAAAGGAAGTTTTGCGAGTCAGTGATCACCGCACGCTTTCTTAAGACGTTTGATCGCGTTTCACATTATGAAAAGAATTAGACAAAGGATTTTTTTATCTGCGGAAAATGCTATAGAGATGATTTATCAATGGAAGTAAACCGATTTCTAGCTTAATCATTCTCCGATGTTTTAAAAATATTAAATTGGATCCAGGTACCTCAAAATCAGAAGCAATATCTAAAAAGAGATCTTCAATTTTAATTGAGCTTGTAGGACGAAAATAGTGAAGATCGCATGATTGAAAACTCGGTTAATAGTAGTATCGGCACCTAAAACGACGCGACCTTCTATTAAGCGATTTCTTACTTAATTTGTTTTTTTACTTTGTTTAAAAGTTGTTTTAAATTACAAGAAATACAGCGCAATATGTTGCAGAGTTAAGGAGGCGCTTGATGCCAACTATAGATGTTTTTTATTTAAAAAAAAGCTCTTCTGAAAGAGTATTCTGACAGTTAGACGACTTTCCGCCATATTGGGATAACATGAATATGTTTTCTGGTCGACGCGACCAGCAACCACAAATAAAAAATATTCCACCAAAAGCGTTAAAGGAAAATTGTGACAGATATTTGAATGTCGGCGATGTTCGCTTCGAAAAAATTTTAAGTCCTGTTGGTAGCTGAATTAAATGAACATATTGCCGTTTCAATTGTATTTCGGGCGCTTTCTCAGTGAAAAATGCACAAAAATGCACTCCATGAGTGAATAGTCATGAGGGTGCAGCTGAGTCAGTAATTATCGCTCACAGGACAGTTTCCAATTTTTTTGCTGTGTTGACTGAAAAGTAAAAATACTTAGTTGATTATAAACTGGAAGCTAAAATGAATTCAATATATCGATCATAGAACATGAGAGTGAGTTCTGTAACTATCTTAGCATACTCTCAAGAAATCCAGGCCTAAAATTTTAGATTTTTTTGGAGTCAAAATTAAACAGAAATTTCCTTTCAAATGAAACGTGCACACGATCATGTTCTTTCAGAAATTTGTCAGACTGAAATGTCAAATGATGCATTTTCAGAGTTCTGATTGGCCACTAAAGAAAATCGCTTTCGCGGCAGAATTTACTGAACATGAAGCATAAATAGTTGTTTTTAATCTAAAAATTAGTTGTTCAATTGGCGCTTGTTCAATACAAAAGGATTACTATGCGTCAACCATCTCGCACTTAACGCGCTTTTGAGGGAAGGCGGGGGGGGGGGAGGAAATGGGCAAATAGACATCGCCTCACGTACAATGGGAGACTTTCCAAAAGACCGTAATTCTGTGTCTATTGAGTAATTTCAAAGAGTGTAAATGTACTGCAATTGATTTTATGCGCCATTTAAGAGCCTTACGTTTAAATATTGGAACAAGTTGAATAGTTTCTTCATGGAACGAGTTGGTTTAAGTTTGGTTACTCAAATTAGAGAGGTCAAAGCCATAAACTACTAAAAAAACGCAATGTCATTAAGAAGCACTGACAAGGGTTTTTAAATAACTAATTCAAAGTTTGTTGATGCTAGTATGTACATGCTTAGGTTCCGCTTCTCTAAATGTAGAAATACTGAACTTCAAATGTTTACCGAGAGTTACAGCCTCGACTGCAAACATCCACCACGTTTTTACCGTCTGATCAAAAATGATTTCAATTGAAATCAGAACACGCGCCGAATCCAAACTGCACTGATGATGCCAGCATTATAGTTGAAGTGCTAGCATATGGCTCACATTAAGTAGTTAGGTCAAGATAGGTACATAGAAGAAGGTCTAGCACTAATCTACTTGCTTGGATCATAATCTGTTGTAAACGGAACAGACAGAGTTATTTTTGAAGTGTAATTGTGCTGACGTCATTGAATTTTATCAAGAGGATGCACTAATTAAACTGCAGCAAATATTGTTTCACATCAGGCTACGAAGCTGCAAATTTCAATTCAAAGCAACTGAAACTGAAATATTATTGACACAAAGAGTGATTTACCTTGAGTTTTTGTGACATTGCTCACGTATCAGATTTTAGATACGCGAAGGACACTCGGCTACTTTATCACAAACTGAAAAAGACGGCGATTTTAATGTGGCCAGCTGCAGCTAGAGCAGTAGAGAAAAATGAAAAGAGTATGCCACTGTTTATATTGAAGGTTGAAAACACTTTCAAAAACTATTTTATCAACCTTCAACAGTCTTAAAAAACAGAGCACTTGCAATCAATAGCATCGACCTCCTTGTGAGCTCACGGTACAAATAGTGTTATTAAGAACTTTTTGCGTGTTAGTACAGTATTTCTAAAACTTTTTACGAATGCCTTAAAATAATTAAAAGCAGAGAACATATGCTGTCGCAATTCTTGCATCTTTTTTTATTAATTCCTCCCGAATTCGCTTTCTTTGCAGTAAGCATTTTGCCTTCTTTATTAATGTGTCGTTAAGTTAAAAATTGCACTGGCGCCCTAAGGTGATGTTCCCTTCAAGTCTGCAAGTCACGACCAACAGGTCATCCGGGACCTTTGGAACCGCCATTTTATCGCCTTTTTTAGACCGAAAATTGTTTTATTTTTGTCGTTATTATGTCGAATCGTGTTTTTCCAAGGAACCATATCGGCAATCTCTTGTACGCCTTGAAAACCGGAATAATGTACTCAGCAGGAAGGATAAAAAACACTTTCTAGTTTTAATCAAAGCTCTCAAGTCAAGCAGCGTGTTTCAAAAATTAAACCCGACGGCGAAAATTATTGTGAAGATTAAGTTTTAGAATACATCCCGTAAAATAGAAATTGAAAACGACGGCTCGCTGATAATTGAAACTTCTGAAGAAACAAATTTAAAGAGAAACTGACAGGTTGCTGTCAGACTTTTCCAAAACTGTGCTTTGCGGTGTCACGGTGTTTTAAGAGTCTTGTTTGTACTAGGAAGTTGTTTATTTGTTCCATTACCGGGTCTTTTCCAGAATT
>Ga0126337_10002809_pt1 | contig 11188 bp, 7 predicted proteins | sample DipCmetagenome_FD_92527 | JGI IMG/M metagenome (GOLD analysis project Ga0126337, IMG submission 92527) | Coral microbial communities from La Bocana,Puerto Morelos, Mexico - Diploria C A metagenome | ecosystem: Host-associated > Invertebrates > Cnidaria > Coral | place: La Bocana,Puerto Morelos... | reverse complement strand
TACTACTACTACTACTACTACTACTACTACTACTACTACTACTACTACTACTACTACTACTACTACTACTACTACTACTACTACTACTACTACTACTACTACTACTACTACACTACTGTTTCTATATTATACTATTCTATACTAGTTACTACACTAGTCACTAAACTACACTGTCCATACTATGTATAATATATACTTCATGATGCTCTAGACTCTAGACTCTAGACTCTATATTATATTTTGATACTATACTTTACTAATAATATACTATCATACTATAATGTACTATACTATCAGTGGACTTTGATTGCGAAAATGATTATCACTGATTAATAATCAGTACTGTACATCCTATCGATCCTATCAGTCCGTTAGAAGATCAACTCACTAAGCCATCACTGGGCCTTAACTACAATAGCTATCTGGAAAACCAATTTTTCAAAGTAGATGCATCTGGGCATCCATGGTCCATGGTCGGTACATCCTTACAAATTGTTGATGAATTGAACTGATTCAAACAAAAAGAAATCTGAGTCTGATTGTTTGTGAGCACCCATCCGAACAAAAACTGTTCACCTTGAATCTTGAATCTTGAACAACCGTTTGGGAAAACAGGAACACACTTACAGAATTTGTTTTTTTGGTGAACACCTGTGACACACTGCCAGACATGATTCCCCCGTGTTGTCATAGTCATGGTGGTGCATATCCCCGAAATTGCAATCCTGTCCTATCATTTCCTTTCCAATGATTCCAATATTCCAATTGTCCAATGGGGGCCGTTAGTTAGTTGGTTTTATGATGGAAGGCCACCGAGCTACAACTATTGAATTTATTATTGATTATTTATATAGATAATTTTTCATTGGGCAGGAGGTTTATGGTTTCAGTTGACCATCATACTTGGTCAGCCACGAATCATGAATGGTGCGACCTGATCTGATTACAAAATGAGTATAATGAAAGAAATCCTGATCTGATTCTGGATGTGTTTGATGTTTGCTACCCCACACCGACCCATACATGTTTTGCCGTTTGCCCCTTTTTTGTTTTCCATTTTCATCGTTCCTTCGGTTCATTCGGTTCTCCTGGTGCCCTTGGTCTCTCCAATTCACCAAATGTTTCATGTTCATCGAGTGTTTCAAAGTACTCTCTTGCTGCCCGTCGTTGCTCCAAAGTTGGCCTACAGGTGTGAACATGTGTTGTCCTGGATTCATAGGACCCAGCAAGCTGAAGCCAGGCAATCAAATGGCCAATTGGCCTACCAGAGGCCCTCTTTGTTGGCATTGTTGTGGCAGTTCTTCTGCAGTCAGAAGATGCATGCGCTAAACAAATCGCTGACATGGTACCACTCTGACGGTAGTAACGAAGCTCCCCCAATCCCGCAATATGGAAGATGTCTCTGTTGGCTGTTGAACGTTTGGATATGGCTCTATCAGTAGGATGGTTGGACTTGTCCTGCGGTGGTTCTGGTGCATCTAGAGATCTAGCAGGAGCAGCATGATGAAAAAACTCTTTCTCAAGCAGATCATCCTCAGCCTCATCTAGATTGAAGACATGTTGTTTTTCGTTGTCATCTTCTCCTTCCTCCTCTGATCCCATCGCCCTTGGTGAATTGTTTGGTTCTGAATGACCCCCCTCCGTCATCACTTCAATGTCTTCTTCATCTTCGGCCCCAGTCACATCAATGTAAGGGTTTTCTGTTTGTTCAATTTCTTGTTGTTCATTCTGATCATTCTCTGACTCAAGCAATACATCAATAAGATCAGGGCGAGCGATGGTTGCATCATACTCAACATCATCCAACAACATATCAATGGGATCTTCTTGTTTATCTACCACTTGGTTCTTTTTCCTCTTCTTAGTTGGGCCTTCTCCTCTTGGATTCCCTCGATATACTCGTTTGCCCTTTTGACTCGGTTGATTCTTTTTTCGATCTTGGTTCCTTGCCTGCTCTGCAACTTTTCTGCGTGATGCTTCTGACTCAGATCCATGCCAAACAATATATTGAGGCAATGAGGGCATGGGAGCAACGACCAAAGAGCAATCACCATCTTGGAAAGACCAGTCTTCATCATGTTGGAAGTTTAAAGTCAAAATTGTCATTGTCCAGCTACATCGCAAGTCAAGCTTTGCAAACGCTTCCATATCACTGACCAGAACCTCCCCTTCATTTTCCTTTGGTGGCAAGGAAAGAACTGTGATGTCTTTGCTTTGATTTTGCTGTTGCTGATAATCCAAACGTTGCATCTCCAACAGTCCAAAGTGGTATGTTGAGAGGTTGATGTACCCAATGTGGTAATGATAACAGCTTGGAAATGGATAGTCTTCTGCGGTAGTAGGCTCAGAAAACCTTTGTGACATAATTTCCTGGTGAACAAATTCATCCCATTCGTCCTCCACTGCTCCTCCCCGTGTTGCGTTTGGGTTGCCCTGCGAACTCTTCGACAATTGCAAAAAAATCCTGTTGTCATCCAACAACTTTCTTGCTTCTGTTGGAATTTGTTTTCTTTTCAAGAAAATCCGTCTGAAAAGGCATGATACGTTCTTCCAGAAATGATAGATATCACGACGAACTTGTGTCTGACACACACATAACCCAAAATGATGACATGGTTTTGGAATGAAACCAACTTTTCTGGACGCAGTTGTATCATCGTCTTCATGAGTCATCAATTGTGAAGTTTGGTTCATTTTGTCAGCAAGTGTAGAGTCGAGCTTCAATGCTCGGCGTTGTGCAACATTCCCCTTGCACATGATGGCCTGCCAAAAAAAGCAACAAACTACATTGACATTGACAGTGTTCAACATTTACAATGTAACAAGAGTAGAAGTATCAGTATAAGTTCAAAAATAAAAAAAACTAGGCAAGGAAATGTTAATAATATGTCATGGTTATGACGGTTATGAACGCTTGAATCTTGAATATATTTGACTCTACTCTACTCAGTAGTTTACAGTTTTCAGTCTTCAGTACAAATTATCAAGTTAATCAAGTTCTACATTGTAAGTTCTACACACAATGCTACAGTGGAATAATGATTCTTCCATTAATCATTATCATTAACAGTAACATTCCTTTGACAGCCTTTGACTGTTCCATTTCATTTCATTCTCATTGTTGAACCCGATTGAAAATCCTGTCCAACCACTACATGTCACAAATAACAAAAATATACTTGAGGGTGTTCATGCTTTTATTCAGGTTATTCTTTTGATGCAACGCTAAATACTATACTGTTGCTGCTTGCTTGACGACTCAAAGTGAAAGTGAACGGACACTAAGACAAACATACACCCAATGTTTTGAGCAAACCTGGCCTTGACATCTGAGATCAATGGTGGTACCCACTGCAAAAAGAGCAAATTCGACTTTCCAATGCCCATCTTGCAAAATGCGGATGTGAGAGATGAATACTTTGCATCGCACCAATCCTTCAGAAACTCTTCAGAAGTAGCTGTTGCTTGGAAAGACTCAAGTTCCTGGCGTTCCTCTTTCGTAAGAGTCTCCAGTTTGGTTTCTTCCTTTGCTTCAAGATTCGATCGCGCTTTCAATTCGTCATATCGCTCCATAAAAAAATCTGGCCCCGTATACCGCATCAATGCATCATAGTCAAAGTAGTCAGATGTCACAATAGCACCTGTTCCCGGTTGGATATCCCCTGGTTCGAGTTCCCTTGGTCGTCTTCGAACTTTTTGGGACGCCGTCTTTGATTCTGATACGAATGAAGAATAGCCAGCTTTGTGTGCCATCGTCGCTGCTCTTCCAGCCTCCTCATACTTTTGCCGTTCAGCATGTGTCAATGATCGGTATCGCTCAGAAAGTTCGGACATCAAAGAAGCTCCAAATTGTGTGCCTTTTGCATGTTGATGGACGAAGGCCCGCCATGCACCTCCACCTCCACCAGCAGATCGTTTTGGTTTGATACCGGAAGAGGCACCTTCTGACTCTGTTGGTTTTGACTCTTCAGGTTGCTTCGGGGCAGCCAACCCCAACTTCGTCATGACCCGTGTGATGAACTTGCTTGAAAGAACTGCTAAACTGCAAAACCATCCACGAGCCCTCATCATCGTCGTTTCTCGGTTTGTAGCATGAGATGCTTCGATCTGAGCAATGTCCATTGAAAACATACTTGCCAATGCTTCAAGTATGGCTTTGCACTCAGAAGACTGCAATTTCTCCAGAGTGTCCTTGGCGAATCATCGGTGGGCTGGCAAATGATGGATGAATAAGCCTGGGCCTAGGGCCTAGAATCCTAGAATGATGATTCATGGATGTTTGCCAAAATGATTCAATATATTCATGGAATGTGACATAAAGAATCTAGAATCTAGAATCTAGAATATGCATATGACATATGAAATATATATATATATATTATATATCTACTAATTTACACAAATATACTATATTTTACTTACTTTACGACATAGAGTCGAGTTGACACATGTAAATGTTTTTAATGTAGCTGTTTCAACAACATGTATACAGTATGTCCAATATGTACTAATACTAATACAGCATATGCAATACAAAGATGGTCATGAATCATATTTATATCTAATAATAAGGCTTATTAAGGAACAAGTGTTGTTGGTTAGTTACTTTTCAATAACAATATATTATATAGGCCAGGCATCCCAAGCTCCCAAACCAAATGGTGGGTGATTCTTCAATGGCACAGGTCACGGTCACAGGTACACATGATACAAATGAAAACTGTAGTGGAAAGTTTGTTTTTCAAACTGTGGCTAGATAGTGAAACTGTCCAAAATGGACCATGACTCAGACCCCAAGCCGGACCTACCAACCTTACCCAGCCCGAAGTGAATACGAATCAATCCACAAATCATTGTTCACCATTTGGTGTTTGATTTAGATTTAGATAATTTACTGTAGAATATAATGGGTCACCAAGCATCATATTCTTTCAGTATTGCATTTGCCAGTGCATCTCGAAGACAAGCAGGAGTATCAAGCAGTACTTGTGCATGGCTGTCCAAATGTAACAGCTTGAAGATTGAAACAGGAAATCCACGTCGAGGCAATTGCAGCAAGACATGCATACTGCAAAGGGCACAACTCACCATCTTGAATCGCAAAGCCCGATGAAGAGGATTGAAATCAATACCCCGCAAACCCTTGGGTTTCATCCTCAGAATTTGAAAAAGCTGCTCAATGCAATGTTCCATCTCAACCCCGCGCGCGGCTGAAATCACAGGATATGATCGGATGTACCCTCGACTAGATCGAAGCTGCTGCTGTTGTTCCCATGTTTTGCCAGATAGTTTCAAAAATACGTACATCAAATACATCAGTAAAGCCGCAATTTCCTTCATCATACACAAACGAGGGAAGGGATTGGTTTTTACCCAATCTTTCGCAAGAAGTCGTTGTTGTTTGTTGAATTCGGCAAAAGAATCTGTTAGTCTGTTTGTTGAATTTGCAGTCTGATCTCCGGTTGCTTCCTCTGTGTGCGACTCTCCAAGAGCTTGACCTTGCTGAAGAGCACCATCACTAGCACTAGCAGTAGCAGCAGTTGCTGCTCCCCGAGCAGGAGTTGAATTGGTGGTGGATCGATTTTGGTTGGCCTCTTCCTTCAAAAAACCATCCCAATCAAACGATGTTTCATCAATAGTCGGTGCTGGTAGGGGAACCCCAACAGGACTGTCCTTTTCCCCAATGAACTCGAAAAATACGTCCTTTAGCAATGAATGTGTTCCAGCTAACAAACCAATGGCGTCAATGGCGACGTCCCAGTTGGTCCACCTCGCCCGAGCAAAGACCGGTGGCTTTGTCGGAAGGATTGCCCAAGCACAGTATTTAGCCATCCTCCGAAGTGTTTGAGGATAGTCACAACAACAGCCAAATACGCAATGATGTTGAATTTCTGGCTGGTCAAGCCGCCCATTCAGAAAGTAATTCAGAACGAATCTCCGTTTGAGGTTCAATTTCTTTCTCGCTGGTTTCACACCCTCAATTGGTAGGAACAAGCTAAATAGCTCTTCCCTGTACAACAAGTTGGCAGCACAACTCTCTTTGGGTGGGGGCTCCTGAATCACCACCTGTGGCTGATTTTGGATGGCCAAAGTCTAAAATGGAAAGTAGAAAGTTAAGTACAATGTTACAATGATGTATTACTACAATCTACAATCTACAAAACTTCGAACAGACTTCATAGCATTGTCTTGCTGGCTGATACTTACCTACTTACTTCCTAGTTAGTTAGTCCGCTAGCTGTTTCTTCGGCATCAATTGTGGCTAAGGCTGGCTTAGTCATCTTGGCTTAATTGCTTAGTTAAGTTAGGCCATTAAGCAAATCAACTGAAAAATGAGTTTAGTTTAGAGTCATGATGAGGAAAAGAAAAAATCCAAAATCTTTGTCGAGGAACAAGTCTTTCAGCAAAGATTTTGGCGAGGCATTGGTGTAAGCGAGAAACACTACCAGGCGCTCCCACTGAGAAAGCAAAGCTGAGTAAACCACTCACATCTCGGTCAACTGCACTCATCGAACTCTTGGTGCATCGGTACAGTTTGTGAACATCACATAGTGTGTGGACATCTGTGAACTCACGGAATTTGGAACTCAGTATACGTTCTGCTTTCATATTTGCTGTAGCCTGATCAGAGCAACTATGACGGAAATTGAACTTCGACTGACCAGCTATATCACGCAATGTAGGTAAAGATGTCAAGACCTCTTCCAATGCAGCTGCAGTGTTAGCCCCAGTGACCCTGTGCAAAGCACGTAAAGGTGTAGCTACTTGTCCAGAAACAAATGTGTGGGTCTTTGTACCATCTGATGTGTTGATGTTCTGTATCAATACCCCCACCATGCACTCCGTTTGTAGGACCTTTGCATGTAGTGACGAAGAGGATATCTTCTCAGTCTTCTCTGTGCCTTCCCCAATAGATATTTGAGGGTCGTCCACACGAACTTTGCTGGGAGTTTCATCATAGCGCAGTCTGACACACGTCATCAATGGTCGTTTACCGTTATCAACAGTCTGCTGCTGGCAGCACATTTTCAGAAGCATCATGAACAAAACGTTCCATGCAAAACAACTGGTGTCTAGCAACGCCTGTCCAAAGGCTAGCACCTTGTTTGTAATGTTATGCTCCTTGGTTGTCTTGGACAAGTTTGCAAAATTCATGGTTGTAAGATCCCCGGAAAGATGTACACTGACCAATTCAGTATCTTCGCAACAAATACCATCAGCCCTTGACTGCACCATTGCTCTCATTAGCTTGTGCTGCTCATTGTTCCCAATACTACTGATGCTGTGCAAATCACCATATGCAGTCAAGATATTCAGTCGATCCCCTTTGATGCCAAATACTGACGATGGTTGTCCTGGTTGTTTTTTGGCCTCTCTCTTCTCATGTAAAACATGTCTTGCATATTCGATTGGAGATAAATGAGATAACTGTGGTTGCTGCTGCTCCTGATGGTCGTGGGCAACCCGTGCTGCAGCCCGTGCCGCACTCCGAAAAAAATTGCTTCCCACAGGACGTCCCCGTTTTGGTCTCTCACGCTCTGCCATCACACCAGATTACCAATCACCAATCCATGGCTATAGTGATATGGCATGGTTTGATACTGGTAGTATGAAACATCTTTTGATCTTTGACTTTAGACTCTAGACCAGATTCCAAGTCTGGGTTTTACATGAATTGTTTTCTCCATCTGATAAGTTTGCAGCAGTTTGCACATGGTCAATGATGATTCCCCCAATTTTGTCACGTCCTATCTAAATTTCCTACTATGAAATTTTCTTTTCATCCAGCTACATGCTGCATGCTGTTGATTTCTGATTCTTTTGATTGACTCAACACTGCCAAATGCAGTTGGGAAACGATTCATGGACCATGACTATGGCCTTTGGCTATGGCTATGGCTGAGTCTATCTCTCTAAAGCCTAAAGCGATCACCACCATCACCATCATCATCATCATCATCATCATCATCATCATCACCACAGTCAAGCTTTATGAAAAAATGGTTGGGGATGTGACAGGTTCCCAAAAGACTGGAACAAAAGCATCCCAATACCACTTTAGATATAAGTCGAGTCTAAGTTCAAGTCACTAATCAGAATAGAAAAGATCCACGCTGGCCCAAACACACTGAACAACCAAATGTTCTTGTGGCTGACTTCAACATTTCCTTGGCCACACCCTTATCATCCCACTAACTGTCAGAGTCAGAGAGTCAGCTTAAAATGAAAACAGGCCCAAATGTTCCAGATGAGATTCTGGATTCTAGATTCTGCAATCAAAGAAAAAATGCTGGCTAGACTGCTAGGTCTAAAAACTTGATTGCAGATTATATATAGATGGCTGTTTTCAGAATATCAACGCTCTCATTCACCATACTATTTTTGTATATATGTATATATATGTATATATATATTTGCTGTGTATATATATTTACACGTTGTGTATATTCACTGTGAATATCTTTTATATATGATGTAAGTATAGTATAATTACTGTACATGAATATATCTACTTACTCGACTCTTCCTGTTCTGAATCATCTCACCCTGCTGAATTCAGATGTGGCCTCGTTCGGTGAATGTTGATGAAGATGTCGTTCTCCATCTTGTGCGTCACTGTCCAGTAACCCCCATGCTTCCACTCTAGCCCCTGGAGAGATGTCAAAAACCTTACTTTTGCTGGCTGTGGAGGCAGCTGTAGAGTAGAGTTCAGGTTTTTTTTGTTATTAGATATTTGATTTGATATGACATGACATATTCTGATAAGACTGATAAGACAAGATTAGATAAATGGGGGTTTCCTAAAATGGTGGTACCCAACAACCATGGGGTTTTCCTACTAGAAATGATAATTTTGGGGTGTTTTGGTGGTACGACCATTTAAGGAAACACCCATATCACTATTACAGTTATAGTGATGTCATACAAACCAGATAATATATTCATAATGTTTCATAGTTGTTTTTTTTCCACACCTACAATGGACCTACAACATACAACTTACCCAAAAATAATCTACCCAAAAATCACCTAACAGGACCTTACACTACCAGTCACAGTATAAATTATAAAGACAATTTGTCATTTGTCATCATAAGGCATAAGAACAAAAAAACAAAAGCAAAACGGTGACTCATTCTATACCAGGGAACCGATCCTTTGGGGTTTCTGTTGTACTAGTGCTGAAAGGCATTGTGAACCCCATCACTTGTTCAAACACCCATTTTTTTGGTTCATATTTCATCACCAGCTCAACTGTTGACTTGTCAGTCACTTGGAATTGATAGTGCCCCTCAACACTGTCATCAGAAAATCTCTTTGAACGCTGGATCGAGTATGGGTTGCATGGGCTGCCAGTCATCATCAAATCAGGTTCTGACTGACCAAGTTCCTTCAAGTTTTCTTCCGGCTTACAACATCCAAATATTCTGGTTGGAGTGCTATCCTTGCACAGGCAACATACTGATGTCCCATTGTTTTGCGCATCAATAGTCGGGAATATATGGCGGAATGTTGCTGGGTAGTTCCACTCGAGAAATTCTCTGAATGACCCGTTGATCTCACTGGCTGATACCACTACATATGGGACAGTCAATGCCTGTTTCAGGGAGTTGCATTTCTTTTATGAATGAAAATGGAAACCTAATACAAACGAAAGTACTTTTTCTCCCACAATCATGGAAGTGGAAAATGGCTATATGTCAAAGGTAAGTACTCTTGGAGGGGCCCATTTTCCATTTCCATGATTATGGGAGGAAGGGTAGAACTTTAGAACTTTTAGGCTCCCTTTAGTCTCCAAAAAATTGGACCTTACCTAAACCGCAACATGACCGGACCTGTGGTAGGGGAGTGGGTGGAAAAAAACAATTGCGTTTGGTAAAAACCAATACCAAAATTGTCACAAGACTTTTGGTAGCTAAAATCATCCACCAATTCACCAATTGTTAGAGTTGGCATAAGTATGGTACACGGTAAGCCGTTCCTATTGCTTTGAATGTTTTATGAAAGCACACACTCCAATTGGTGCAGGATTTCAAACATTAACCAAAAGAAAACCTAGCCCCCTATTCTGCCTCCAACGTTGCAGCTTCTGCAGAGGACCCTGTGCACCCACTGACAATAGAGACAGTTTTCTGTTTCAACACACTTTGTTGGAGATTATGCCCTATGCCGTGCATGGCATCCTGTAAAACCAGTGCCCACCACCTAGACATCCTCCGGCCACACGGGGGCTCATCTTCGGAATCGCTCTGGGTTCTGCACTTCTCAGCTTCCAAGATCTCTGCTTCAATGGATTCAAGTGCTGCATTTTCCAGCTCGGCAAAAAAAACACAATCCCATTCTTCGGACATTGCACCCAAAGAGCTAGGTTCACAATTTGTTTGTGGCTATTATGGTTCTATCTACTATTCAAATTCCTATAGAAGAGTTAAAGAAATATGTATGATATTCACCTCTCATGGTCATTCAGAATCATGAATCATCCTCTCTTTTGTTTGCGTTTTTCTCTTTCTCTGTCCATTCCCGAACCAGCATTCAAAAATTCATCCAGAAAGAAATGCTCTGTCTTTTTCGAGCCCTGTTGCTGTGGTCATCGTGAGTGAGTCAGTTAGGCCCAGTTGAAGAAGTTTATGATCCCTTCCACATGTTGGGGGGTCAACCCAAACTACTCAAGGAACAAATGATAGAATGACAAATGATAAACATGATCAACAAATGATAGACAAATGATCAACACATGATAGACAAATGATCAACAAATGATAGACAAATGATCAACAAATGATAGACAAATGATCAACAAATGATCAACCAAAATGATCAACAAATGATCAACACATGATAAACAAATGATCAACAAATGAAAAAATGAGAAACAAATGAAAAAAACAATGATAAATGAAATGAAAAAAAACGAAAAATAATGATAATCAACTCATTGGAAAAAAAAACCTCAAATCACACATGAAAAAAAAATGAAAATTTCAATGAAAATAAAATGAAAATAAAATGAAAATAAAATACATTTGGAGGGGTACAGTCTGTGGCCAAGAATTTCTTATAAGGTTATCGTTTTTAGGGCTGCGAAATTTCCTCAAACTATGTCATGATGAGAAACCTTGCACCTGGTGACTTGGTGAAAAAGGCTTGGGATCTCTGCAATCAAGACTGGCCAGGATGCTCCATC
>Ga0126337_10002808_pt1 | contig 11190 bp, 18 predicted proteins | sample DipCmetagenome_FD_92527 | JGI IMG/M metagenome (GOLD analysis project Ga0126337, IMG submission 92527) | Coral microbial communities from La Bocana,Puerto Morelos, Mexico - Diploria C A metagenome | ecosystem: Host-associated > Invertebrates > Cnidaria > Coral | place: La Bocana,Puerto Morelos... | reverse complement strand
ATGGCACATGGGACACTATGGGGCGGATTCCCAGAAACCACAACGGGGGTGGTCAAGCGATCCCAACTATGCCGTCTTGGATCGGGGGGTTTGGTCACGGAAGGTGTTGCCCATGCCAAAGGTGATTAATGTGAAAAAGACAATCAACAAAGAGACTGGCAAGGTTTCTTATTCCGGCACTCCTCAACTCAAACAATCCCAGCCATGAGCTCAATTGATTTCACACGGAATGTTTTTCTTAAGAATCAGGAAGAGGTCATGTGGTTTACTCTTGGTATCCCCTATTTAAGTCTGGTCCGCTGAACTAAGGGCTTACCCTCAAGCTTTTGCGGATCGAATCCGGGATCTTCTTCCAAAACTATCCCGTGGTGAAGGGAAACCGGAACTAAAGGACTTCAAGCCTGAGGATGCCTTGAGGTCTTTTGAAATGTTGCCATGGAGCACTTGGGATGAAGCTAAATTAATGCCCAGCTTAAAATATTTGCGGGGAAACACCGGATTGTTAATCCCCAAGGAGTGGAAAGATACTTTTCCACGACCTTTTGAGATCCTCCACAAAAAGGAGGAAAAATGCCATGTAGCAGCAGAGGGGTAGTGGGTTCAGGACTTGCTTACTGGATCTTACTGGTGTTTTTTCATTTAAGTTCATGGATCTCTGAAAATTTCACGGGATATGGGCATCAGGGTTTCACTGTATATGAAAAAGGCTTTCAGCTTGAGAAGGAAATCCCTTTATAAATTTGATATCCCTAAGATCTACTTTTTTTGGTTTTTGGTGGTACTGAATTTTCATCCGTAAAAAACCGTATTTGGACGTAAAAACCCGTGCTGGGGACAACAATTTATATAATTACGTTCAATTACGTTCAAATTACGTTCGAAATACGTTCGATTACGTTCGAGTTGCGCAAATATTACGTGAAATTTGCGCAAAAAATCAAGGTTCCAAATGGCCCTTTTTTGAGGAGTTGAAAATTATTAAAAAACCTAGATCCACCATCGATTTTTTTAGGGGGAAAGCTTAAACAGCTGAATATTCATGGAATATCCCACATGCCTCTCTGCAAAAATTCCTCATGATGAGGGTTTGCCAATAAATCCCGGGATGATCCAGCTCGGTGGAAAAAGAAACTTATTGAACTCTTTTGGGATTTTTTTCAATGTTTCAATCCAACAGGAACCATGTGTGGTTTGGACTGAAAGGATGTTGTTGTTTAGCATGCTGAACTTTAAAGAAGTGATTTGTACTTATATTGAATTTGATAGCCATTTCGGCCAAAAAAGACTTTGACGTGTAGCTTTACCGCACTTGTAATCAGATGTCTTCAGATTCGATCTTCAGCAACTTACCTAGCCAGTTGGGGTCCTGTTCCACCCTAATGGAAGGGGTTGGACGCTGTGCTGCACTTGCTGGCCTCAAGATCTCACCTCAGGACATCCAGAAGGTGAGGGTGTTGATGGGTGGTATCAATGGGTGTGCTACTAATCTGAAATAATCATTGAATGTGACTATATATGTGATATAAAAGTACCTACTTTCATCAAATTTCTATAGGCCAGTGTTTGCATCAAATATTTCCACGGGTATGAAGCGCATGCACAAAATGATGAATGGCATCAAACGATAGTCAGCGTGCTTAAAGTAGCAACCATAAAAAATGACCCACATCTCCTGCTTGAACTGTAGGTGACCGAGATGGTTGTTGCCGAAGCCCACAAAAATCAAGTTTCTTGGTGAACATAGTTTGTTAACTTCAACTTGTTGAGGGTTACCAAATATATATCTATATAGATTCATTCACCATAAAAGATGCTGAACTGTTGGAACGATTCAACTTAAGCATGCATAGGCAATGCCGTGAATGCCTCTGTCACTTGAGTAAATCCACTGGCTACTAAAAGTCATGAAATTTATTTGGTACTTCGGGAAATATCCTTTTCTGAAAGGGATCTAGACTCAAGACTGGCCCCAAGAAAGCGCTTGAATTATCCGCCTGTTTCGTCACCGCTGAGGCTGCCAACTCTTCGGTCAGAGCGGCGGTGAAGGTGGAAAAGCCTCCATCGCCGAGGAATTACGGGGGCGGTCATGAGGGAACACCCAAGGTGTCTTGGATAACACAATATATATATATCGATATATTGGTATTTCATCTTTGTTTTTTTTCGTGTAGTTGTGTTTCATGATGTTGGAGAATGCGATCTCTCATATCTTAAGGCCACGATTCCACCCCCATCACCTGCGCCATCGACCGTTCCAGCAGCGTCTTGGTTTTCTAAGCTTGAACTTTTTACATCAATCTTAAATGGGTCTGGTGCTAGAGTTGCATAGTATAGCCAGAGTATCATCCATTTCCCAAAGTGGTCCCTGATTGCTTATAAGGATTTACAGCCTGTGGCTGCTACTACGATGAATGGCATGCAACACATGACTTCTCCAGCACCATTTGTTCGTGAGCCCGATCAAGAGGCCAGGTTATCATCATCATTTCGAAATGATTTATATATCGATCGATGTATATTGCCGATTTTTGATCCTATATAAGAAAATAGTGGAATGGAATCTTATACGTTATTTGTTCCAGATCGGAATATCCAAGCCCACCGGTTTTTCTTCCAGCGAGGCTCCCCAGCAATTGGTTGAGAAGTTGGCTGCCACGGAACGGGAAAATCAGGCCTTGTTGATCAGGCTTCGTCAGTTGGAGGCCTTCAGCAAGCCAGCTGAACCAGTCAAAGACCCGAGGCTTGAGGGACTGCTTGAGAAGATCTCCGAGTTGGAGGGTCGACTTCGAAAAAAACATCCTAAGGGAAAACCTGATGAGCCCGAAGGAGATGATTCTGAGGGGAGTTCAGAGTGTGATGATGAGAGTCAAGGCATTACAACCCCTTCTGGGCAAACAGTCCCTTTAATGCACAAATTAGTCAATACTGTTTGCGTATATGTTTAGGATTTTTCTTTTTAACAAAAGCAGTAGCCACATTTGAAAAGTGAAAAGGAATTACCAGAGTACATTGGTGATGACTTGATCATGCAATATAACTGTTGGGTTTACATCCCATGCCAATAAGGTGAATATCTCCACCGACGCTTTGCGGATGCGGCGCCGCCGCATATGCGAGCAAAAGCCAAGCGGTAAATATACCATTGACAAGGAGACATCAATGGCTTACAAAGAGGGAGGATCTGCCCGTGAGGTCTTAGAGATGGCCTTGCTTGAATGCTTGGCCAAACATGGAACAGCACGATCAGCCAGGAACAAGATTAAGGCCATTCCCGAGCCATGCAATGATATATGCTATATCAAAATTCTTACCATGTACAAACCGCATATCTAATATATGTTGCACAGCCTCAGAAAACTACCAACCTTAGGCCAACACTCAATCTCCTGCTTGAAGCTTTTCGCCTCCACCCTGCAGGCGGATTTCACCACAAAATGCCGTTTGATCAGAGAACGAATGGAGTCAAGGGAGACGGAACAGTTGGGAAAGTGGATGACAGAAGAATCGATGAAGAAGAGCAACAAATTCACGGCACTTTCCATCAAAAAGATCATGAATTATTGCCGAAAATTCCCCGATACGATGATCAGGCACCTTTTTGTAAAAAGAACTGTGTGAAAGTTTTTTTTGCATATAATCATATACTTTGAAGTTTGTTGATATAAGAAGAATTCCATTAATGGCTGTCCCTATGTTTCAATTTGTATACTCTAAAATATGTTACGCCTGTCCCATCTTCATACCTCCTGGGATGTATATTGCATGGCTTGATGCAGGGGATGGCAATATGATGAAGATGTCGAAGAGTTTTTCGTGGTCACTGATGACAACACCAGTGTCAAGAAGACAGACTCGACAAAGACTCTGGAAGAGACTGACCTACAAGAAACTTAACATCGAATTAGTATATGGTCCATGGAATGCCACTATATCATTTCGGGCAAAAATTATGTTGGTCATCCATTTTCATGTATTTAAGGTTTTTAGCTACACAAGTCATCCATTCCAAAGCACCGCCACACATGTTGATCAGGACAAGGTCTCCGCCACAGCCCCTGTGCCTAAAGAGATCGCGGTGAACGTGCCTGATTTTCCAAAGGCATCGACTGTTGGATCCCAGGACTGGTGGGCAAAATCTTGGTGGATACTTGTGTTTTACATCAGAATCAATGTATCAGTATCAATGGTGGTTGGGCTTATGATCTCCCCAATACACATTCCGGGCAGTTTTTTATTCATTCTAGATTGCAATCTTTGAATGAAAGATCAAAAATTGACCATGTGAAAGATCATATATATGATACCAAGTTATTCATCTTTGACCCCTGGCCAGCCCGTGATGGACTTGCAAACGTACATGGAAGCATTGAACAAGAAAAATGTGGCAGTTTCAAAGATGGTTGGTACACTTGGGTCACATTCCGACACTATGGCCACAACGTGGAATCCTTATTTTTCTCTTTAAAGAGGTGATATTGCTTCAGGAATTTTGCTTGGACTCCTGCCCCATACTTACGATACCCTTGACCTCCTGGTAGTAACAGCTTCCTTAGGTTGAAGCCTCAACTCGAGAAGTTGAACACTTCTATGGGGGAAAGCTACAAGAAGTTTGCCTCCTACATCACGGAACTCAGAATGGATCATCAGGATGGAAAGGTTCAGAGTGATGAGCTCAACAAGCTACTTGTGCAACAAATATATTTATATATATATATATTATATATATAGATCTGTTTTCATTAATATGGCATCACTGATTTGTGGGTAGTCCTGCAGGATTTATTTCAAACATCCCCGCAATCCTCATGTTGGTGATAGTTGGTGATGTGTTGATTTTATATCGATCAATGTTGATGCCCGAGCTACGGGGTTCCCTTCTTACTCCTCTTCGTGGTAGCGATGGGTGGTTCTGGCGATGATGAAGAAAATGGGCTTCGTGAACTTATACGGAACACACCTCCAGGCAGCCTAAGGGTTGTTGATCAACAAAACTTACAAATAAGTACTGCATGAGTCGAGCATATCAAATGTAAATCAAATTGAATGATATACTTAAAAGCCTTTCTCTCAGTTGTGGATCCTGGCAGGCCACAGTTTTCCGATTGTCGAAGCCATCTTTGGGAGGCTAGACCGTGGGCAGAGGGATTGAAAAATGGTACTTCATTCCAACCACGTTTTGATCTTAGGATTGATGGCATACACCCCAAACCTTTGCTCCCATCCACCCAGTCATTCGATCCTTCATCCTGCAACGGTTTTTGGCTGGAGGTCCGGCCTCTTCCAGATCGACAGCAGCGATGTGGTAGAGAACACCTTGGATACTGCAACTTTGTCTCTTCCGAGGATGAGGCCATGGGCACCCTAGTATCGATTTTTCAAACCAATTTAGATTGACCACTATCACCAACTAAACATTCCATGAAAGGATAATTTCCATTTTCCTCAAACAGTCCTTTATCTCTGAATCATTGCCCCTTAGCCCCTAGCCAACAAATGCTGGAGAATGTATTTTCATGATACATTTTCTATACCACTGATCAGATTCCCGAATTCCGCCAAACAGGTCAAACTCTGTAGATGATATAGCCTGTCGAATCCACTAATGAAGAGATTTCTCTAATACCACGCAGTGTTCTTGAAACCGGGTCTGTATGAAGGTGACTATCAAACAAGATCTGTGTGAAGGAATCACACCCCATCCCAGGACAGTCTGGGTGCTGGATCATCGATGGTGAGGAAACCATCAAACCTGATGAGCTGGGGCCATTCTAGTTTACATGGTCTACATGTCTTTTCAACGCCCTAGCAACCACAAGGGGTAACGAGTGTGCGGAGTCAAGTGAGAAAGTTTTCGGTGTTTGGGGGAAAATGGATTTGTTCTTCAATGATGCATGTTTTTCAACCCTTGTCCATTGGATCACTTGTGTTGTATCTCTTTACCCTATCATCGCAACATCAAAGGTTGATGGCTTCTGTTGATGCCGAGAAGCAGTGTGTCAAGAGGATGTAACTTACATGCATACCAAGCTGCAAATCATTAAATCATCCAACTTTCAGGTGTGGTGTGCTTTAAAATTTCAATGGTCTAAATGGAAAATATGCCCAATTGAAAAGCAACGTTTTTCAACCCCAACTCCCAACCAAGGTGCGCTGAAATGTTATCGTTGGACGCTGATTTTAGGCCCATGACATGATAAAGCTGATGTCAATGATCTCCATGTAAAGGATTATTTGAATGGGATGTGTGATTTGTGCATGTATACCTTTTTCTTATATATATACTGAGCCCCTTTCCTGTATAGCAAAATGCAGGCAGTGGCAAAAGGATGGGAAGAGCAAGCCGGAGAAGCCGGTCAAGCCGGTCAAGCCGAAAGCGAAGGGTAAAGCTAAAGCCAAAGCAAAGAGCAGAGCAAGGAACAATGGTAACAAGGATCGCAAAGGCGATAATGGTACCAAATCAAAGGCTCCTCGAAAGAGAGAGGCAGCTCCCGTCCCTGAAGCCCCAGCTGGGCCAGGGGCTGAGCAGGTGCCAAAGAAGCCCAAGCGAAAACACCCGAAGGGGCAAGCCTGAGCACCCATGGGATTGAAATCTGGACATGTAAACAGTTTTCTAGTTTGTTGCACAAATACTGCTCGACAATTGGTTGATTTTGGTAAATGCCTTCTTCTTACATGCAAGCTTTTTTTGAAGGGTACCCGTGATATATATTGATATCGATCCTGTTGGTGCATGCTTTTTTGAGGGCATATCATGTGGCGAACCACATGTATTTATGCCATGCACTTTAAGCGTTCATGTAGCTCTGGGGTGAAGGGCCCATGAAAGTCAATGCTGTGTGGATTCCCACGGCATTCGTAACGACCAAATATCCATTAAGGAAAGCAGCTTTGTCAACAAAATGTATGCTGCAAAAGTTGGGTGGCAGTCTTACACACGTTATATCCTTCCAATCTATAACCCAGTCATCCGCATCCTGTCTCCACATGCCAGGTCCTTCCCACAAGGCCAAGCGGCTGGCATGGAAGTATAGCAGGGGAGAGAATCGGCATGCAAGAAGGTGATGTTCATATAGAGTTTTTCTGACGCTTTGGAAATGGATCTGAAGTAATCATGTATTCAAACTTTCTACTTTCCAATTAAGTTACCATGAGGGTTGAGGAATCTAATGAATGGCTGCCCTTCCGAAAGTACATCACCATTAGATTATAGAGTTGATAAATATAAAACTGATCGATAAATACATCACTGACAAACTGCAGTTAATACTTAAGCCAAGGAGAAATGCACGGACATCCTGGCTATGGCGGACGCTGAGTGGCGGGATGCTTGTGATCGTGGTAGTTTGACTGACCTGTGCCCTATCCTCACAGCTCTGAAGCACATTGACCCCAGAAAATCAGTATCTGGGATGTTTCTTGTAACTAAACTTTTCTTGCTTTTGTTGTTGTTCTTGTTGTTTGTTGTTGTTGTTGTTGTTGTTGTTGTTGTTGTTGCCCCACAAGGCCTCCAAGATTAAGCATAATTGTGATCCATCATAGATACGGGGTTAGTTACACGACTATATATGCATGTATACTGGACTTTTTGGACTTTGGTGCAACACAAAACGGCATACACATTAAAGACACTTATTGAAGGCAGGGTTTTGTGTTTAAGCACTTAAGGAGGAAGCAGTTGTGGAGACCTTCCGGAACCACAATCTTTACTACGATGTCGAAATTACCATTGAACAGCAGCCACCTTTGGTGGGTTTCCCATGGATCAAACCTTCAAATTTCATCAAAGCTTTGGGCAAATATAGTGACCTTGGAATGCTTTTGGGGGGTCGAAAGACCCTAGTCGAAGCTCAGTGGATGCTGGAACTTTTCTGGCAAAGATACCGGGATTTACACCCCCACCACCAGCTCTTTGCAGACATTCAATCAGGCAAGAAGCAGTTGAAAAAGTGCATACCAATTTTTCTTCATGGTGATGAAGGGGTTCACTACAAGAAGAGTGGGGTGTTAGTTGTCAGCATACAAGGAGTGGTGGGAGTTGGAACCAAGAAGAGATCTCCCACAGAAGTGGCAAAAGATCAATGAACTTTTTACGGCCTGGTACAGAAACGAGACTGCTGAGCATCGTTTGTCCCAAGGTTTGGGTGGGTGAAGATGTGTTTTTTTGCCATGTATTTTTGACATTTTCAGTCATCAAGGAATGTGTTTCAAGAACAAAAAATCCCAAGGGTTATCATTCATCTTCTCTTTTTGATTCATGTATTACTTAATAGAATAGATTCCCCCAAACCATTCACCCATATGGCCCATCTGCAAATATATAGATCTTATATATGTATATATGTTTGCATGGCCCAGGAGATGTACGCTGATGACCAGCGTGTGTGGAACCGCTTGTTTGAGATGATTGCCACTGATCTAGCGGAAGCGGAGAAGGGGATTGATCTTGGGAGGACGCATGGAGTTGTGTATCCAATTGTTTTGGGTAACAAAGGTGATTGGAGCTACTTAGCACCTTGGTTTTACGATAGCACCAATTCCTTTGGAATGTGACTAAAAAGTGGTTAAAAAAATCAACTATAAAGATACGGAAGTTGTTTTGATTTCATTCTGTGTTGTTTACACTGACCAAATCATTCAGCAAAAAAGGTATCAAGTGCAAATCTGACCAGATCATACAGAAGAGCCCCCAAACATGCTGGTGATGGTGATGATGGCATTGCTGGGGCTGGTCTTTGTCATTTGTGTGAATGTGGCAAAGGGGTTGACTGGGAAAATTTGTCTCCTGGAGTGTTGAACCCACTTAGCAGCACTTTCACTATGTTTGTCTTGCCGGTTTGGAATTTGAAAAGATTTTGGAATAAGATTTCTCAAGATGTTCCACCAACCACTGCTTAAAGGGTGCTATTCTACAGTTGTTTCCTACTGGGTATCCCAGGACAGCTGCTGAAGCTGCTATGGAGAGGACATACCATGAGAACATTTCAGTCCCTTGGCAACGTGAGGGTTCACTTACACGACACCTCTTAGTGGATGGTGACTTCAACGGGAAGGCGCGTTTTCATCTTCTTGACCCTTGGCACTGCCTTCATCTGGGGGTTGGAAAGTCGTGGGTGGCTTCAGGAATAATGCTTTTACAAGATTACATCGGTGAGTCAAACGTCGATAAGAGGATTGGTGTGATGAGCTCTGATTACAGGCAATTCTGCAAAAGAGCCAAAATCACACCTATCCTGACAAAGTTTGACATACATTCCGTGGGAGGCCCGGGGAATGTGGAACGGAATGGCCATTGGAGCAAGGCCGCAGTTACCAGCAATTTGATGCTTTTTTTAGAAGACTACATGGAAAGAAACGCTGAGACGGTTCTACGGAGTCGAGATCTTCAAGTTTATGTTTCCTAGTCGCAAGTCAATAAAGAACATCTTTCAATAGATTTTGTTATGAGTTTTTCCCGTTTTTACATGTTTTTTCTTTTTCTGCTTTTCCCTTAACTTGATATGTATGCGTTTTCCTGTTCATGGGGAACCAATCCATCAAAAAAATGTTGAGGCCTACGCCACCAAAAAGATGAATGAATTCATGCGTGGGATTTATTCGAACGACCTGTTTATTGAAAAGAATACGGCCAAGCGTTTGAGTGAGGGTGCTCGTGAGTTCATCCGGGCTTATGTTTTTTTGGCTTCCCGTAGCTATGAGTGGGGGAAATTCATGTTTCCACTCTACCCCAAACTTCATGCATTGCATGAAATCGTTTTTCTTATGAGGCGTCAGGCCCAACATGCAAACTTTGCATTCAACTGTGCTGCAAATAGTTGTAGCATGGATGAAGACTTCATCGGTAGAACTGCTGCGGTCTGTAGGTCGGTATCCCCACGACTAGTTCCTTTGCGGACAATCCAGCGATACTTGTGCCATATCAAAATGGCATGGTCAGAGGATGCAAAGGATTTGAAGAACACCCACAAAAAGTGTGGGAAGAAGAGGAAGAAATGAAAAAAGGTTGTTGGGTTGGATGTGTGGCCATGGTGAAGTTTGGGTTAGGTCGTACAGCTTTATAATTCATATATAGCATGAAATAACTGTTTTTTTGTTGTTTTTTGGCTTCAAAATTGGGGTAAAACCCATGGACGTAAATTACCGTTCGTGGACGTGATTTGGAACCAAATACGCATCCTGGACGTAAAATCCACACCATGGACGTAAAAAGCCGTTAAGAACACAAATAGTTAACAATTTCCGTAATGGACAACAATTCTTGTCCCAGCAGGGCAGCAGGTACATACAAAAAGAACCGAAGGAATTGAAGCTTTGATTTTGATGGATTTTGACCACAGATGACCAAGTAGATTCTAAGATTTTCATGCAGATGAGATTTGTGATTTTTGCCTTGACTTTTCTGTGATTTCCTCCAGGCCCAGAGCGAAGCCGGGGACATCGAAACTTTGAGGGTGACCGTGTGTCAAACGTGAAAAAATGGGATGATTTCATCAAAAACTTGAACGTTGAGCAAAATACCCAAAAAATGCGAAGAAAAATGAAAAGAAAGAAAACGAAGAGCCTTAGAGTTTGATTGTTAATTGTTTCTGATTGTTTTGATTGTTCTTGTCCTTTAAGAGAACAAAAGTCATGAAGAACTGTTTTTTTCACTTCCGCGGCTCTGGTGCCGAGGATCCCATCGCGGAACGAGCTGTTACCTAGTAAAGTGCCATGAATGAAGCAATACACTCACCAAGCATTGCACATCTTTGCAACCATCCCAAAGGTAGCTTTCATCAAGCCTCCATTTTAAGGTACTAAATCAAGCGTCCGTGTGGTGTGACAATAGCGCTAATGTTTTGTCCTTGAACCCCTGCATATGCCCATATCAACACACACCTCGGCAGCCGATCTTAGTCAGGCTCCAAGTGATTGCACTGCTGCTGCAACCTTAGCTGACAGAGACATGACCATAAAATCCTTCAAACATCTTGGCTTCTTCTTGTTGCTTTTGATGTGGCAGCTTGTGTTGATTGCGTGCGGATACAAACTCTTGGTCAAAACGGATCACCCAAGTCTTATGGGTGTAATAAAGGGCCATTACCTGGTGTGCCTCAAGGGTATTTCTTGGTGAGGGCATGGCTGAGATTCATATCTCCAACCCTAAGCGTCGGATATTGATGAGAATCAATATTGGTTTTCCAATATTGATTT
>Ga0126337_10002804_pt1 | contig 11196 bp, 1 predicted proteins | sample DipCmetagenome_FD_92527 | JGI IMG/M metagenome (GOLD analysis project Ga0126337, IMG submission 92527) | Coral microbial communities from La Bocana,Puerto Morelos, Mexico - Diploria C A metagenome | ecosystem: Host-associated > Invertebrates > Cnidaria > Coral | place: La Bocana,Puerto Morelos... | reverse complement strand
TTGGTCCTTCGAGTCTTCAATTTAATTCAAAACCATGCGTTCTTAGCTAATTAAGAAAATTTGACATTCAATTTATAGTCCACAATTTTGTGTATAGTGGCGATTGAGTGTACGAAATATATATGTTGATATATTGATTAATCTCGTTTGGATTATGGGATGCACTTATTAAGTCTTGGAAAGACTCAAAATAGAATTCTTTTTTAAGACTTTGCGCGCTTCCACTCTTCTTTTCCTTTTGAATGGTTGGGAATCGGACTGACTTTGGGTTGCATGTGTGAAACAAAACGTTGAAGACGTAGCTGCGTTCAGTCGGTGAAACACGTAATTGCTATTTTGCCAAACACGGGGTATTTTCCTAAGCAACATGACGTGTCCCGATAAACGTTGTGTAATAATCGAAACTTTTCGGAGGGCGTTTCACGAGGATTTACCATAAATTTACTTGCTCCGTCGACTGAGTTGAAGCTTTCGTCTTACTTTGTGTTACTAGTCCCAATTCTCTAGCCGTTCCCTTAGGCAGGGATGCCTGGGAACTAGCCTGTTTTAGGGCAATACAAACTAGTTCGTTTTAGCAAAATAGAAACGTATTTATTTATGCGTATGATAACCTCTAGAATATATGCTCTTAAGAATAAAGCTGTTAAATCCTATGAACGTTATTACTCTTCTTTACAATTGACTTTTCTTTTAAAATTCTCTAAGCCAAAGAAAACCCGTTCAAAATGAAAACACCACTTGACTTTAGGATTTACGAAAGCGTTTAAAAGTAGCTTTTTTGAGTCAAGATATTGTTGCAATTAACGAACTCCTTATTAAAAACCTGTTTCTGTTGTGTTGTGATATACGGTCCCTTGACCGAGAAGATGATATTTGAAATTCACATAAGGATATTCCTTTGATACAGATATGTTTAGTAGAAAACAATCCAAGTAGTTCGTGGCCGATCTCCACAATTATAGTTATTGTTTCTGAATAATAAATAACGTTTCTCGGAGGTGATAGGCTGCGTGTTTTGGCCATCTTGCAAGATTGCTATGGTCAATTTCATTTTCATCGACGTTTAGTAGATGCCGTTTCGTCCCAATTATGGGAGACCAATATGGAGTTTCATAAATCGAAACGCTTCTCTGAGGGAGATAAGTCCCGTATTTTGGCCACCTCTTCGGATGATCTAACCATATGACGGTCAACGTACTCATCAACGTTCAATAGATACACTCCCGAGACGCGCTCATTCCGAAGCAAGCGACGTCGCGCACTGGCGACCGCTGCTCCTGAGATCACCGGTTCTGAACGCGCTGAGGACGGCGAATCGATACCGCTTTCCTTGGACGGGTTTCTATGTAAAGGAAACAAGGACTCCGCTATATACTGAGAGGTACCTGGACCTCTTGCCATATTGTCTCCTCGAGGGCGTTGTTTTAGGACTTCGTGCTCTCGTATAACGTGAGGCGACGGTGCATCATTGGGTAGAGAAGCGATTTCAGACGTTATACGAGAGATGTCTGCAAGATTGAACGGTTCTGAGCGTTCGCCTGTTCCATTGGCGGTTGAAGTCCGCGGATGATTGGCACGCGGGTGAGTGTATTCGTAGCTTAATTTCCGTAGCCAACTCGCGTCGAAGTCGACGTCTGCCCTGTATTGGGATGACGGCGCTTTATCCAGTGTTGTAAGTGTACTTTTCTTTAAATCTTCCAGGCGAGGTCCTCCTCCGGAATGCCTTCGCTGGAAATTTCGCCTTTGTGCGTCCGTGAAGTCACTTCCTGGTAGTAATGCGCCAGTCGTCGATATCTGTTGTAATTCTTCCTCCAGTCTACGCTCCCAGTCCTCCTCTAAGTTTTCCAAGCCATCCATGGATTGCGTACTGTAGAGTTCGAAGTCAGAATCGTCGTCGTCCAAGTCTATTTCCCAAGAGTTCGAGTCGTTTGCAATACCAAGGTCGACGTCTGAATCAGAACTAAGATCTAGCCTGGGTACGTGAACTTCCAACCCCTTTGTTCCAGTTTGCTCTTTTTTCTTGGTAGACGAACGCTTGGACTTCTTCTGTCGCCACAACCCTCGAGACTCGGAGGTCGCAGTTCGATCACTTGTTGGCTTACCACTACGTGAAGAATAATCACCATGCAGCTTGAAAGTTGTGGAATCGTTAATCGCCGAATTGGTACTTCGTGCGTAAGATTCTGGTGCGTATGCTCTTTCGACGGTTTTGCTTCTTTCTCTCTTTAAAGCTGCTTGCACATTTTCTTCGCTTCTTAGTGGAAGCAACATATTTTGTCTGGAATCTCCAAATGCCTTTCGATCGGTTGGTGTCGGAGAAGGTTCCCGGAGTAGAATGTTATTAACGTCATCCCGCCTCTTGGTTTCGTCCAAGATCTCTTCTTCCCTCTTCAGCTGGATCTCCTTCTCTTTCAACCTTCCGATCCATTTTCTCTCTAGATCTCGTCTTTGGGAGGACAACTCGCTTTCCAACTTGTCTTTCTCCTTCATCTCTTTTTCAAGGATCTGCTTTTCTTTGGAATGCATTTCCAAAGCGATTTTCTCGCGCGTGATCCTTGCATTCAGGTCTTCCACTTGTTGTCGCTTGAGCACCAACAGCTCTTTCTCTCGTCTTAGGTTCTCCTCAATAATGCTCTCGTAACACTTGGATCTTGCGCTGTCCGAGTTACTGCTGTTTTGAGAGCCGCTGATGCCCGCTAACTGTCTAGAGAGCTTTTCTTCCACAGCTTTGTGCTTTTCTCTGAGTTGCCAGAGCCTTTGTACTAACACTTTCCTTTGTTGTTCCAGATGATCCAGTTGGCTACGCAGCATCTCCTGGAGCCTGCGATCCGTGAACTCAGCAGAGTCCATCATTCTTTTGATTTCGCTGATCATGTTCTCCGTCTCTTGAGCATGGCTTTTGATATCCTCTTCCTGTTTTACCTTGTTCTCTCTTAGTTCTTGAAGCATCTCTACCAGGCCGTCCCTGCTGAAGTGTTTTTCGGGCGACAACGACACCGACATGACACTAGTTTGGTTTATCGAAGTCCTGCTCGTGTCGCCGAGCACTCCAAACTTGGTCTTCAAGTCCAGGATTTCTTGTCTCAGTTTTAGTTCAAGAGTGTTCTTTTCCTTCATCAACTGCTCCATTAATTTGATGAGTTGCAAAACGTGGGAACCTTCGCTAAATTTTTCCGACTCGCCAACGCCGTTTGCAACAATAGGTGATCTATTCATAAGCTTTTTTAAGTTTTCATTTTCCCGCTTGAGTCTTTCATTTTCCAGTTGTAACTGTTCGATTGTCTTTTGTCCTGCACCGAACGAAGTTCCTCGGGATTTCTCGATGTGTTCACGAAGTTTTCGATAGAGTTCCGAATTTTCCCGACGGACTTTTGACAGTTCTTCAGTGGCCTTATTTAAACCTTTCTGGTGACTGAGGGCTTCACCCTTACATGCATCGATGCGGTCAAGAAGAGTTTTAATATCTCTCTGAAGCTCTTTTATCTCACGATCTTTCTTTTTGATGAGTTCTTCACTTTCAAGAAGTTTGGACTTGTATTGCTGCCCAAGTAATTTCTTGTGTTCGTCCATCTCATCTTGCTTTTCACGCAAGAGACGCTGAAATTTATGATCAAATTCCGCTCGTAATGCTCCGATGTCTTGCATATGTTCTTCAGTGCGGGATTTGGACGCGTTCTGCTCCCGTACCAAGTCTTCCAGCTTCTCCATGAGCTTACTAAATTCTTCAGAGTGTTTCTTGTTGATAAGGTCCTCCCGTTGCCTAAATTGCCGCTCAAGCTCGCTCTTCGTGAAGTCCATTTCTTGTTGGTGTGCGTTGACGGTACGTTCCATTTCTTCCTTAAGACTTTGAACCTGTTCGTGAAGCTCGGTGTTCTCCACCCTTAAAGACGCCAACATAACTTCATAACCAAGCTTAATATTTTCTGTATCGTCACTTTCCTGGAAAGGTTCTTTTACAGCAGACAACTCCTCAACCCGAGATGACAGCTGCACAACTTCCACACCCATCTGTTCTTTCAAATTTTCGCACTCTTGAATTTTATCCTGTAATTGTGCATGAAGACTTTTTAACTCCGCTTCGTGTTGGCTAGTAAAGTTCTCTTTGAGCATGTCCAGCTCAATCTGAGACTCTTCTAGTTGAAATTTCAGTTCCCCGATCTGGGTTTCGCTTTCACTTCTCGTTGTTTCCAGTTGTGCGATTTGTTCTTGAAGAGTCCGATTGATATGCTCAATTTGCTTCTTGTGTTCACTCTCCAAAGATTCCTTCTGGGACAGTAGCGCTTTATCATGCTGGGTTTGGAGATCGGCTTGGAAAGCACTCTCGAAAATAAGCTGGTCTTTCAACGTTTCGATCTCTTTTTCATACTCTTCCTTAAGTAGTTCCTTCTCTTTTTTGACCTCTACAACTTCTTGAGCGGCATGTTCAAGTTGTGTTTGATTCTGTTCTAACAACTTGGATTCTAGTTCGGTCAAATCGACCTTGTGTTTCTCCACAAGAGTGTGTCGTTCGGTTTTCAGTAAGTCGAGCTCTTTATTCGTAGTATTCACTGTCATTTCCAAATCACGTTTCTTTTTCTCGAAACTCGTTTCCAACACGTCTAACTGTGTTTCATGCTTGCTCGCTTGTTCCGTCATTTGCATTTCATGTTCCTCGTCTTTCAGTTGATTTAGCTGCTCGAGATTTTCCACCATGCCTTTCAAGGACTCAACCTCAGCTTCGATCTCTTCTCGGCTAATCCGATGCTCGTCCTCCATTTTGGCAAATATATTCTCGTAGTTTTTCTTCAGCTGCCCAGTTGTTTCTTCATACTCCTGCTTTAACTCGGTCCGTATGCGTTCTAGATTGTGAACGTATTCCGAACTTTGGTTTTGCATCAGTGCTCGCATTTCTTTCTCTAATCGCGATGCCTTGCTTTTTTCGACGTCGAGCTCGCTACTGACCTCTTTGATGGTCTCCTCGTGTGCTGTTATGGTGCTGTCCTTCTCCAGTACAATGTTGTCTAATTCTTGTAGTTTTGTTACGTGGTTAAGTACTACTTCTTTGGTTTCCTCCAGCGTCTGTTGCATAGCTACCTTTTCACTTTTCACAGATAGCAGTTCATCTTCCAGCAATTTTTTCTTCTCTTCAAAAGCATCTACAAGTCTTTGTCTATCGGTGTATGCTTCTTCAAGCTTTCCTTCCAGTTTCACTCTCTCGTTGCTTAGCTGCTCTAACAGATCAGCGACTCTCTCTTGCAAGGCTTCCTTTGATTCGACTTCGGTATTAAGCGTTCTCTCAAGGTGGTGAAAAGACGAATCACGGTCCTCGACCAATCGTTTATTTTCATCTCGAAGCTCGGTCACCTCATTCTCTAATTTCTCGACCTGGGCGGCAAATTTTTGACCAGACCCTTTTAAGTTTTCCTCTGCGTTGCTCGCTCTCTCTGACGCCTCCTCTAGATCGTTTACTAGAACTTCAATCTTCTCGTCGTACATGTGTACAACTCTTTGCTTTGCGGTATCGAGATCTTTAACCATGGTTTGCAACTTCTCTTTCTCGTCTGAAGCATTGTCTAGTTGTTGTTTTAAGGCTTCCCTTTCATTCTCCATGGACTGAATGCTTTTTTGATGCTCTTTTTCACTCTCATCGAGACGAGCAGATAAATGCTGGACTTCTTCGTCAGACTTCTTCATCTTTTCCTCATAAGTCTCCACTAGTTTTTTGACGTCGAGTTCGCTCTTCTCTTCCACCTTCTTTAGCTCCTCTTCCAGCCTCGTGGCCTCCTGTTTCATCGCAGTGAGCTCCGTTTCTAAAGACTCGACTTTCTCTCTGTATTCTTGCAAAGACTGTTCCCGTTCTTTCTCGTTTTCGCCATCAGTTTTATTCTTTTCCTCTTGCCTGATTTCTAAATTAGAGATCTTTTCTTCAAGACTGCGAACTTTCTCTTCGTATTCCGCTACAACCTGTTCCAGTTTGGCTGCATTTTCCTTGGTCAATTTTTCTTCTACGCCAGATAACGTTTCTTCAATTTCTTTCAAGCGTTCAATTTCTTCTGTCAGCACGTTACTTTCTTCTTGAGATGAGCTTAATTTTCTGCTGAGGTCATCATTCAACCTCATCAAATCTTTTATTCTAGTTTTCTCAGCGACAAGTTCCTCGTAAAGTACTCTAAGTTTACCTTCATATTCATCTTTAAGTTTTTGTCTCTTTGCGGACGATTCCTTTGATAGTTGCTCTCTTTTCTTGGCGATCTGTTCCTCGAGTTCCTCTTTCAAACTTTCTAGCTCTTTTTCGTGCTGGCTCAAAAGAACACCAAATTTGTTATGCCCTTCGTCTTCTAGTTCCTGTATCGTAACACTCTGTTCTTCTGCGAGTGTTCTAAGAGTCACCAGTTCCTCCTCGTACCTTTGTCTTTCCTCCTCAAAGTTAGCACCACGGACCAATTCAACTTCTTTTTGGAGCGCTGCAATCTCTTGAGAAGAACTAGAGTTAACCGCTTCAAGTTCCTTTATTTTAACCGTGAGAGAGTCAATCTCTTCTTTCAATTTTGAAACTTCGAGTTCGTAGTTTTCTTTCTCCTTTTCCAACTTTCGGAGTTGCTCAACTTCAGCGTTAAGATTTCGCAAGATGTTTAATTCCGACATCAGGCCTTCCACGTCTGTTGCATGTTGTTCATCGCATATTTTCTTTGCTTCTTCAAGGCGTTCAAAACTTTCTCCTGAAGCTTTAAGCTCTTGCTCAAGCTGTTGCAAGCGTTCTTCTAGACTCTTTTTTTCTTTGTTAAGACTTTCTCGACTTTCAGACCATTCCGTCTGTAACGTAAATATTTCCAGTGCGTGTTCGTCTCTAGCTTTCCTAGAAGCGCATTCTAGATCTAAATGTTTGGTCTGAAGCTGATCAAATTCATTCTGCATCTTTTTTACAGCTTCTTCGAGTTTTTCGTTTTTGTGTGTCAGACTAAGCAATTGCTCTTCGCGACTTTGAGCTGCATTGCCCTCCGCCTCCAATTTGGATCTCAAGGATTCCATTTCCTCGCCGTGTTTGTTATCTGACGCTCTCTTGGCCTCCTGTAGCTCGAAACAACTATGTCGAGAATTCTCAATGTCTTTCTCTAAATCTAAGATTTTGCCTTGCAGCTCTTCAATCAATCTATCGTCTGTCCCTTGCTTTGTCTGTTCCAACTCCGCGTATGCATTCTTCGCCGATTCCAAATCGTGGGTAAGTTCCAAGATAGTCGAAGACAGCTTGTTTTTCTCACTTTCCAGATTCTCTGCGTCAGCCTTCCTTGACTCTAACTCGCCTGTCAGCGTACCTATAGTAGTCTTCAAGTCGTTCATTTCGGTTTCATACTTCTCGAACAACGCTCTTTTCTCCTCCTCAAGGCTTGCAGCTTTTTTGATATAGACATTAACTTCTTCTTGGAGGGTTTTTATCTCACCCTCTTCCATCTCGTCGTACTTTTTCTTCAAGTTAGCAAGCTGTGCTTCGTAGTTTTCCATTAAGGACTTCTTTCCTTCCTGTAACTCCTGCAGCTTGTTTTTGTACAGTTCCAGCTCATCTTTAAGGGTGGTCAAATACTGCTCTTCGATTCCTTTGTCTTCCTTGTAACGTCCTTCGACCTCGTTCATCTTACTCTTTAACTCCGTCAGATCGCGTTCGTACTTTTCGGACAGCGATTGGTTTTCTTTTTCTAGTTCCAAACACTTATCTTTGTATGGTTCCAGTGCCTCTTTCACTTCCGACAGCTGCCTCTCGAACTGTTCTTTCTGCTCTGCTTCAAACTGTATCTTCTCTTGCATAAGAACTTCTCTGCTCCGCTGCTGAACTTCGTCCATTTGAACCATAATGTCGGACACTTGCCGTTCATATTTGTCTTTCAGTGTTCTGTTGCTTTCTTCCAACTCAGACCTCGTCTTTCCGATGTCTTCCTCGTATAACTTTCTCCAGTGATGTTCAGTCTTGTTCAACTTCTCATTCAGTTCGCTTTGGTACCTTTCCTTCAACTCGTTAGCCTTCTTTTCCACTAAGGCTTTACACTGCCGCCGCATCTCCTCTTCAATCATTTTTAATTCCTGTTGCTTTTCAGCTTTGAATGCTTGCACCTGCGCCTCCACCGTATCCATTTGTCGCTGATAGTCGACAACTTTGTCTTTCTCAATGCGCAGCTCTTGCTCTAAGGTCTCGATTTTCGAACGGCACTCCTCTTTGATTATGACTACCTGTTGCTCAGTGGTGTCTTGTTGGATGACAGATCTTCGGCGTTCTTCGGAAAGCTCTCGTAATTTTCCCAAGAGCTCGGCCACCTCTTGAGAGTGGCTGTCCCTGAGGGCTTGAATCTGGTCTTCCATGTCCGCTGTCACTTGATCCAGGTCGTTTTGGTACTGGCTCTTCAACTGGCGCTGAAGAGTCGCAATCTTTTCTTCGTTCTCGTTCTTCTGGCGCTCTAGTTGTTGCTCCCATTCTTCTTCCATCTTGCTGAGACTTTCATCTAATTCGCCTTGATACTCTTCACTTAGTCTCTTTGCGACTTGCTCGATTTGTTGCTGGTAGTGAGCATGAAGCTCGGCTCGAAGAGCCTCCATCCCAGCGGTATCGCTTTGTCCGTCATGACTTAGAACAATGACTGACTTCACGTTCATAGAACCTTCTTCTCGGTCTGCACTACCATTTTCCACTTCACCGTTATGCACACCAGAGTTTAAACTTGCGCTGTTGTGACCTTCATTGCTTGTGCTCTCTTTCACCTTCTCCTGGCGCAACTTCTCTTTAAGTTCTTCGACTTCAGCGTTGGATTTTTCCAACTGCGATATAATGTCGTCTATTTCTACCTGATGCTGATGCGTGAGGCGATCTTTCACCGCCATAATTTCCACCCGATACTTGGTCCGCTCTTCTTCTAGAAGATTTTCTACGTCACTATCACGATTTTGCAGCTTCGTCTTTAATTCTACATTCTCTTCGATGTGTTTGCGGCGAGATTCTCCGCTGCCCGAGTCGTCACTGTACTCCGCTCCTGTGCTTTCCTCGTTTTTGTCAATTCGCGCTCGTAACTCCTCTAGCTCTGTCTCATACTGGCTTCTAACCTCGTCCAGGCGCTCCTCTACCAATTTCTCAAAGTCCAGTTCTCCATTTGCCGAACGAGCACGAAGACTTTCAACCTCCGCTTCGTGTTTATCGAGCTCGTTTTCCAACTCCAGCTGCGCTTCAAGTAGCTTCTTCTGCAGGTTGCCAATGTGATAGTTCTTATCCTCAATTGTGGTCCGTAACTTTTGAATCTCTTTCTCATATTCCGCTTTTAACTTCGAGCACGAAGGATCGCTCGAGTCTTGGGAAGCTGGGGCTTGATTTAAGTGTTCAGAAAAACTTGTGGACAACACCACGAGTTCCTGCGCATGTTCTGCGTTCAGTTGCTCTTTCTCTTTGATCAGCTCCTCAATTTGACTTTCTAGGGTTTGAACTTCATCTCTCAAAGTGTCTCTCTCTTCAACTACCTACAACATCAAAGATTACAGATATAAAGCTAGAATCAGAAGGTGCTTGAAAAATGCTAGGTAACGTGTAGCTGTTCGCACTTCTCGGTTTCCTTGGCGGGTGGGGGGTACTGCTACAAGAATACCAATATGGACGCACCAGTAATTACCTCACATGTAAACAGTACTAACTTCTGATAGCTGACAGATGGAAAATTTTGTATTTAAAGACAATATCAAGAAAAAAACACTCCTTTTTGTAGCTTGGCACTAGTGGTCTTTCAGCCGTCAAACCTGTTAGAATAGACTAGTATTTATCCTAATACCCGAAGTGCGCCTTACACTGAACGTGCTCTCTCCTCCGCAGAGGCTTCCTTTTGGAAATTAATTGAACAAGTTTGGGTTTGGGAAGGCCCCCGTTTTTCCCTCTCCCCAGGCCTACGGCCAAGAATCCTTTATATTCAAAGCAGCACGAAAGAGGCCTCTGTGGAGGCGAGAGCTGAACGTCTATTTGCCGCGATTTAAGAGTAGGGAGGGGGATTACAATGGTGTATTATGTTAAACAAAACCTTTAAATTTCACAAACAACTGACTTTAATGGAACTTTTCTATGTTCTTATGGCGAACAAACAAATAATCAAATGGTTGCCTATCATGGAATTGACTTCCAAAAGGAAGGTCCAGTTGTCTTGATAAGCTTTCCACAGCAAAAACATTAGCCTTTTATTAGGAAAATTTAAAAGCTATTTTGCCTTACCTGTTGAAATCCCTTGAGCTTCATTTTAAGTTTTGAGAGCTTTTTCTCCATTTGTAAATGCCCAGTAGACCCGGAGGACTCCCCAGACTGATCTTCTTCAGTTGACACCAATCCTCCACTGTCGCTGTCATCCATTTTGTAAGACAATTGTTACTAATAAGGAAACAAACATTTGTTATTAGTAATAGCCTTGAACTTGAAATTATAGTGCTCCTTTAAAACATCAGAGGATTAAAGCTATTAACTCCTGCCCAATTCCTGCACACCTATGTAAAGTTACCTATCCACAGGACTTAATAATATAATAATAAAGAGTCAAAGGTTACCCTGGGATGGTTATCCTGTGTATATTTTGGCAAGCTCATCATTTTACACATGAAAGAAACATCCGAGTGTAAAACACACTGCAAACTGCACCTGGAAGTTTTTGATTACTGTCACAAGGGGGAGAACTTTTAAAAATTATAAGAGGGACAAAATGGAAGGTACATGTAAGTAACTTTCGAATACAGATGTGTACACACTTATGAAGTCCCTTCCCTACCATCCCATCTCCAAGTAAGGTAAGCAGAACAAACTCCTCCCTCCTTCCCATGGGTGGTAAGTAGAAGAATTCCATTCTGGCAATCTAGAGGCTGCACTTCTTTTGAAGTGGGGTTTGCAACTATGCATAGTGAAAGTTCAGTAACAACAATCATGTGATTAATTAAAAATAAAACAGTCACCATCAAGAAGAATGTTTCAAAGGGAGGGGGCCCTCTTTATAAGAATATAAAAGGCCCCTAAATCCTCCTCCCCTAATCCTTTTGACACCTCCATTCCAGTCCCCCAAGTCCCTAGTTTGGGTCTGTAAAACCACAATTAATGGATGCAAATTCTAGTACTGCATTTTACATTGTGCTGTTCCATAAATTATCTATACCAATTTCACTGAACGTTTTTCAGTTTCAATCCCCCCACACCCCTTTGGAAATTTCAGTTCAACTTCA
>Ga0126337_10002802_pt1 | contig 11197 bp, 9 predicted proteins | sample DipCmetagenome_FD_92527 | JGI IMG/M metagenome (GOLD analysis project Ga0126337, IMG submission 92527) | Coral microbial communities from La Bocana,Puerto Morelos, Mexico - Diploria C A metagenome | ecosystem: Host-associated > Invertebrates > Cnidaria > Coral | place: La Bocana,Puerto Morelos... | reverse complement strand
TTTCGTCAAATCGAGAATTTTTCGCCCATTACAAACACATTTCTTACTTTTTCAACAAATATTCTTTGTCCTTGTATGTATACACCCGGGGACTCCTAGGGTGCCTCCTCGGGTTTTGGCCTCAGGGCCAAAACCCTGCGGGGGCAAATACGACCCGTTGTATCTAACACCAATGGACCAACCCAGCGCCTCTCATGGCTGCTCGCCAACGGCCTTAAACCAATGCTGAAGTACGTTCCAGCGCATGTAGAAAACAGCCTCGACCTCATCAAGTGCATCCAAGCCAGCGATTTCACGACCAACAAAATGCCACCATGTCCATGCAGCCTCGATGTGGTATCCTTCAATACCCATACAAGAAGCCATTACCAAGGCCACCGACAGAATTCACACCCCAATACTCCACCTCGCCAAACAAAATATAAAAGACCTTCTCACAGTTTCCGCCAAAAAGAAGGCCTACCTATGGGTTCGAATATCTCAGGCATTCCGGCCATCCTATTCATGGACAGACTAGAAACCATCGCCCTTTCCTCACACTTATATATACGCCCCTAAAGGAGATATGTTGACGACATTTATCTCCAGACAACTGGTGAGGAAATGGCAGACCAATTCCACCATACAATGAACAATCTGCACCCTAAATTGAAGTTTGAAATCGAGAAACCAGAAATAACACCCAATGCTTGATTTCAATGTCACCATCTCCAAAGACGGTTAAAGGTCTTTTGTATTCTACAAATAGAATAACAAAGAAACCACTATTCGTTCACTACCAATCAGCAATACCAGAAAAGTCAAAGATCAACTTTAATCATAAAGAGCGGAAACGTCTCAAAGATAAATGCTCTAAAAAAATCCTCTGTCTTAACTGATACCCTGTAAGCACCATAGACAAAACTAAACACTACCAGAACCACCGGAAAGACCCTCGACCTCTCAACTGCACCAAATTATGCCTATTACACAATGCTGTTTACCAAATCACGTGTAAAAACTGCAACCAGTCCTACGTCGGGAGCACTAGACGCTTTATCCACGATCGTGTAATTATTTTAACATACCTAGAGATTCTTCGTACTTTGACACTCGCTCGTTAGATCATAGCATTCATTCTTTTTCATATTTGTACCTTATTATTTATCTCATGCATTTTACCCCCATACTGATTCTTTTCACAGGTGTTTACTTTACATCTGTATATAAACCTTACGCGGAATATTTTTTCTTATCCCTGATGATGCCGTAGATCGGCGAAAGCTTTTTTAAAAAAATTTTGAACAATTTTAATATCAGCACAGTAGTGTAAGGCTACATTTCAACTTTTGTCACTTTCATTCGAAATGCTACTGAAGGATAACATCCAACGATTATACAGAGATTCAAGATTACAGAATGACACTATCTAAAAACGTTTCCTATATTCTATATTCAATCTTCAATAATAAGCTGTCTATTTTGGATTTGTTCTTGAGGAAAGACTCGGTCAGAATAATCTTTTGATCATTGCAATCTGGTAACGCCATTGCTTTTTTCAAAGCCCCCAAAATGCTGTCTTTCCCCACTAAAACGTACAGCCAGTGTTTTCAAATTCGGGTCAGGTTCTATCAAGCTCATTGACAGACCCACGGAAAAAATGACCGAATTCGTTCAAAATTTACAGACGCTTGTAATGAATTTCGACATTTATTTCAGAGGCAAAATCCACTGGCAGAGCTCCATCATACCATCAACGAAGGAAATAAAAGTGACTATACTACTCATGGCTTTAATTCTTACAAATAATATGTTTTCGTTACCGTAAAGAAGCCTAGATATTGACTGTTCAAATAAATATTTCTGCCACCACCCCTAATAACCTATATGAAATGAAACCACTCAGCGCGAGCGAAAGTGATACCGGGAGGTATTCCTGAAATGATTCAATATCTGTCATTTTCCCTACCCTATTAATGACCTGATATTCGACACCCTAAAAAGCCTATTTATGACCTAACACAGTTGCCTTAAACATCATCTGTGAAGGGCGTTTGTTATGGTCATCGATAATGATGAAATAGTAGCTCCCTTTGGAGCCGCACATACCTATATTGCTCAAACTGGAGGAGTACCCCCCCCCCCCTGGGAAAGTGATACGAGGTGAATATGATCCGTCCTACCATCTTCGAAGGATTAAGAACGCTTTCGAGTCAGATGACAGAATCAGTGTCCGCAGGTGGGAATGACAGAAGTTTAAAGTGATATGTACTTGTAATCCCACTTAATTATCCATACTTAACTAAGAGTATCCTATCGCCTTCAGAAGATCTTTGCAAATCCAGGTGAACTTTTGGGTCTTTGTTGCGGGTCGTATCCAAATTTGTAAACAATGTACTGAAATACAATCTCGCCATGCTGAAGTTCTTTACAACGACCACGCTATTCTAGAGGATTTATTCCGAAAGCAATTCCGAATGGGCAGAAACACCGACTATCCGTGTTGAACGACCCAATGCCTTCAGTTGGTTTTCGCGTGCTCTCCCTAGAAACATAGCTGTGCATCAATTTTCACTGTGTATCAATTTTCACTGTGCATTATTTTTGACGCAGTTGACATTATAACGAATTTTTTATTTTTTTTGGAGATTTCGTGAGATTTTACGGGTGGAAATAGTACAGTAGTTTTCCGTTTAAGCTGCCCGGGAATTCCTTGTAATGTTGAACTTCCAAATTGGGAACCATCCAGGAGAAGCCTACCCTAGGCATGGGCAGCCTCCGTAGAAATCGTTTACGTGGGGTCGAGAAGCAAAGGAAGACCGAGGAACGGGATTTTCGGTTTCTCGGTCTTTCTTTGCCACACGGAAATGCTTGCTACGCAGGCATGGGTCGCACTAGAGTGAATTCTGTTTGATTTTGTAAAAAATTGGATCAACATTGGAGTTTTTCCTAATGCGACCCCACGTGCAAATTTTGAAAAACATTTGCAGAGGAACAAAAACATAAAAGACGCCCAGGTGCACGGCTGGGGCAGGCAGATGTTCCGGAATGCGGATGTTTGCTTGAATTGAAACTGCTCTTAACTGCAAATAAAACGGTTAAAGATGCAGAATCGTATGTAGAAGATTTGCGACAAATTGAGAGAAGCAAAGTTATTTAGCTTAGCTGTAAACGTTACGGATGACTCGGTCTCGATACGCATTGAGTCATTTGAAAATCAGATCTGAAAATTATACAAGAACCATATTTTCTCGAATAAAAGCCAGGTCTCCTTGGTAGGTTTGAAAGAACCTTGATCAGCCCGAGGATTTATATTCGAGGTATAATAACATGAAATAAGCGAGCCATTATGAAATAATATAAACTCCAGGCGCCAAATAAGTAGCGGAACGTCTGATCCACGGAGCCAAGTTTCCGAAAGTACTTATTCTGAATTAATAATCAACTTCAAGGACGGTTCATCTACTTCACAACGACGGGAGATCGACTCACTACAAAGTGAACCACAATTCTTCAGTATGCTTTGCTCTACATTGAATGAAAGGCCGGGGGGGGGGGTACTCCTTGGAATTTTTGGTGGGGGTGTGCCGCCCGCATCTCCAAATCCAGACCCAATTTCAGACCAAAAAATGCCATTTCCCATACCCGTTTTCAGACCTAACCTTGTACGTGATTAAGCATAGCATATGCATCAGTGCTTAACGGAAGTCAACATAACAAAGATGAATAGGTAAAATGTGGCTGGAATGATTTTATCTACTGATTTCTCTTTCACTCTCACCAGTTACTCGCCCCGGTCGCTGGGAAGAAAAATAAGGTTATAAGCTTTCGTGAACGTTCCCCCGATAACCATACCCAATTTCAGACCAAGATGGTCAAAATCTATACCCGTTTTCAGACCAAAACGGCTGAAAACCATACCCTTTGGGGCGGCACATATCTATATACCTGATATAGGGGAGAACCCCCCCCCCCCGGGATGAAAGGATACGAGGGTTCAATTTCAGAGATAACAATTCTGTTTTTTTTTTACCATACAGTCAGCACTGAAAGCAACAATGATTCAACTTGTACTTACCAAAACGAAAGACATTTTTGTGGACATTTTAAGACACAGGGAACAGATCTGAGCAGTCTTATTTCACCGTGGTTGCAGCTTGAACGTCACCGAACACTGATCCAGCGCAAAATGGAATTCTTGTTGACTCGTTCAAACAATGCGATCGAGTTACGCGTCTCCTTGAAATCCTATCCGAAAGACGAAAAGCCTTTTAAAAATAGCAACGAAGGTACCGCGATCATTTCACCCTCAGTTCGGCTCATTAACTAGACTTGCACCAAGTCGACCTCGTGTAAATGACAGCGAGAGAACGCACAGGCGGCCCAGACGTTGAATATGATTATAACAATATTTTAGGCGTTTTTAAGACAATGTATGAGAATGCTTCGAAAATTACTCTAAATGCTATGTGTAGAAAATAATTGAATAAAATGGCTTACCTTATGTTTGCATTGCCTATTTTGATGTCTCTGGGTTCCTGGAAGTGGTTTGGAGCCATTTTGGCGAGTTTTACTTTCTGGCGGTTGGCTTCCTGAGGTGGTTTAGAGCCATTTTGGCGAGTTTTACTTTCTGGCGGTTGGCTTCCTGAGGTGGTTTAGAACCATTTTGGCGAGTTTTACTTTCTGGCGGTTGGCTTCCGGAGGTGGTTTAGAGCCATTTTGGCGAGTTTTACTTTCTGGCAGTTGGCTTCCCCTAAAGACATGTAAAGAGAAACGACTTTCGTTTCTCTTTACATGTCTTTAAGGGTAGCCAACCGCCAGAAAGTAAAACTCGCCAAAATGGCGCCAGGAACCCAGAGACATCAAAATAAGGCAATGCAAATATAAGGTAAGCCATATTATTCAAATTATTTTCTACACATAGCATTTTTCTATCAAACTATCTATGAATTACAGGAAAACCATTGATTTCGTACAACCTAGTGATTACGACTTACAAACCGAAACAAGTTGGCAACAATGTACCAAGCTACGCGATGCAAATTGTATTCCATTATTCCGTGCCATTGAAAATTCAGGCAATCAGAACAAAGAAAAGCCGTTATATAAGAATTGTGTTGGCCACCGTATTTTCTATAGACTGCAAAACAGTCGTTTTTTCTTCCCTATTCGAAAGGCGCAGAGCGCCACAAGCGTAATCCTCCTCGCGTGTAAAGCGCTCGAGCCTCACACGCCACGTAGGGCTTTTGAGGCGATAAAACGACTGACTCAAAACTCATCTTTGACAACTCCACCCACATTTTAAATTTGATACTTTGGATGCCTCATTTTTGAGAGTGTTGAAACCTCGTGATCTTATAAAAATTTCAAACGCCATTGCTCTGTCTGCAAGACCTGCAATATTGCGGCAAGGTGCAGAAACAATAAATGTCTGCAGTCGCGCACCGAATTTCTGTTATTTTAATTCAAAGCGGTATCAAAACTCGTTCGATGTTATTTGCTTTTGAGGGGACAAATAAATATAATTGTCGATGGTTCCACTGAAGCTGCATTTGGCGAGTTGGAAGGTTGGACGCTTTCACTTTCACCAAAACAAATAGCTTAATTTTTTCCAAAGCCTGTTGGCAGCACACCAATAGCATCTTTTCCTTTGAGAAGCGATCGCACAGCTTCCTTTTACTCCGATTACAAGACAAATCCTAAATCGCTCGCAAGCGCATCCAAATCAACGTCGTCCATCTTCCCGCGAGAATACTGTCTTCACTAGGAAAATGATATGGCGTCTGAGTGTATTTTTTTTGATGACGTGTGATTGACATTTGATGAAAGGTTGCGTCAAAATTAAACAAATGGGAATTTTCCGCTGCTGGAAGAAAGAGTCATTTTTGAACGAATTAATATATGCAAAACGGACATTCTTACTTTTTAGCGTCTCTCGCCTTCCTCGCCGTTTCTACACCCGCTCAAGACCTCTCGTTCGCATACTGCTCGCGTCGTTCGGATTCACAAAATATACGACTGTTTTGCAGTCTAGTATGGCATGGAATAATGTAGTTATGCGGTGATTTCTCGTGGTATACCGAGGGATATTCTACTTGACACTTGTCACGTAGCATGTACACTCGCGTTAAGGCCTGTGCTTATATCGAAAAATCATGGATGAATTGGATCAGTCTAAAAAAGAAGTCGAATAAAAAAAGAGGAATTCGTGGATGTTATTTGGATCGTTAAAGAATCCACGAAGGGGAAAAATGTAGGTCCGCAAAGCATACATGTACCTGGCTACATTTACTTGATATAACTACTTCATAGTATTGAGATGACGTTTTGAACGCTCAAATAAGTACCTAAAACTTAAATTAAATTAAAGGCTGTTTATACAGCCTGCTCATAAATTTCAAAATGGAATATATTTTTTTGATTGGCACGGGAAGATTGATAGTACGTGTCGTCACAGTTTCTCACGGTTGTCCTCTGGGAGAAGAGCGTCATATAACTTCTACAGTCTGTCGCACAATGAAGCCATCAAATGAGAATTCACCATAGTCATCAGTCCCAAATTGACAACAAGTCAGAGAAGTTGGAGTAAAACGGATATTGCCAAACTCTTGTCCAGTTCATGCCACGACAAACGTAGCCTAGCAAGCGTTTCCGCACTGTTTTCGAAATCCTTCCCAGAAAGGGCTACTTGGAAAAGATTGTCTGAAAATATTACTTTGCCCAGCCTCGTTCTCACGGTCTCTCATCTTCCCAACCTCGTTCCCAGGGCTTTTCCCTTTAAATCCCAATTTCATTTCCTGCCCTCCATGAACATGAGAGACCCTGGGAACGATGTTGTCATCTCGTATGAATAAATAGTCGGTAAACCTCTTTGAAGTCAGCGGCGTCATCAAAAAACACTAATTAACATCATTAATCAATAAACATTTTAAATGCAACTGTTGGTTAGGGCACGAAGTCAAACTACTAGATGTTTACTTAAAAAAATATTTTCTTTATTTGTGAATAATAATAGTGGCGAAAAATTTTCGAGTGTAAACTTAAAATTTCGTGTTTTTCACCTCGATAGCGCTCAGTTTGTGATTACCATTTTGGTAACAGTTTCATTTTACCATGTTTTTCGTACGCTTTTTGTCGTTTCTCAGAATTAATTATTGACATGTAATTAACTCATCAACGTCGCCAATTAGTTAAGTGGGAGTGCAGTTTCGAGATCAAGACATTTAGACCAAGCACATTATTTGGAATTAGGAATTGAAAAGGCATTCGTGATTTGCTTTTGATATTATGGGATCAGTTTGTTCCAGCGTTCCAAACCAGTGTGAAAAAACAGAAATCATAGGAGCCCAAAAGCAGTCTGACCTCGCAGACTTCGCAGTGCAAGCAAATTTAGAGAAATCAACGCTTGAATCTGATTGTCCTGATTGCTTTCCGCCGAAAGTTGTTCCTTCGTATTCCTGGTTAGTGTCTCCACCGGTTGATTTTGACGCTACTGCGAAAGAGGTGAATAAAAAGTCAGAAGAGGCCAAGAAGTTAGCAAGTGAGAAAACAAATGACAATAAATACTGCAACAGGAGGTTTGTAAAGTACTGCCAACACTCTACTGCAACGTTACCTCCTCTGAACACGAAACAAAGTACTTGAGTATGGATCGGTATTGCGTTTTCCAAGTCTTCTTCAACAGACAGCTGTCCACGGACTCCACGGTGCCACCTTGCCCGATTTGACAGATGTGGCAGTCAAGAAGAGCAAACTTATATTCCCACAGATATCATCGGGGCAACTTGAACTTTAAATTGGTCTTAGTATTCCTTTTGGTGTCAGACCCTATTGAACTGACTGATCTAACAGTCGATAAACGCGCCCCGTTTTAATGTTAGCTTGACAGAAAAAGAGAGAGCAGAAAATTTCTAGTGCTCAAAACATACCTTGTTATGACTAAATTTTCCGTAAGATCTCATGCATGTAGCTACATTTTATGCCCACCAACCTCGTTCCCACCAACCTCGTTGGGAACGAGGTTGTGTGCCCACTATAAAAAAAAACCCAGAGCATTTTAATCTCACTGGCGATCCATCCCCATCCAATTGTTTGCGTGTAAATATCATCATTTCTTACTTTATTTGCCTAATAAAGATATTGGCTATTACCTCAAAATATATGTCATATTGATTGAATTCAAATAGTTTTTTTTGCCTTTTTGACTTTCGGTGATTGTTAATTGTAAAGGGTATTTTATTGGCAAATGATTAACTACTTTCGCGCGAAATGTGTTAAGTCCAGTGTTTTTTTCGTGGTGAACTGTGATTTTCATATGAATTTTGATTTGCTAAGAAGCCGTGATGTGTGATTCATTTAGATAAGCGTGCATCGCCGCTTTCGTCTGCGGCTGTACACCACAATTGCGGGAAGATCATGACCTGGATAAAATTTAACACCGTTAAATGTAAAACTTGGAGGAAAAGAACAGACGATTTGAGTGTTTGTTGACGTTGAAGAAAAGTTGAAAAATATCTGAGGAGCAATTTAAAAATTACGTTAGCGGATATCTCTTTAAACATTGAGAATAAAATGTCGTCAACTGAATGCGCTGTGTAATTTCACTCCGGCCCCTTCTTCTCAGACCGTCGACAATCTTCGCGTTGTCTTACACGAAGCATCCACCACAAAAAAGACACAACATGGCGGCAATTGTGAAGTCGCCGAATGATCCCAGGGAATACAGGTAAAAATCGGCGTCCTTTCATTTTTCCCTTCCTCTTTTTCTTATTTTTTTGTTTCTTAGTAAAACTCATGGTTAAATTTTCTAATGATCAAATTCACTTCCAGTGGGTCGTTATAAACAAAGTACCGGCTATTCTATCAGACAAGCTTATGTTTAGACAACCTAAATGTAATTTTATAAGTAAATCTACCCAGAAGGCAGACTTTGCCGGCATGATTGTACCATTGTAGTATCCTCTGCCTACTAAAATATAAAATCTTTCTTTATTGTTTTCTTGATTGTTTGAAAGGGATTTTAGAAAGGTTCCGGTTTCATTTAGATGGAGAAAAGGATATACATGTTGAAACATTTTCAGTTAAATCTCCCTTAACCCTTTATTCCCTAAGAATGACTTACAGATTTTACTCTATCTAATGTGAGACGATTTTACTCGTCAAAGGGAGACCCCTTGGGGGTTAAATGGTTTTAAATAAAGCTTTAAATTTTGCTCTAGTGTGAATCAATTATTGGAATACTGTCAATACATACCCAGAGAAATTTTCAAATTTTCTGAAACATTTCTTAACCTTTTTTGTACAGAAAACAATGATTCCCCTCTTCCTTTTTTCACTATAGTCAATCAAGCCCAATCAAACTGAATTTCAGTCAAACTTGATTGAACTAAATGTATGGTTTGAGTGTGATTGAGTTCAGCAATCAAACAAAATTGAACTCACACAAAAGGAGAATATAATAGAACTCAAATCATGTATGCCGGTCCTCCTTAAAAGGTTTTGTTGGTGTGAATCCCACCCCACCAGAAATTCAGCAATAGATTTTCAATTTTCGCTTCAGAGATCCTGCACGTCCCCCTCACAATTTTCAGTTGTGACCTCTGGACAGTCATAGCTTCGGCAGAGACATTTTCTTGAAACATACATTGCAGATCACTCTTGGTTAGAACTGCAGAATTCTTTATTTACCAGTGCCCACTATTATCACTGCTGTCTGTTGCGGTAAGGTAGAGTGAAAGTAAAGGGTATTACCCAAGAGCACAGTACAGTGACACTGGCCAGGACGTTAACAGACTTCTCAATCTGGAGTTCTACACAAATGATAATTTAAGGCCCCTTCAGTGCCAGAACACTTATCAGAACTTAAATGAGATGAAATATAGATCTGTCATTCAGTAATACTTTATTTAAATTTTTCTAATTGTAGGGTCATTCATTTAGAAAATGGTTTAACAGCACTGTTAGTATCAGATACACACTCAGTCACTCAACGCAAACACCATGACAGTGATATGTCAACAACAGACGATGAAGATGGGTGTAGTGAAGACCTTGACGAAGAGAGTGATGATGATGAAGATGATAACAGTGATGATGGTGATGATGAAATTGATGGAGTAATGGGTGAAGATCCTGATGGGGACCAAGAAAATTATTTTGAGAGATCCAGAAAAGCAAAAGATACAAAACTGGTAAGTTTCTGCAGACAGATAAATATTTTGAAAGCATGTCGATATGACATTGATGTACAGGGTGCAGAACAACTTGCGACAGAGTGCAAGCTACCCCACAAACTGAATGAAAATTCTGCCCTATTTTTTGAAATACAAAGAGAAAAGGGGGCATGGCCCTCTTTAAAGCCATCATGAATAGTGGTAATCTGGCATGTGTACCGGGAGTATTAACATCCCTCCGCAAGGAGTAAATTGTACACACTGTCACCCTCATTTCCCTTGATTCCCTAGTAGGGTTACTTCCATAAATTTCAGATTCATGTGTACTGAGGAGGGTCTCCCCCTCACCTTTTATAAGTATGAAGCAAATGAAAATTGATATCCTATTTGAGAGGAAAATCAAAAACTAAGAACATGTATAGGGGCCAACTCTTTTTCATTTCTGTTAATTAGAAGTTAACAGATGGTTCACTTTCTTAAAACATAGTTTTTTTGTTTATCTGGGCATTTACAAACTGCAGTTTTGACTGATACAATTTAGGTATCATAGCTGAGTCTCACACTAAGAACACAATGCCAATAAGAAAACAATAACACCCTATAATAAATTATGTAAGGATCAAGAACCTCAAAAGCCCTATCCTTTAATTTCCTGCGGCACATATCTAAATATAGCCCATATATGGAAGTACCCCTTCCTCCACCCAGAACTTTGACTTTTCAAAGTAAAAGGGTTGTCTTTCAGTTATGATATGAGATTTTCACTGAGCATTGCAAGTTTAATGTGTGATTTATCATAATGATAATTAAAGTGTTTATGTAAGTTTGATCAATGGTGTATCATTACCAATTTTTTTATTTTTATTTTTTTCAGTCTGCTGCAGCCCTTTGTATTGGCATTGGTAGCTTTTCTGATCCAGACCATGTTGCAGGATTAGCTCACTTCTTAGAACATAGTAAGAATTAATTAGAAAATAACTCAAAGCAAATATATGCACTGATTGGTTTAAAACGGTGTTTCTGTAACTCAATAGAAACACAGAACT
>Ga0126337_10002800_pt1 | contig 11199 bp, 4 predicted proteins | sample DipCmetagenome_FD_92527 | JGI IMG/M metagenome (GOLD analysis project Ga0126337, IMG submission 92527) | Coral microbial communities from La Bocana,Puerto Morelos, Mexico - Diploria C A metagenome | ecosystem: Host-associated > Invertebrates > Cnidaria > Coral | place: La Bocana,Puerto Morelos... | reverse complement strand
TCGAGCCATTTTATAGTAAGCCCAGGCACGGATATTTCGTCAACTAATAAACCAAACTAATTTTTAGGATCGCTAACTGTTAATTATTCCACGAGTTTGACCATAGGTATTCTTTGATTTGAGATTATAAGTATTTACAACAAGTCTTTGAAGTCAGAGTTCTCTTCATTTGAGTCACTCTACCCGGTGGATTTTAATTTGTCACTGGTTGCAGCATGAAAAGTAAAACACGGGCCTATAATATAAGTACATGTGTTATGAATGCAAAATGTCTTTATTAAAGGCATAACTGTTCAGTGAAACACTTTATGTTTGTGTCGGTTTCTTACATGATTCATTTGTTGTACGAATTTTGAACAAATTTAAAAATACAACACATGAGAAGATGTCATGATCAGTAGCAGCTAAAAACTGCAAGAATTCCATTTCTGACTTGCGCACGTGCACCACACATTGCTTATAACTAATGATACCCATTACTTTTTGAACAGAAACAATATTTTCTTAGATAATTAAAATAATGTAGAAAACTCTTACAATTAGTCTGACACATGGTCCAGGTATGGTGTGCAAGTTGGAGAATTATCCCAGTATTCTCCTGCACTGGACTGATTCGGCTGGCCACTTCAAAAACACTGCAGCCATCGCCATCATCATATCCGTTGTCGTCACCATTCCGGCTGCCGGTCATTTAGCCACAGCGTGTGTAAAACATACGGAGAAGAGCCTTTGCAGTTTGCAGTAGCAGCACCAAGAATAAGGAATATTATTCGACGCAACATAAGTACCAGTAACTCCACCGACATTTAAAAAAACGTATCTGTTTGAACGAGATCTTACTTCACTTATTCCTCTTCGTTTCCTCTGGAACATGAGGCCCTGACTACAACCCTCTATCTTTCTCGATCTTTAGTTGTCTTCTTCGCCTCTTACCAGTTTTTAGTTTCATCAGATTATAGACCCTATAGGGACTTCGCGATTTACAACGTTTTAGCTCGTTTTGTAATAAGGCATGTTTGAATTTCCTAGCTTTTGCATTGCGTGCTTAAAATGGTTGATAAGGCTGTCGGGTGGGTCAAATAAACGGCACGCAATGCATGCAGAAGACATGGCCTGTAACTGCTATTTTCAAATTTTCCAGGAAGGTTGTAACATGAATATTTACAGTTATTGTAAAACTTAAATAAAATTTTAACGAGTGCGAATATAGTACATATGTAGGGTTTTGCTAAATGCAGGCCAGCTGCGCACAGCTCGCGACGGTCTAGCGGCCCGGCGGCCGGTAAATCCACGCACGTGGACACATGTGCATCGGGTTTGGGCGTGCAAATTTGGGCGATTGTGGGTTTGAATTCATTTACCATTTGATCATTTGAAGGCTTGTTTTTGTTTGTATTCTCTGTTCATTTGTCTCTTTACAGAAACTGATAGCACAATCGACATAATTATTAAAACGGTAAAAAGAATCGAATGTATCGCACCCGCTTGTCTATCTAAGATATGTTATTTCAAGTTTCTCTCTCTGAAGTCGACACCTTATTATCTTTAAAGATATTTGGCAACGTTAATTTACCTCACCAAAAATTAATTTTATACTTGTAATCAATGAGCATTCGTATTGTATTTACCCATGACAAAACGATTATCGATTGTTTATCACAACAACTCTTTCGTTGACAGAGACTATAAAACAACACATTTCCAAAACTTCATAAAAACTGAAAACGGGAAATAAATCGTACCCTGACTTCACTTGTCGTGATGGTTTCAATTTAACTGTGCGACAGTTTATCCTATTTTTAAGTTGCGTGATTCAGGAATCTACAAATAATAAAAATCTGAAGCACGTACCTGACATTCTCAATTAGATCAGTCGATGATTACCAGTTTAGCACCAGATTGTAAGCTTGCCTGTCAGGTACTATTCCGTGATCAAAGAACTGTTTATAGGGAATCTAGAAATAATAGAAATCGGAGGCACGTGCCTGACATTCTTAATTAGTTCAGTTGATGATTACCAGTTAATTAGCTTCATGAGGTATAATCTTTCAGAACTTTAGGAGTCTAAAACTCGAGCTTTATTTTTGCGTGGATTTCCTTGCTTCAAAAGAATTATAGATTTACCCTTTTCGCCGCAATCATTCGACGGTATTCGACTGCAAAATTATTTCTTCTGATTCTACATTTTATTAGCTTTACGATTATAGATACTTTTCTATGGTTATACTGATATGAGCAGCATGCATACAAATGATTCTTTGAAAGACACCCCTGAATACCCGTGAACGCAAATTTATCCGATACTGTATAAACCAGACTACAACCCTAAATCTTCTTTTATAAGCTACAATTAAAGCTCTCCGCTAAACCTACAAACAGCAACTCCCAGAGGGCATTTCGCTTCCACAGAGGTATAAAAGAGCGCGACAAAAGCGCTACAGACGAAAGTGCGACAAAATCACTCTCCAAAGGAATTCAGCATGCCAGCATAAAGCAGTGACTTATAACGTCATCGTTTAAAAATGAGTAATCGCTTTGGCTTTTGCTAACTGAACAATTCTTGCACTAGAAGAAATAACGCGTCGGAGATCTAGAGTAAAAAGGTTGCGTTCCAATAGCACAACTCAACTTGACGACAGATGTTTCTGTCACTTTACGGCAGCCATGTTTGTGCTCCCTCCGACTGGCACAAACATGGCGTCTCCATACAAAGCTCTATAAATCTGGATAAAGCACTCCTCCGAATAACTCGCGAATGAAAAACAGCAGAGACCAAACTCTTGGCAAAGTTGTTTATATATTTATCGTCTATCATATCCCTTATTCGTGACTTTATTTATCGAATGGTTACGATTGTTAGGTTTGAACATATGATAGGTGAAAACCAGCAATAGCTCTGTTCTTTTGCATGTCAGGGCTGGTCTTGCTCTTTTCCGTTTCCCCTAAGGGTTCCAATCCAAGGCTTGGCGGGTGATGCTGCTCTCTTCGTAGGGTTCAGAGGTTATGCCCGATCTATTTCCACTTTCTAGTCTGGTGGATGGTAACGATGACGGGGTTCTGGCCGGTTTTCCGCAAGAGTTCTTGGTTAGAGATTTTTAACATACATTTCTTTTAATTTTTCGTGAGACATATGGAGACTTTATGGACTTGCAGTTTTGACTATAGGCTACTTTTAATTTCATTTTTATTGTGAAGCACCCTGGGCAATTAGTGGATTGGTGGCATAATACAAAATGGTAAAGATTTGCTTTGAAGTTGCATTCGACGTGCGCGTTTAAAATTTCGAAAATTTAAGGTGGCTCCAAACCACATGTACGGACTTTGTCAAAAGGTTGCGTCTAATCCTGGCAATCAAAATTGTATAATAAAAATAGAGGTTACCGAGTTCGTTTTTAGCCGTGCATACCCCAGGCGTAGAAACGAATATCCTTAGTGCAAATTTGGCACTCAGTCATAAGTCAAACAAATCGATATGTCAACGACCATTATCGATCTTTCGCCGACGTTTTATATTTACTCACTGGATTATTGATTAATATTTGTTTTTATAGGAAGCTTCAACTTATTTCCTCGACCGAAAACAATTACAATGATTTCGCACTCAACTGCAACAGACTGGCAATCTAAAATCTTGCGGAAAGAGTACCAGAACTGGTTGGCTGTTGGCCACGCCCTCTCACTGATGTGCGATGGACTAAGGCCTTACATTGAGAGGGAGATGAGAGCGTTCCATCAAGCTTTGCTGGCAAATCTTTCCACTCTTCCCCCTTGTGTTTGCCCTAGGCCTACTACACACTCTTGCGCCTGGGCTGTACAACTTGCAAGGTGCCACAGAGGGGGAAAACCTAATTCTCCCAAATGGCACCAGAGCGACTCTAGCAAATGGACAGATCCTATCCAAGGTCACTGGGAAGTGGCTAAACTTTTCATGTCCGATTTAGGTCCTAGTAGGGCTACTATCGTGGACGCGAGTAATACTGACTGCACGGGGTTAACCAACCTCATGTTTTGGTGCACTTATTTCCGTGTTCAAGTACACCTTGTTGAAGGCGTGCGAGAGATGCGTAATACATGGGGGCACGCTGCAAGACAGGAGCTCACCGATGGAGAAAAGGTAGATGCATTGACAGATATACGAAACCTCCTTCAGGATCCGGAGCTAGCTGCTGACAATGACGCCAAATCAGCCCTTTCAGAGATAAATGTTATGGAAAAGCACTTCGATGCGCAAAGTGTAGAGAGAAAGGTCCTGGCTGACGTCCTGGTGACAGTTTATGGTCAATTGGATGGTGTTGGGGACGAAATCAACGACTTGAAACGAAATCACACAAGTAACAGCAGAAAGGTGCAAAAGAAATTGTCATCCTTAGAAAGTAAACAAACCAAGATGGGTAAGCTTTTGCAAAGTATCCATGACAGAATGGAAGATGAAAGGAATCGGAATATTTCATATGCCAAACAAGTCTCTAGCCTTGCAAAACGTGTATTCTTGGCAAGCAAACACAAAATTGTCTCAAACCTTCGTAGCTTGAGCACCCGTTCTCTAGCGGTTTGGATGGTTGTCATAGTGTTTATGAGAAGCTTTAGATGTCTGAACCACAATTCGTACAATGATGGTAAGTTAAAAGGCGACCAGTAGTCTGTTTTAGTACCACAATTTTAAACGTTGCTTTTGTGCCTGAAGAAGCCTAAATGCGTATTCACCTATCCACTGTTTGGAAATTGTTTAGAAGTTGTATTGGTTACTATCCTGGTCCTTCTTGGCAGGCTAGGAAAGGAAGCAGAGAGGAGCTAGCCAAGTCGACTTTCATGGCGCACTAGCCCTCATTAACGTCGAGTTACACTTTATTGGAAACATGCCTAGGGCCATTTAAAGACAGATTTGTCATTAGAAAGTTTTATATTCCTTGAAGAAAATTTTTAACAAATTCCTTTTTATTTGACCCCATCTCAAATATCTTAAAAGATATTGCAGACACATTGTTACTCAGTACCCGATTTAGAAAGCTAGCTTTTTTGTTAAAGAGGAAATATGCTGACGTTATGGTTGACCTTAGTAAATGTTACTAAGATGATTACAGAATTGATCTAACATGTATTGTAACCATCTTCTACCTTTGTTAGGATGTCCGTTGGAAATTGGCAATGCTCCTTTTGACACAAAGGAATTCGATTTTACAAGGCACCTTAATGCTTCCCGAGAAAGCTTCACAGGACGTCATTGGCTCTACCAAGAATTAGAGTCACTTTTGAGAATTCAACATAATGTGAGGGGAGTTATGGTGGTTGGTGAGCCAGGTACGGGGAAATCTGCACTAACCGCTCAGCTGATTTGTTCTCGTTCATCCAATCCTTTCATCCACGAGAGAATCATTGGTTACCATTTATGCAGGTATTCAGACCAGTCGACGCAAGATCCCGGTAGACTTGTACGCAATTTAGTCCACATGATGGCTAGAAGGGTTACAGAATATGGAATGTTGATTTCCAACCAATCGTTTATACTTGAAATTCTTCAACGAAGTTGTCTCCGAGATCCTTACGACTGCTTCGAACAAGCTGTAGTGGCTCCATTACGGCAGCTAAAAAATGAGCTTCAATATCATTTTATAGTTATTGATGCTTTAGATGAATGCTCTACTTACGATGGCGGTACTGCAATAGCTCAATTTATAGAAGAAACATTTAACAGGCTTCCGAAATGTATACGGGTTGTAATGACGTCGCGAAATGATTCTAACGTATTGAGGCATTTCAAGAAGATCCCAAAATTATATCTGTCTGCAACAGATGTAAGAAACTTGCAAGACATTGAAATCTTTATCGCAAACAAGTTATTTGAAGATGCGCGCTTCCTTGATCAGCTGAAAATAACGTTGGGCTTCAGCAGTGGTGAAGAAATTGCCTTTATGACAAACAAATTATTGAGTCAAAGTCAAGGAAATTTCCTGTTTGCGAGAGAGATGTTCCATTTCTGGAAGAATGACTGGAACAACGAAATCGACTTAAACCAATTTCCGAAAACAATCGGTGGTATATACGAAAGTTACTTAAAAAGGGTTTATGGATCAAGAGAGAAGTTTAAATCTGCTTTGGCAGTGCTAGAGGTCATGGTGGCAACTTTTGAGCCTTTGCACATTGATCGTTTGTTCCAAGTTTTAAAAATGCAGGAAAAGATTGACTATGAATACGATTTTGTTTATACTTTGAAAGGGCTATCGCATTTTATTAGATATGGGGAAGGCAATACTATCTCTATTTTTCACCTTTCATTTACGGAGTGGCTCACCAGCAGCGAAAACCTTGGAAACCCGTATTATGTGAGTCGGAGTCATGGTCACAGACGTTTGGCTGAGTACTATTTAAGCGTTGTAAAAAAAGCTCAAAATTCGTCGATGGATATTTATCACTTAGCACAACATATTAGCTTTGTGGACACTGAGGACGGTTTCCTCGAGGACTTCCGTAACATCAAAGCCTCGTACATAAATGCTACCATTGACAGGGATAACAGGACTCTTCTTCACCTCGCTGCCGCTAATAACAACCGAAGAATTCTCCAGATACTTATTCCTGCGTTTGAAACCATTGATTGTGAAGACAACTATGGATTTACACCAGCATTTCTTTCTGCAATGAATGGCCTTACAGAAAACGTCAACTTTTTCTTAGGTATGGGAGCCAACATCGAACACAGAACAAAGCCGCCACCTTTCCCAAGATTTGCGGATGACGATGACGTCGTTTTAAGTGATCCTATTGAACGATCCACAAAAGCGTTTTGGCACTCCACAATGATGCATGCAGCTGCATCGGGGGGTCATATAGATGTTATACGAAGCCTGATAAAGGGAAATGCTTCATTTCAGGATGTAAATGGGGTCAACCTGACAGCTATCCAACTAGCAGCAACAAGCGGGCATTTAAATGTTGTTCAACTTTTGTACCAAAGTGGAGCACATGTAGATCACGTCGCACTTCAGCATGCAGCTGCTGGAGGTCATTCAGACGTTGTAAATTTTCTTTTGAAGGTTGGAGTGACAGATGAGTGTATGCGTTGTGATGGGTCTTTTTATTGGCTTCAAAATAAGGTACGATACCAAGCAATACCTCACTGCAAGTGCAATGATGTAAAGGACTACACTCTTTCAGACGACAAATTTAAAATTCTTTGTCAAAGTGCACTTCATTTGGCAGTTGCTGGAAGCCACACTGACGTTGTAAAGGTTCTTTTATCTCAATCTGATAATGCAGCTCACTGCGTTGATTTCACAGGACGAACACCATTGCACGAAGCTGTTAGACAAAACAATGTTTACATTGCAAAACTTCTTATCTTGGAAGGAGCAAGAGTTTCACAGAAGTGCAGGCATTTTCAGAATGCATCTTCTTCTGTCCACTGGATTCCAGGAAATTGTACAAATGATGGACTGCGTGGTAAAGAGTGTTCATTTCTAAGTCGGAAGGAACAGGAAAATTACAATAAAGATGTATGTCACTGTGGCTCGTCTCCATTTCTACTCGCTGCAAGGTACGGTTACGTTGAGGTCGCTTCCTTGCTTTTACGTCATGGTACCCAACCACGCGACAGTGATTGTCAAGGAGCCACGCCACTTCATGTCGCTGCATGCCATGGCCATTACAATTTCATTAGGTGGTTGACTTCACAAAGGCCGAACCTTCATATCAACTTCAAAGCAAAAAACCGCTCCACACCACTACATAGTGCCGCCATTTGTACGATCAACAAGAACATAATACCCTTGATAGAGATGGGAGCTAGTATTTATGAAACTGATCAGCACGGAATGACCCCGTTACATTATGCGGTTCTTAATCGATTCGAAACGACCACTCCATTTTTGTCTTATACCACGATGCAAGGCAATCCCTACAGTGATTCGTTCAAGATGAGAACTTTAATTTTGACTTCAAATAAGGTAGATTTCACAATTGCAGAACAATCTCATAGCGAGAGTGAAAGATTTGTGTTCAACTTTCAGTGTTACAAATTGCTGCAAATCTTGCAGACACGTGGAGGCGACAACAACATAAACAAGGCCGATTATCGTGGTAGAACAGCTTTACATCTTGCTGCAAAAAATGGGGAAGAATGTTCCGTAACGACCTTACTAGCAATGGGGGCTTGTGCCGATTTGGCTGATATAAACGATAAAACGCCATTAGACAATGCCATTGAATTTGCAACTGATATTCTCAGCCCTCACTTTAAATACGCACCAAATACGACCAGCCCTTACTTTGAAAGTGACATGGAGGATACTGTCGCCGAGAGTTTGGCAGAAAATTTTGATACGATTCTGGCTTTCAACGAAAGACGTCATAGTTCAGTAGCACGTATTCTTCTCTCACGAGAAGCACACTTGACGCAAAAGTGCAACCAAAAAACGACTTCACTCTTACACCGTGCTTTCGAGAAAGGCCAAGCTGTGATAGCTTACCACATTCTTTCGATGGGTGGAAGTCTCGAATGCAAAGATGTCCAAGAACGATCACCTCTTCTGGTATACTTGCAGAATGGTGGCCAATGGCTTGATGTTGTTTTAAAGCGCTTTAATGTAACAATTCACATAGAGTGTGGCAAACCTTTTAACAAGTCTGAGTTTCATTTACTGGCATTTACAAAGCCCACAGTACTTTCAGAAAACCTTTTTGAAAAACATGTCTGTGACCAGGATTACTGTTACTCAGAAGACGGTCCATTTGTGAAAGCTATTAAGGCTCATCCCTTAGGATTCCGAGTAATTGATGAGTGTCTTGACGCCGGAGGGTACACAGCATTACACCGAGCTGCCCAAGGTGGTAATCTGCTTGTCCTAAGAAAGTTTCTCTCTTGGGGTGCTAATCCCACTGTTTTGACTCCTCAGGGACACAGCTCCTTGGAACTTGCAATTATGTGTGCAGGAGCAAGCCCGTTTCCATCTAGTCAAGGCATAGAAATCGCAGAAAGAGCTGCAGATCTCTTGCTTCGAGCTAAGAGAAGTAATTTTGATATTGGATGTAGTAGCAGCCAAGAAAAGCTCACAGTATACCACTTGTCGGCTTATAGAGGTCTGAGCGGTTTTGTTAAAGCACTTTTTAATGACACAAGTCTTGGTGTCGATGTTAATTGTAGCAATCTGCATGGCATAACGCCTTTGTACCTTGCCAAATTAAATGTGGGAACAGTTAATATTTCGGACGGTGAAAGAGACCGGTGGCAGGAGATTGTAGACTTGATTGAAACATATGGGGGCGTACTTAGCAATCCTAGTAGAGAGGTAGAACTTAATGTGGTTTACAGGCACCTCTACGGAAGCTACCCCAGCTCGTTCACGCTAGATGAATTAGAAGCCAGCAGTAAACAGTTTTACGAAAGTGAGGTTAGCGCATGTAGTGAAGATGACTTCAACTACTACCAGACTGGTACTTTAACAAACCCTTATTTAGCACCAGTCTACAGTGAAGTAACGCGGATAATTGCCAAGTCCTTATCAAGTGTTAAAACAAAACTTGTCGTTCGTGATAAAAAGGTGCTGCAAGAAACTCTGAAAACTTTCTTTGTGGCATTAAAAGCTCTAGACGATGTATCTCGACTTATGAAAGACGTTATTGAAGGGTTGGAAGACGCTAAACTAATGGAAACCGCACGACCAAATTTCCTCATAAATGCGTCGACCGTCCTGTCTATTAAATTCCCAAAATGTTTGGAACGACTTGATATTACGCAGGAGTTGCTGCAAAACAAGAAAGAAGTAAGCCGGCAAGAACAATCTCTCCGTGAGAGTTGTTTCTCTTGGCAGTCGTCAAAAGAGATAATGTCCCATATGAATGAACACGTTAAGAGAATTTTCCTCGTGTACAGCGACCTTTTTGACGCAACGAAATTACTACAACTTCTCGAAAAATACGACGAAAGTCAATTGTGTTTGGAGGAGATTCATCAAGCCAACCTTATGACAACAAAGTTTAATATATTTGTGGCCAGATCTGTAGTTGATGACCTGGTAAGTTTCATGCGAACGTCCCGCCTCTTGAAGGCTGAATATCTATCTAAACGAATCCCTATTGAATGGACAAACCCACCAAAGAATGGATGGAATCAAGCTGTCAAATTTCTTTACAAACAAGCTACCCAGAGAGACCTGGTTTTTGATTATCTTAAAGACCTAAGTTTGGGTTGGGATAAAGGGACCCGCATTCCTCTGAGTGTGGACGCCTTATATAATAACGCTTACACGTGTTGATTTATTAACACCGCCACCCCCTCTCTCTCTTTTGAAAAGAGAAATTGTACATTTTATCACGAGAAAATTCCCAAAACTGAAAAGAATACCTGAGTAAAAGCAGAGCGAAGATGTCATAGGCTTAAAGTTTACTCAAACGAGTCTTGGTGGTGAAGTTTGTGCATTTGAATTTAACATGCATAAGACCTATTGAAACGTAAAAAGGACTACGACTATTTCATTTGAGGTTATCGGGTGGGAAAAAAGAGCGGAGTGTGTAGTAAGAAATGAACCTGCGGCATGCTGATTAGATAAATAGCCAAACTGTCCGCAGTAGAATTTTCCAAACCCTAGATCACCCAAAACGCTATTTAAACTATTGAACTTTTTTTTATGGACATGTAAGCTATAACTGATCAATGAATACCCATAAAGTTAAAATCAAACCGTGATGCTGATGTGTTCCTTATATGAACAGATTTTATGATTTTCTCTATTTGTATCCTTGTGTTTTTTTCGATTGAGAAGACACACCATGAACTCTATAGATGCTCTATAGATTGCAACAGTAACGACTCATCCTAGTAGAGTGCTCAAACTGGACATGAAAGCAGAGCTTTGTATGCCAGCGAGCTATATCTAATATATATACTTTCCATATGTAAACTTTGGTAACAGCAAATAACAGCAATTTATTTTAAAGGAGCTGCAATTTAGGCTAATTGTGATAACTGACATGGACTCAGTTTTCGGACGATCTATAGACTATATATAAATGTAACTGTTTAAAAAGCACAACATAAAATGCTGGATGTATCAAACAGTTCTGTACCAGCAGGATGTTGGTGTGAATGATCAGCTAGATTTGCGGCCAATCCGATTTCGGATTCTAGAAATCAAGTGATCAGGATTTCTCCTTGGACCAGTTTTGATTTTCGTTTCCAGAAATCAACATGCAGGATTTTATTTCGGA
>Ga0126337_10002799_pt1 | contig 11199 bp, 6 predicted proteins | sample DipCmetagenome_FD_92527 | JGI IMG/M metagenome (GOLD analysis project Ga0126337, IMG submission 92527) | Coral microbial communities from La Bocana,Puerto Morelos, Mexico - Diploria C A metagenome | ecosystem: Host-associated > Invertebrates > Cnidaria > Coral | place: La Bocana,Puerto Morelos... | reverse complement strand
TTTTGTTTCTCCTTTTTTATTTTTTTTCTTTTTTTTTCGCCCCGAAGGCTGTTGTTGTTTTAAACACTCTTTGGGGGGGGGGGGGGGGGGGGGGGGGGTATGGATATTTTGTGGAGCTAGTTGACAACCAATTCAGTTTTATTTACACTAGCAACATCCAGGAGTGAATTGAGGCACTAACCTCCTTCTGCAATGGTGTGAGAGTCTCCAACTTGACAGTCCTTGAGACTAGCATTTTTCTTGATATATGCATTTGTACAGATAATACTTCCTTGGATGTTGCAACTAGGAGGATAAAAAGTAAAACAATGAATTATAACAAATGACATTAATATTACTGAGCATTTTGAGAGTCTCCTGGACAAAAAATTTAATATAAATAAATCAGATGCCTATGGAGCATTACTTTATTTCATTTCAGAACAAAATGGCCAAAACCTATGCCCACATTCAGACTAAAACAGCTCAAAAACTGTTAACCCTTTGGGGCCACACATACCAAGATAATAGAGTATCCCCCACACACACTTCCTGGGTGGCTGGTACATATGAAGGGCATTCTGCTGGACAATGGTCAATCATGACCAAATTAAAAGCATTCTCTTCATAGAGAGGGCTAATTGCCCTATTTGAGAAGGACATACATTCAATTGTTTTTTCATGGGCAAAGAACAATATTATTTAAGGTGTCTGTCAGTTTTTGAATGACAAGAAAAGACATACATGTAGCCCAATATTAACTATTTCTAAAAAGACAATTTAGGCCCTGATAATTTAGATAATATATGTCTGAGAACACAATGCAGTGAACCCAGCCAAGAGCCAGCCAGCCACTATGCCACCACATCTACTATTGCTCCAAAATCTGGTAAACATTTGCAAATCTGGTTTGCAATAATTTTTATTTTTATTTTTCAATACAAAAAAAAAATATTGAAGAAAACGTACAACTATTTTTAAAGACATGTTTCGGCATGCTTATGCCATCTTCAGTTTAATAGTGAATAACAAGAACGTGATACAGTTATATAATACACGTTCTTGTTATTCACTATTAAACTGAAGATGGCATAAGCATGCCGAAACATGTCTTTAAAAATAGTTGTACGTTTTCTTCAATATTTATCTATATTGCTAGTATTACGACCTTAACAAAAAAAAACCAGCCACCACAAGTACCCTGGCCTAGAAGCACCTCAGACTACTTACCCCTCTGTTATCGTTACATGATCCATAATCACAGAGTTGCTAATCTTGACTTTCTCTCCTATAGTTGTATGTTTTCCGATAACAGATTTCTTTATTGACACTTTTTCTCCAATAGATACACTCTCATCCACCATGCAATCATTCCCCACCTGAAAAGACAATAATCAAACAAAGTAAATAGTCTGATCCCTGAGCCAGAAGAATTATGCAGTTCTCCTATGTGATTGTCTAGCTGAGGGCATAGAGAATCAAAATTTGATTGATAGTTTTAAGGAGGCTCAGTTTTCTAGACGTAGATTTTGAATTGGTCTAGAGTTTCAAATTCAGTCAACTATAATAATTCAAAATATTACCTGTGATTTAGGTTTAATTGTAGCCAGTGGATGAATAAGAGGAATCTCCTTTGTAGTTAAACAAGGAAGAATCTTTGATATCTGGAACACAATCAAGTTTAAATTAATCAAATGTGCTTGTAAATACACTGTAGTGAGATTCACACAGAGTCTGTATTGGTACTCAAAGAAAATAGCAAAAGGCTCATGAAAATGAAAGTTGAAATATGAGTGAATGTATGAACTGTCTACTTAGAGAAAAAAGGTGGCCATTGTAGAGTGGTGGCCTTCAGTGAAAGGTTAATGGTATGATGTGTTGTAGTTTATGTAACTATGTATCTATTTTCCTATACACAGAGTATAATTAAATGAGGAGTTTAAAGTCTTAACTTAAAAAAACACTGGCACATGTAGGTACAGTGAAATGATGATCACTGGGTTAGACAAGCTTAACTTACAAAGTATTTAAATTTGTTCATGAGAGGAAGATGTGACAAAGTCAGTTTAAAAAGTGGTTGTCAAGGGAGGCGGAGGTTCAAATGCCGTAAGATAGACATAACTACTTAAAACAAATCTCAAAAGTTTTGAACCTGTCTGTTTGCCTCCATGTAAAGTGGAACAGTATTTGTGCGAAGACAGACTCCACTTTCCATGACATAGGCATGACATCGGATGCTGCTTGTATGGTCAATATCTGTCAGTGTGCCACTCCAAGAAGACAGCTCCCTTGTGTATGACATAATGTCATCTTCTTTAGCAAAGTCATGAATATCTGCAATGCAAACACAGTATCCATTACCATTAATGATTACATATGTAGCCTCTTTCTAATATTGGTCCTTTGTCAATCAAACCCTGTTATTTGAAGGTCTTGTGCAGTGAGCATCCCTTTTCGAAGGAATGTGCCATATTCTGATCTCTTCTCTTCTCTTCCGTACCCCTAACTACACAATGTACTTTTCTCTCATGATTGTGTTTGTGTTATGTTAAGAATAGCGCCATTTACATAGAAAAAATAAGCTGCAGCTTACATAAGACACAAACTAGACTATTACAAACTGGACTTATCTGCAACTAATGCCTACTTTTGGGTTGGTTGTCATAGCAATCACAGATTATGTGAGTGGTTGCGTGAGCTCAGAATAAAGTTGCACTTGTGGAATGTGGATTCGTGTGTGAGTTTGTGTAAGATGCATAAATGGCTTCACGTCTTATATAAGGTGAGCTTAAAACCCTAAGTCTTACACAAGCTGCAGCTTATGCTATCCATCGCTTGTGTAAGTTGTGAACTGGTTATTGTGCACCAATATTATTATATGGTAAGTTCGTCTTGCATAAGCCAGGGCTTGTATAAGCCGCAGCTTATTGTCGTAAAATGGCCCTAACATACAATGAGTTTCTTTTGCAGAAACCTTCATAATAATTATACAATCTTCTACATTTAGATTCTCATTCTGATCTGCAAAATAGTATTTATGCATCACAATTTAGATTATTATTTATTAACCATAAAAAGGTAAAGGTAAAGTCTGCATACAACCCTAAGTGGCCCATCAGGCCGGAGCTTATCCCGGTTTCTGTAGCATTAAGCGACTAGGAATATTGCTACTCCCCCCCTGGATGTGATGCTAGTCCATCGCAGGGTTACCCCCAGCATTAAATTTGCCAGTACCCATTTATACACCTGGGTGGAGAGAGACTGTGAGAGTTACGTGTCTTGCCCAAGAACACAACACAATGTCCCTGGCCAGGGCTCAAACCTGGACCGCTAGACCCAGAGTCGAGCACACTAAACACAAGGTCACCGTGCCTCCCATATTTATTAACCATAGACATCTCAAATTGCTGCTTAGTTAAAGTACAACATCACACAAATGAGCTATTACTGATGATTGTTTTAAACTCCTACCTAGTTTAATGTTGCTGGATTCCTGGACACTGGTGTCAACAGATTCTGAGATGATGTCATTCAGTTTCTTATGTTTCTGAAACTGTTTATTCACCAAATAGGGAATAAGCTCACCCTTTATTGAACTAATTGACCTACAACAGGAATATTACAGTCGTCATCATAAAAGACACTACTCAATCCACTGTTAAAAATCTAGACTTGTGGCTGTGGCTGGACTATAGGATCACAGACATCTAAATAGACATACCACAAAATTAATAGCTTAATTAATAGTAAATTCCAAAAGTAGCACCCCATCCAGAAGTAGCATGCCCCACTCTCTTAAAAAAAGCACCAGCGACCAGTTTACGGATTCATAATATACGTCCACAAGTTAAAGACAAACAATTGAATATTGTATATGAAATATCATAAAGGCTGTGAAAATGAAAAAAGAAATGTTTACTACATAAAATAAATACAACTTGCAAAAAATCAGTCTTGAACAGCTTTTTCAGGTTTATTTTTGCTTTCATAACAAAAATAATCTATCAGTCATGTAGCATATCCTTCTCCAGTAGTTTATAAATACAGTAATTATCATATTTTATGCATTCCCTTATTTGGTATGATAGTCATATTAATATTAATAATGATTACCGGTAATAATCCTTACTTGTTTTCAGCTAAGTAATCCACTACCCATTTCTTTATAATGTACAGATGAGCATCCATCAAATTCTTCACAATGTTGATGCAAGGATATCTATTACAGCAATAATATATTAATTTTAGCAGATACCAGTATATCTTAAACACTTAAAAAGTAACACCATAAACAGCAAAGCATGAAATTGCTTTATCCTCACTATCTCAAGTGTGAGGTGCTGTGGCCTCATGGTTACACTTGTCTTTGTATCAAGCAGTCCAGATTCAAGCCCTGGCTGAAAAGATTGCGTTGTTTTCTTGGGCAACAGACTTTACTCTCACAGTGCCTCTCTCCTCCCAGGTGTATAAATGGGTACTGCTGAACTTAATGCAGGGGGAACCCTGCAACAGACTAGCATACCATCCAAGGGGGAGTAGTCACTTCATGCTACAGAAACTAAGATAAGCTCTCCCGCCTGATGGGCCACTTGACCTGTATTCAGATATTGACATGGTTTTGCACAGTTCCAGAAGTATCCACACCCACCCCTGAAAGGTTAATGGCAATTTGACAATCTTTTGAGGGAATGTATGAAGCTAAACTGAAATTTTCAGGGGGTGGGGTTCAAATGACTAAACCTTCGATGGGAGGGGATGGATATTTTCTGGAAAACGTTTTATGTAGCTGTTGATACAGAAGCATATAGTAAGTATGCATGAATAAAGCACTGCCCAGTACAGTAGCATAATGTTGCTCTATCAAAGTTCTTTGTGTTTTATTGTGATAAAAAAGGAGAAAGCTCAATGAAATCTGTAGCCAAGATTTTTCCTTTCTGAACTCTATGCTATAAATAAAAATGTGAACTTTGATTAAGCAACAATAAAGTAACAGTAAGTGCCTTAGCATAGCTGCTTGATTAATACATCAAGTATTAATCAATTATTATCTTTATCCAAACATGTTGGCAACAAGAAAAAACAAAATAGTTTAACATGAAAGTGCCAGCAACATTACCACTGTTTTTTTTTTCATTAACAAGGTCAAGTACTTGCATAGAGATGTAAATCTCTTTGAATAAGCATCACTTCAGAGTTCAAGTAATTTGAATAAGCACCTTGTTGTTGTTAAGCGTGAGGACAGTGCTTAACAAGTTCTTTGCTGTAAATTATGTGCAGTTATTCCAGGGTGGTGCTAAATAAAGAGCATTGCGGTTTCCTCGTTAATTACTAATGGCAGCACCTTTTAGCATTTGTTGAATATCTATTTTCACTTTTATGGAGTGACCTTTCTCAAAATGGCTGAATTGCCAAAAGAGACATTTAGTCCATCACCAGTGGAAATAATAAGGCCAGTCCATGTTTGAAATTACCTTTTTAAAAGAGGCTTCCTTATAATCAAGGTTTCATCCAGATCAGCTTCTGTAGCAAAGAATAACAGTCTGTTTTCCCTTGAGTCAATACTAATATAATCAAGCTGACCTGTTAAGTATAAAGGAAAAGTGCTGTTAGACTAACCACTGATGATGTTATGTGGTATATGAAGCTGATACTGTGTCTATATAGCAATCTCACAGTACTGCCTAAAGCAAATTAAACACATGATTACATTGCACGAGCAAAGCAAAGGCAAACCAAAGCCAGACCAAGCAAGAGACCAATAAAAATATAATCACAAGATGAAATGAGGCAGCGAAAAGCAAAAAAAAAAAATACTGTTACTTAATTGTGTTTAATGTTCAGTTGTGACAGGTGAACACTGTGTAACAAATCACCATTATCATGGTAACGTTTATATATGTTATTTGCTGGCCGGGAGGTCCGTATTGGGAGAAACTGTGCCCAAGGTCTTGAGTACAGCCCTCGGCCTGCGGACTCACACTAACCATGAGGCCACCACGCCTCACTACATGTAAGTAGCATGTCATGCTGTGTTGAATTTTATTTGTTTGCTCCATATTTCATGATTATCAGGGCATTTTTCTTTTAAATAAAACAAGAGACATCAACAGACTTAAAAAATATTAGCAATGTTCACAACTACATATCAGTGTCTAGCTTCAAATATAGGGGTTTTACTAACTAGTAATATGGAAATAGAAGTCTACAAACTACAGAGCAATATTTAACACCTGTGCTATCCGTTTTCTTCTTTGCCTTGGGATTACTAGCTGCTTCTCTATCAACACTTGTTTGAGGAACAGGAGCCAGAAAAGCACTAAGAGTTGAATCATGACTCCGGTGAATATCAGCCAGGTGATGAAGGGCAATGTCTGTAACTAGATCACAACTGACCACAAAAACATCTTTCTGAAAGGGAATCACTTTTAACTGTAAACAGCAGCAAAGCACTGGTAACAGGTCTTTGCAAGAATAACAAAAGGTAAAAGGTCTTTGTCATAAATGTGGAGAAATAGCTTCCCACAACCAACATGGGCTTTGTCAATGAAGTGGCATATTACATGACTGTGCTCAAGATGATGTAACCAAATAACTGTGGTGAAATGTTAGTGTTCAAAGAGTACCTTCAAACAATCAGAAACTGTAACTAAGCCAAAGAAGACTCTGACAAAAAGCCCTGCCAATCAACTCTTGCTCATTAGCCATTTCCTGATTTTTCTCCAAACAATGATAATGACAATATTTACATTCAAAGTATACAAAAAAAAACACTGGAAGTGGAAACATAAACTTCAGTTGGCTTTTGAGATGAACAAGAAACTGTCACAATATAAAATTATATGTGAAGACATGGAAGAGAAGAGATGAAGAGCTAATTGCATTCCATATCTTAAAATAAAAGTATCCTCAAAGTCAGAGGCTCAAGTCCTCTCAGAGTCTCCGAGTGCTTTTCCAGTTTCTTAATTTCCCATGTTTACAGGTACGATAGGTTGTTCTCCAATTCATTAATTATTCAGAATTCTTCAAGTTTGATAACCTGATCTTAATAGCAGATTTGCACAACAGCGTCATTTCACAACAACCTCCAGAACTCAATTCATTTTTCTTTATTATTAAAATTTAATTTTGAAGCCCCAGTGGCATTCAAATAGCAAATGCCCTAACTAACATAAGAAACAGAAGACTGAAGGTGGTTGTAGTCCAATGATGCCATCATGCAATGACCTATTAGCATACATTTTAACAATTCTAATTCTCTGTTTTCACCTTAGTTTTAGTTTTGATTGAGAAGATATATCAAACACTCAAGACAGTGTTTCACCACATTGTTTGACCATCATAAAAATACCATCTTCTCAGTGTTTGGAAATGTAGTGGAAATGTTAGATATATTACATGTACATCAACATCTCATCATTACCGGTATTCTGTCAAAGTACATGCCAGCTCAGTCCTGCTCTCTTAATACCGGTATATAACAGTAATGTTGCATAATCGTACATACATTGATATATTATTCACAGTGTTTGTACAATAAATTTGCACCATGAACTTAATACTGACCTCTATTTTATCTTTGATATACCTAAGAGCATCTGCTGTTCCCATGTCTGCGTCATCCGGAATAGTGACAAAGTCCAGCTTTAATTTAGGATTGCAAACACTTGGTAAAACTTGGTGAAATTGAGTAACAGCAGAATCCAGTACTATAATGATTATCTCTGAAAAATAATGCTTTGTTAAAATTTACTGTGTAATATTCTGTCATCGGTATTAACAAATGACCAAGATAACCCAGCATTACAGTGTACTTATCAATGTGATGGTACTTCTAATGATTAATTAAAGTAACATGCATTATGTTGGCAATATACATAGTTTGGTTTTCTTTTGGGAAAGATGATGACAGGTGACAGACAAAAAGAATTTGACCTCTGATAAGGTTCTATTGTGCTTTGATTGTCTTGACTATCATGATTCTATGTTTGCTAAGCATGCCTTAAATGCATCGCCCAAGGTTTTGTAGGATACAAAACCTACAATTTGTTGTAGCTACATAAAAGAGCTTATTTTCACAACAGGAAATACTGGTTAGTCCTTTCCAAAAGAAAATGATCATTTATTTTAATTCTTGATTACAGAGAAGGGGCACAGTTCAAACAGGTTTCACTATGCAGGTGCATAGAAAATCAGTTTTACAACTTGCTATTGGGTATTGAAGTTATAACTACATGTAGATTAGCCAAACAGTCATTTCATTAGCATAACTAATTAATGAACAATTAAAATGAAAATAACAATTTAATCTGTTATAGTCCTTCTGAAATATTTGAATTTTCTCAAATTAATATCAAAATTTTCACTCATCCACTGGGTAAGTTAAATATAGAAACAACTTGCCCGACTGCATAACCTACTTTGCTAGTTGCTACGATAGTCAACCTCCAATGGGCAATGGGGGGGGGGGGGACTTCCACACAAGAAGGAAAAGAAGTTTTGTGCCTATAAAGCTACATTGAATGTTTTTTTACCAGGCAATGTTTAATTTTAAATGTATAGTTTGTCATATTTAATTGACTGATGACGGAGCTACCTCAATCATTATTAAAGAAGCCCTGAGTTCTGACGTTAAACTAAATGTAGGCAGTTATACAGTAGAACCCTGGTAACTCAAACTCTGAAAGGAAATGAGTTAGTTGAGTCAGCAGGGGTTCAAGTTCTCAGGGTCGATTGAATATCAAACTTGTCATGTTAATAACAAATAATAGTAAAGCTTACCGGTATCTCATCAGAAACTGTAACATGATTATGTCTTTTCCCATTATAATAATGTACTGTGAGATGTGTAACTCAGTTATACCCATAGAGTTGGTGTTTTTCTTCTTGGAACAGCTAAAGGCACCTCATCCAAAATGATACATAAAATGGGGAAATGACCGTCAAAATTACTATTGAATTTTGATCAAGGAAAACAAAATTTAGTTCAAGTTAGCAGGGATTTCGAGTTATAGGAGTTTGACTGAGTTCAAATGACTAAAAAAAGGGTCAAAATCTATGGAAAAGGGGAGTTACAGTGTATAGATGTAGTCTGAGTTAGCTGAAGAGTTAAATTTATCTGAGTTTGAGTTACCAGGGTACTATTGCACTTTGTAGTCAGAGAATGAAAAACCAGTCCAGTACCCAAAATATCAATAAATAGATGACATGGCCAATAAAACAATAATAATAATAATAATAATAATAATAAGCTACACCACTGGAGATCTGCGCCCATGCACACAGTGACTGAAGTTTATGAACTATAACAACAGCTACTCCCCACTAAGATTTACCAACAGTACAAGACAAAGACAAGCAATGACACAGACGTCAAGTGTCGCATGTGAGGGAAAGCTGTGGAGAATGTCCCTCATGTTTTGAGTGGTTGTGGCGCACTAGCGCAGTGCAAGTACAAGGCCAGGTATGACACAGCCCCCAAAGTTCTACTCTTCGACCTGCTCTGTAATATGGGCTTAAAAGAAAGTGCACCATCTTGGTGCTTGCCTGAAACACCAAAGCCAGAGTACAAGAATGATTGAGCTAGCCCCTTATGGGATGTGCCACTGTAAGCGGAGAAGACGGAAGTAAGAGCAAACCGGATCGATGCAAGAGTTGTGGATAAGCAGAAGAAGAAGGTGCTACTACTAGAGATCAGTTGCCCATGGATGGCAAACAGGAAATAGAAGGAAGAAGAGAAAACCTTGAAATTTGCTCCGCTCAGATACGAGATGCATCAGCAGTACCCAGATTATAAGATTGCACAGCACAACATCATCAAGAGAGACATTAGATAGTATTAAAGAACTTGTAGGTGTCAGGGCAGATAAGATCCTATTAGGTATGCAAAAGGCAGTCAAGTACCCTTAATTTTGCACGGAGTTTCAAAGTTCTCACCGCGTGCATGTAGGACCTATGAACTTGTCAAACTTCTTCCCATACAATTTACTACTAATAATAATAATAAAAATAATAATAAACTTTATTTAAAGAGGGTGACACAACAGAATGAACTGACTACCGGTAACTAGTGGCATTATAGCAGGGTGGTGCAGTGTTAAGTCTAGAGTCAGAATGAAAGGTCAGTAGTTTGAATCCTGGAGTGAACAGCATTATTTCTAGCTACAGAGGGATGGATTGCATTTATAAAGGAAAAGATGTTCAAGCAATAAAAGTAAGTAATTATATAAAACAAGTAATTATATCATTTACCTGAGACAATATGGAAATTTGAAATGGTTCTTTGCAGAAGAAAAACTCTTGCACCAGATTTTTGGCAAAGTTTCAGTTAAAAGCTGCTGTAAAAGCTATTGATGGATCAAATTAAACAACCACCTTTGTTTCATACCAAATAGTTTTTGCACGTGTTTGATATCAGTTTATCGCTTTGGGCTTTGGTAACCATTCAATTCTGTTCACAATAGTCGGCCAAAATACCCTGGTCAGTGTTTTTGACCTATCGACTGACTGACAAACTGATAGCCTGTGTAGCAAACGTTTCCTTGGGGTTGGGGATCAAAGAAAGACCGTCTATTAATGGGATTTTCGGTGTCTTACCAGCGCGAAAAATGGGGCGAGAGCCAAAAAAAGGGTGGGGGAAGGAAATTAAAGGAAGGACCTACGGAAACGCTTGCTAACTCATTCTAGTCACGCTACGCTAACTATCTCTCGATAAAGATGATTACTGAATATCTTACTAAGGCTACTAACCCTCAAATCCCGCTTTGTCGAGCAAGTTGATGGGATACCAGATTACCGGCAAGTTTCCTACAGGTAACAACGCTTTAGGAATCCTTTCAGTCAAAGGAAACAAACGAGAGCCTGTACCGGCCGCCATTATTACTGCTTGAAACTCGACCATTGTTACAGGATATGAACAGCTCGCTGTTCGCCTAAACAAAGCTTTCAAAAACGGGATTGAGAAATAAAATTTGTTTCCGTTCATCCGCCATTTTCCCTTTGGTAAGCAATTGCCTGGTGGCAAAGCTAATGAACTAGAACCAGTGCTTTGCGAACAACCGGTAGTTTTTTCAGGAAGATGGCAGGATATTGGCCAAGTTCTTTTTTTGCGTGTTTATGGACCGAGACAAAGTCGAGGTCCATAAACACGCAAAAAAAGAACGAGGCCAATATCCAGCCATTTTGACCGAACAAGCTTGGTCAATAAAGGATTTATTATACGGG
>Ga0126337_10002798_pt1 | contig 11199 bp, 2 predicted proteins | sample DipCmetagenome_FD_92527 | JGI IMG/M metagenome (GOLD analysis project Ga0126337, IMG submission 92527) | Coral microbial communities from La Bocana,Puerto Morelos, Mexico - Diploria C A metagenome | ecosystem: Host-associated > Invertebrates > Cnidaria > Coral | place: La Bocana,Puerto Morelos... | reverse complement strand
TGAAAACCTTTAATATCCTAGATGTGATTAATAAGTACAGGGCTTGTACAAACAGAGCCAAAATATTTTCATCTTTTCTGCTTATACTGATGCATGTATTTTATCATGCAAAATAGTCGTAGCTTCTAAGTTATTTTTCACAGCCATTTCGATTTGTATTCTAAATGAACTGTTGTTGTTGTTATGCTATAGGTGAAAGTAAAGAAAAGAGAAATGAAACATTGAAATCTCATGACTACTCTTTGTACACTGGAGAAACTTCAAAGTTAACTGAAGGTACACAGTTTCAGAATTGTGTTATTTTTATTGTATATCATTATGAAAACCTTTAATATCCTAGATATCATTAATAATTAATACTAATAACTCGACACGTAGATATGCCTTTAATGAGTGGAGAGCATGGAACAATTTAGATCAATTCGTGGAAACATCTAGGACTGCCAGCATTTCAGAACATCCAAATTTTAAAACCATAAGTAAAACAATTATAAGAAATTTTATTCTTTTTTTGTAGCATGTTTAACTGAAGGTCAACTGAACTATCAGTTGGATGGAGATGCGAAGGAATATTATCATCTAAAGAAAATTGCTGTCTCTGGATTTATTCCTTATACTTGATGATTAAAATAGAGTCACAAATAAGTGAAACAATGACGCGACATTTATTTTTTTTGTAGCATCATTAACTGAAGGTCAACTAAACAAACAGTCTGATGGAGATGCGAAGGAATGTGATCATCTAAAGAAAGTTCCTATCTCTGGATATATTCATGATACTTCACCATTAAAACCGAGTCGCAATAATTATACATATTTAACTTTAAGTTTCAAAGTGCAAATGGTTTTTGTGATGGAGTTTGTTTTGAAAAGAGTCTCTATAATCAGGTGAAGCAAAAAGATGAAACGCAAAAGAGTGTTAGGCTCTCCAACTATTCTTTGAAAAGATCATTGCAAAATAGCAATGACATGACAGTTGTCATTAATAAACGTACTAAAATTGAGGGTATTTCAGAGTGCCCATTTGATCACCAGGCACCTTCAAAAAGATTTATAAAAATTAGTGAAATCTTTAATGTTTCAGATTTCACTTTAGTTTCTGTTATGGGGAAAGTACATATCAGATCAGAACAGAGTGAAGTTAAGGTCCAAGAGAGATCACTAATGAAATTGGATTGTAACATAGCGGACGAGACCAGTGCAATTAAACTTACTTTATGGGACAAAAATATTCCGTTAGTACTAGAAGGGAAAGTATACGAAATTGTTAATGCAAGGGTTCGCTCATTCCAAGGAGAAAAATATTTATCAAGTAATTTTGACACCATTATTACTGCAGTGAAATCGAATGAGCAGAATATGACAGTTGTTCCACAGCTAATGGAAAATGAAGACTCTTTTTCACTGAAAAGCGTAATTGTAAATCGAATTGCTGGGGTGCAAGAAATTCAACGTTATGCAGTATGCAATAGTTGTCGCCGTAAACTAAGCAATCTCCAGTCAGATCTAAGTATTTGTGATTCTTGTGGGTTAAGTCAAATACAGACAGCTGCAGATCAAACACATTTCAGTGTAGGAGTATTTATTGGTGGAGAACACAACGTTCTTCTAAGGGTTCTTCAAGATCAAGTGCAAAGTTTCTTGAGGTTGTATAATGGAAAAGCAGAGTCTTGCAACCGAATTAATGTGGAAAATCCCACAAATTCAGAGATTATTGATGCATTTTTGGCAGCGCGAGACTTGAAAATAACTTTTAACCCTAAAACTAAACTGGTGTCTTCTATTTTATATACCAAATAAGTTAAAGAAACATTACTTGTTGTTTTATTTAACTTAACACAGAGTTGTAAAAGTTATTTTTTTGCAACGTAATGAAATAGAAAAAAATTTCCTTGCAGAATTTTACTTCTTCTAAATTCATTGCTATATGATATGCATATATCAAGGTAGAAGATTAATTTGTAGAATTTTCAATTTTGTTTATATTCTAGAATATTTTTTATTTTAAAAGTGTTAGAAATTATACATTGTTGGAGAATATTGTGATATTATAGGAATGCGTAATGTTAAATAAACTATTGAAAATTATTGTTGTGCTCAATGGATATATTTTCTATTTTAAACTAAATAAATGCCTTAGAGAAGTACAGTAACTGAAGCCAAATAGATAGTTGTAAATAATCATCTTCACCACTGGGAATACGATTAGTATGCTCCATAATATAGTATCTAGTGGCTCCATCCAAGAAATGAAAGGTGCGGAAATATTAAAAGATGATAATAAACAGAAGAAAAAAACGAATATTTTTTTAATAGAACATTACAGCAACGATAATCATACATATCAAACCTAATTAAAACTAGACGCCTGCAGGTGTTTACTAGGGCTACTCTTAATGATATAGCATAGTAATTTGAGTAAAAAGTACTACTAAAACAGGCAGAGTTACAAACAGACAGAGAAATCCAAAATCGTTCTCTGGGCTTTTCCCTTGAAGGTGGGTGGAACGGGAAAAGGCCCTGGCATTAGCTGGTCACGTGTCCATTTTACACCCTGAAATCCTGGGTGTAATAAATTAGGGAGTTTGAATATTTAAAAGTGGCAAAATCAAGATGACGGAGAAACTGTCCGTGTTAAGTCGACTTGGATATGCTTTTAATCGCTGTAACTTTCTGTCTTTTTGTTTAAAGCCACTTCAAGTGAAGTGCTTTGAATATTTACTGAAAGACAAAGATATTGTGGCCGTTCTACCCACTAGCTTTGGCAAATCTCTGTTGTTGATGCGCGTATACATTTCAAACCCCTAGAGACTTTTCAGTAGACGAATTTCCGTTCGTGTCACCCGCCAGGCGTCATGAAAGGCTTTATAATATCAAAGGAGAAGCGTTAAAGCTTCTAAGAACTAACTCTTCACAACGCACTTTTGAGTGTAAAATGGAGTTGGCTAGCCTACACGACTTCTACGGTTCGTGACATTTGTACATTTGCCGTTCTCTGTTCGGTCACTCGACCTTTCTTGTCGATTCACTCTTGTTTATGAAGGGCACTTCGTGTTGCGTTATAAAGAGGAATTTTAAGTGGAATTGAGCTGTTGAATCATGTTATGGCAAAGTTCTATAGGTCATAGATCTACATGATTTCGCTGTTATCTGCATGTCGCTTCGTGGAGTTTGACAACTCTGTAATTTGCCATGTGTTTATTCATTGTTTTGGCTCGTTTCTATTGCAATGTTTTAAGTCTTCAAGTCTTTGTTTTCAAGGGACAAAATATGAAGTTAACCAAGAAAATGTTGTTTACTTGCATTCTACTTTGTGATGCCAGGCTCGGCTGTGATTAACACTTCTCCTTTGATAAAGCCTTTCTTGACGTCTGGCGGGTGACTCGAACGGAAATTCGTATACTGAAAAGTCCCTAGAGGTTTGAAATGTGTACGCGCATCAACAACAGAAATTTTCCAAAGTCAGTGGGTAGAACGGCCAAATTAAAAAAGGAAAATACCAGATTGCAACCAGAAATGACCGACTTCTTCTACTGTTTCTTATCTTGGCGAATTCTTCTACTACCGAGATATTCGTTTATCTTTGGATTTCCCTTGACACGTGCATCGGTATATTCACCATGGTATCAATTACATAACTGTTGTTTTAATATGATACGAATACAAGCACTTTTTTTTTTCCGGAAATACGTCAAATCTACAAAGTTTACTTAGATGCGCTTCTCACTTTCTTTTCCGCGCGCGTTTCTTGTGAAGAAGTGCGATATGTAAATTAACTATGAAATGGTGTACAATGCAAATGTGCACCAAGTAACTGTATCTCTTTAAACTATGCGTTTTAAGTCAAGCGTTGTCTCGTTTTCGTGAATGTATTGTTTACATTCATTACGTCAACATATATAATCGTGACACGATGATAAATACATAGATAGATAAATAAATAGAAAATCCAATTTTTAACTAGCCTTACTTTTCAGGTAGCCAGAGTAAAAAAGAAGAAACTTAAAAACGTACTAATAACTTTTCTAAGAACGAAAAGAGGTCACAATAGAATAGGTATTGAAATACAAAAACAATTACATGACCAGTGGAGCAATTCATTATCGACGTAGAAAAATGTCCTAGGTAGCAAGATTAACAAAGATAAAGATACTGTTGTCTTCATTAAATGTGTAGTCTAACATGGAGATAAGAAATAATTATTTTACCAATAAGGAACATAAAATTAAAACAATAACGGAAAAAAATATATCACAAACTATATTTTTTTTCAAATGCGTTCATGAAAAATGTAAGCATAAGGTAATTTTTTTAAAAAGGTAAAGTCTGCATTCTGAGGAAAGTGATGCAGCAAACAAAAACTTCCGTACTTTGAAGTGACTAAAAATATCTCTACTTCCCCCTAGATGGGTTAGTAGTCCACGTCAGGGTTAACCCCAACACCAAAACTTGTCGGTACCCATTTATACACTTCAGAAGAGAAAGGTACTGTGAGAGTTGAGTGTCTTCCCCATGAACACAATGTGACGTTCTCAACAAGGTCACGAACTCGGACCACTCGATCCAGAATAGGGCGTACAGTGAAGGAACTGCGCGTCTGTGAGAACAAAAGAGTAAAAGAAACTTATTAATAAACATTATAGAAAAATACAGACAGCTTTAGTTAAAGTAGCCACAAAAAAACAAACTTTCGTACATACTATTTAAGTTTGAAAGTTGCGGAAAAATATAGTTATTTTAAAAATAAATAATTATAGTAATGTCAAAGTCTTCACTTGGCCTGATAACAACTCTTTCCATTTAAAACAAGATCGTATCAACAAATGAGGTTTTCAAAATACCGTTGTTTTATAGCAAAGTAGCCCTGTCTCAAAGTTAAGAAATAAAGTTTAAGTATAAATACAATTCTATTATAATATCCCTTGATTATACATAAAAGCATAATAAAATATTTAGAGATAGAAATGCAGATATGCGAAGAAACAACAACGCTTCTCATTTAAAATGAGATGCTATCAACAGATAAGATTTTGTTAATTTGCTTTTTCGTAATAAACATCTGCATTTATATAATGAAATAAGAGTTATATTAAAAAATTAAGTTCTGTTGTAAAAGTCCTTAGTTGTATATAAAAACATAACAAAATGTTTACAGATAGAAATAGAGACATGTGAAGATGCAATTAAGAAACAGAATATGTTAGCAACACATTTCAACAAGTCCATAAACAATTCCTTAAAAGGAAATATTATGTACATATACGAATTAGACAATGGCAAGTATAAAGAAAAATATTGCAAAAATACTTGCGTAATTTTAGATCTGCTATCTTCTTTTTTTGAAGATAAATAATAATTATGGATTTCTCAAAGTGGTATCTTGCCTTAATAAGTGCCAGTTCCATTCATTTGAAACAAGATGCAATATGGTATTGGCAGAGTAGGTTTTGTAAATTTCTTCTACACATTTTCGATTGGAACCTAAGTAATACAATTAAATAAAATATATATACTTAGAAAAGAACGCCAAAAATAACTGAGTTAAGGTTGGTTACAAAAACACCAGTAACAATTGTGAAAACTGATAATATATGTCTTAGAGTACTTTTCTAGCCCTGTCTTAAGTAAAAGAGCAATTTCAAGAGTAAATCTACTCTCTTGTCAATCAATCATATCAGAACCAATAACTTCTTTTGTGCAACACAAAGACATGGTTGAGAAATTGTTGTATAAAACAACAACGAACTACCTATTTTGCATTAATGTAATATTGTGTCGTACATATACATACTATACAATGCAGCATACAAGAAAAAAAAGATAGAAAGAGTATTTGCGTCATTTGAGATCTACAATATACCTGTTTTAAAATAGTAAAATTATAGCTATTTTAAATTATTGAGATGCCTTGATAACATTACTCTTCCATTTGAAACAAGATGGAATATGGTATTGGCAGTATAAGTTTTGTAAATTTCCTCTACACATTTTCCAATGGAATGTAAGTAATACAATCAAAGGAAATATATATACTTAAAAAACAGCGCTAAAATTAACTGAGTTAAGGTAGTTTTAAAAAACACCAGTAACGATTGTGAAAACTGATAGTATAGGTCCTAGAGTACTTTCTAGCCCTGCCTTAAGTCAAAGAGCAACTTCAAAAGTTAATTTACTTTCTTATCAGTCAATCATATCAGAACCAATAATGTCTTTTTGAGCAACACAAAGACATGATTGAGAAATTCTTGTATAAAATAATAACATCCTGCTTTTTTGGTGTAAATGTAAGATTGTGCTGCAAGTTCAATTCAACATTTCATTGCCATGGGTAAGTTTAAAACTACCTTTGTTAAGGTTTTAAACGTGGCAATATGAATACAGTGCAAATTTTAAGTTTCTTAGAAATAGAGCACTTTTATTACGTAAGCTATATAAACAACTAACAGAACAAACTGACGCTACTCCATTAATCGAAACAATATTGTTTACTGGTGTTAAAATGTACTTTTGTTTTCTAGATCAACAGGAAATAAACATTTCAATTAATTCACAAGAGTGTATGTATTAAATCTTTGCTATTGTATTTTAAACATCTTTGTTTACTTACGTGAAGATTTAGTTGCTAAAAAATAATCTTAAAATTGAAACCTTTATCTCTATGAAACTTGACAGTACCACATGAACTTCCCATTGCTGAAGAAAGTACTTGTAAGTAAATATTATTCATATTCCTAAATAATTGTTTTTTTTTGTTGTTGTCTCAAGTTGCCTTTTGAAAAGCACTTTATAACATAGCTGTCTGAACTAGTATGTTAAGCTAGCTGAATGGGTTGATATTCTGTATTGAAAACCTAAGAAAGCAACAAGGGCAACAGCTTAATACTCTAACATGCAAACACCTCTTTTTTCATTTCCTTTTTCTCGACAAAATTTATTCATTTCTTTCCCCAGAAGAACTTAATAATTGCTTCCCAAAATAATAATTTATTATTTTGATTAATATTCATGAATAGCATAAGTCATATTATTAAAACTAAAGACTCTGCGTTAATTTCATAATTTGGACAAGAAACCCATTCCTTTTTTTAGACAATTAAAATAAGAAAATGCTCCTACTACATATTTCGCAGTTGTTGAACTGTGCAGAGCAATTTTTCTCTTTCTTAAGTACAATTGTGCATTGGTTAGCTGAAATACAAACAAAAGATTATTACCTAACAATATACCAAGTGAATGAATTTGTACTCGCTCAGTTAACTGCTATTTTCCATTTTTGCAAAATAGTAGTAAGAACTAAATATAATTTAATCTTTATTTCAGTAGATGTCTACAGATCTATTTATCTTTCTTTTATTTCTTTCTTCCTTTTTTTAGTTTTTATACCATTGAATAATAGTAAGTATTCCATTTGATTTTATTTTTAACTGTTTTCTTGATACAAAAATTAGATTTTCCTATTAGGAATACATAATTTAATTTGTTTCATATTGTTTTTTTGGCTCTAATTATATCTTCATCTTATGTTCTTTTCTCAACATTACAGATGAACAACAACACCCAAGCATAATAAACTTTTGTAAGACTTTTAATATTGCTTTTAAAATTTACGTTATAAAATTGTTATATTGTAAATTTATTTTTGCACTTATTCTAGTTTTAGTTTATGACATTGATAAACTGACATTAATAAAACCCAAGAGCCAATACGTCAAAGACATGCACACAAATTTTAAGTTATAACACTTTCTTTCAGAGACATGTAACACTTTGAACCTCTTGTAACACACATAAGAAAATCCCAATAATATATGTAACATGCCACTAACTAATCAAGCGGACGCTCCTCAATGCAGTTAGTATCCTTGTTGTGTCGATACTTGCCACTTACTTTAATTTTCTCACCCACCCTCCTTCGTCCAATAGAGCAATTGTTTACAAACTTTTACATTTAATAATACACTTTAGGATTTTCTGTAAGCACAAACAAGAATAATTTCTATTCATAAAAATGTACACAATAAAAACAGCAAATAATATGTTTTTTTCTAAATAATATAAACTAAAAAAAAGAAATGGGGAACAAGCCTTCACACTACACTTGAGAACATCCTGCATAGAAACAGAAAATTCCATTCCACTACCTTAAGAAAATACATATCCATATATACTTTGTATTTTATTTACCCTCTGTTAGTAAAGAAAGAACAGAGGCAGAAAAGCGTATCCATTAGCTACACTTTACCCTACAATAAGGCTGTAGCCCACTGAAGACAAGTACAGAGAAATTACCTATTCCAAGGTTGCTATGCCTGATACAACCTCATCTGTACTACATCAGGAAAATTCAGTTCCTAGACATCAACTCCCCAGTTGTCCTTCTCTTCAACCAACATTTCACTCTCAACCACTATGTTATTTCCTAAATGTAGTATTAAGACAGGTCTCACTAGCGCTGAAAAAAACAGTCATTTATACTTACAATAATGCTATTAAATACTTAAACAATTTCTATAATAATGAATGGAGCACCATCAGAAAATTATATAAGGAAATTATATTTTATAGAGAACTATTTCAAAATTTTTTTTCAGAAAAGAAAAAGAATTATAAAAAAACTTCATTTCAAGAGCAACAATTAATATTGACTTGAAGATTTTTAAGTTGAAAGAGTACAAGGAATCTTTTATAAAAAAATACTTTGTTTATTATTATAGATTCAATGGATCCTGAAACTTACCATGACGAATGTAAGTATCTATTTGAAATTACAATGCTTAAATTGAGTAAGTAAGACAGTAACTAAGTGAGTAGATTATATTGCAAAGAGTAACAATAATTTGTCGTAACTTATCTTGAGTTTTCCTATTGTGTGGTTCCAGAAAATATCCATACTCCCTCCACGGATGGTAAATGGAAATTCTTAAGAGGTGGGGGGACTAAAAGATAGAAATTTCCAAGGGGTATAGCAGTGCCAACGAGAACAATTTTCCAGGATTATCAACAAATGATGTGAAATTATTTTGATTTGTAGTGCCATAAAATTTCAAACAGATGCCCTCTCTAAAAAGAAATTAAATATGTTAATCTCAAACACTCTTTTCTTTGCTGGGATATCGCAGTCATCTTTTAGACGAAGCATCATTCATTTTACTTTCGCACGCTCTGCACGAGAGAGAAATCAAGATGGCCGACCGTAACAAGTTACTACAACAATAAATAACAACACTTGCACAATAATAAATGTCAAGCTACCAGCAGCACTATAGTGAAAACTATTACTAGTTATTTACTAATTTTAATGTAGCTTTACGAGATAACAAACTTTGTTTTCAAAGTAGTTAATTTAAATTTAGATTTTGCAATGCTTTAAAGTTGAATGAAGAAGGTTTTAAATTTATAAACAATAATAATTGGGGCGAAGAGATATTCACCAAGAGAATAGCGGTTAAGTAGAGAAATGGGTAAGGGGGGAAGAAGAGGGGAAAAAAAAATTATTTTTCTCTTCCCCAGCCCCAGCCCCCTATCCCACCTCTGCACAAAAAACCCTATACCGGTAAAGCATCCAGTCAAAATCCAAAATGGCGCCAACATAGAGATTTATCTAGCGTTCCGTATTTCACATAACACCTGCACAGCACGCTAGCAATACAGCCAGAAATAATTATTGCAAATTAATGCAAAATAACTATTAACAAGCTGATACTAAACAAGGCTGTTATGACTTTTTGAGTAACAAGTAGCCTTGTTCTCCAAAAGATTACAAAACTTGTTCCTTTCTGCATGAATTCTATCAACAACAAGGAATTTCAACTGCAATATTTAGCAAAAAACAAGCATACTCAACTTTACTATGTATATAGTGTATCCTAAAAGACTAATAATCAATGATGTGCTCTGTACAGCTTATGCTAGATTGTAGCACGTGGCTTGTCTATGCAAAGTTAAGAAACATGCCATAATATCATAATATACAGAAGCTGGCGGTGGCTTTCTGTTTTCATAGCCCATTTAAACACATAGTAAGCACATAATCCATATATAACATACATCAGCTAGGATGAACCTGCAAAAAAAGTATTTTGAGTAGATAAAAACATTGCTTCAAATACATGTATAAAGTGTTTGAAGAAGGGAAAACACAGGTCAAATAATATCTTACAAATAGCATTTTATTAATAACATTTGAATTGTTAAGTTTTAAAATGAAGGAAGAATGTAAAGCACGCAGACCCAGACAGCCTTTATTTACGCAAAATGGAAAATTTAAATTCTGCAACTAGAGCTTCGCTAAGGAGCAGAACAAAATTAAACTACAAATAACTACTCGCAAGACTTAAAGCTTAAAAAATGCTTTCTCCAGGAACGTATATTGTTGGCTACATATACCTATACAACTGAAGAGTACTTTTATTTATAGAGTGCTTATCATTAATCGATCGATATATTTCATTATCTAAATGAAACAAATGTTACAGTTCCTAAATTATGTTGGATGCTGTTAATCGTTTTAAACCATAAAAGCAATTCAAACGCTGCATCACTTGGGGATCTAAATTTCCTGTTCTGAAAATTTGGTATTCGAAGAAAACCAGCGGAATAAAATCCTACAGTACGTAAAGAGTGGAAACGAACTAAGGACTCTTGCACAAATTAAACTTCTCTAACACATGTTCCCGTACAATAAGCCAGCCAAGTAAAGCTGCTGTAACACATCAAGATTTGTATGGACGTGGCTTCTTTGGTAACAAACCACAAAATAAATATGAGAACAGTTTGTCAAAAAATACTTAAAGATAATCATAGTATCCTCAACAGCATTTAAGGCAACATGAAATTGGCCTTGTTCTGGTATTAGTGGGGTGTACTTTCCAGTGGAGTTGTTAGCTATTAGTTTTTTTGGATAGTACCAACCAGGTCAGTCTGCAGGGAAGGGAAAGAGATTTCTCTATAGAAAATTGTTAACATCAGGATATTTTGAAAAAACATGTTCTATAGACTCTTGCTCACACTCCTCTAAAAGTTGGTAAGATTAGAAGCTTTCAATGTCTTCATCACATGGCTGATGGTAAACCCTACAAAACATGTAAAATACATGTAGTTGTTTAAATAATTGCCTGTATTACTTCACAGTTGATTTGCATTACTTACATATTTTGTGCTCTAGATTTTCCAGTCAATGTTATTCTAATGGTAAGGCAT
>Ga0126337_10002797_pt1 | contig 11200 bp, 12 predicted proteins | sample DipCmetagenome_FD_92527 | JGI IMG/M metagenome (GOLD analysis project Ga0126337, IMG submission 92527) | Coral microbial communities from La Bocana,Puerto Morelos, Mexico - Diploria C A metagenome | ecosystem: Host-associated > Invertebrates > Cnidaria > Coral | place: La Bocana,Puerto Morelos... | reverse complement strand
GGTAAAAAAAAAAAAAAAAAAAAAAAAGAAGACAAATGTTAAAAGGTAGGATGGAAAAAAAAAAATAAAGAAAGGGGGGGGGGGGGGGGGGGGGGGGGGGGGGAGGGGAAGACAAAAAAAATGGCGTTGTCGCCCTCGCAACGTAAGTTGGCTCTCATCCTCCCGTCATTAAATACAGAAACCCAACGCATAGAGATAACTTGCATTCACCGTAAATTGTTGTTAAAAACAATATATAAAAGTGACGGACAGCGTGATAGCCCGCTGATATCTCGTACGACCACTGTAGGCTCAAATACCAGTCACACTGCCAACGCACCGCGAGCGACAACGGGAAAAACTATCGACTCTTTTGTTGGAAAACATATTAATGGAAATAGATGATCTTTTGCTGTGCAATCAAATCAAGACATTTGATATTCGAATAGATAGAGATAACATCACTCAGAAAAGTTCTTGTGTTCGCTTTTCTTTGTTGAAGCTTTTCTTTTTGGAGAATTTCGTAGTTGAACGATACTTTCCTTGCAACGTAGTTCAAAAGGAAAACGACAGAGCTTACAAATATTTACGGTCCACTGGGGTGAATTTCACCATTTTATATACATTCATTTCCCAATGCAGAACTAACGTATTTTGGACAATTAGAATCGATGCAAAATGGTAGTTGTTTCTGTCAGGAGTTGGACTTTCTATAATCGTGGCCCTGAATCAAAAATCACAAGATAGCCCAATGATTCGGAAAAAAAAAAAAAAAAGTAACAACTGCTTTTTTACCCTTAAAGGCGTGAAGCCTGGATTCACGTAGATGAGATATCTATGATCGTCGTCGGCATCTTCCTGTTGAAACGTTACGATACAAGAAAATCCGTCCACATCTCGACCGTCCTCTGGTTTCACAGCAAAATCGCAGGAATCCTTTGACCGAAAACCACTTCCGTTGACTCTCTGGTAGTTATATATCTATACAAGTGATACAAAGCAACGACCTAGTAAATGATTAGAGCATTTTTAGAGAAAGGGTACTCACTGGTGTAAATTTGAACCGAAAGATTGGTACCACCATTTCCCCTCTCGGCACATTAAATGTATTTCTCCTTGTAAACTTTACTCCCGCGTATCGAGCCTCAAGCTTACATTTCCTGGAAAGTTTTCAATTCTGCCGTGTTTGCACGAGCAAAAAAGCAAACACATTTCACATCCCGCATTATTCGTTGCTAGAGTGGTGACGGTAGAATGACTTTATAACTTTGCTCGTTTCTAAGGCTAGCCAAAAATAAACAAGGACCTTCTATCTGAAATCTATCAGTCATGGTACCTAGGTAATAGATCACATTTTAGAATAAAGGTCACAGTTTATACCTGGGTATCGTTGGTCTTGTCCAATTTCCAACCATCTTCGAGTGAAGTGAGTTTTACTATGATTACTGTGTTGTCATTGTACATTCTGAAGGGCTTCTCCTTCGCCGGCCTCGACTCAGGAAACCGTTCTCTGTCTTTCAACTCCACGCGCTTGTGAAAGAGAAGAAAAAAAAATGTAAGTCAATGCCAAAGGAATAAAAGGGTGAGACCAAATAAGTATGCCCGTTGTATATACATCACCACTCAATTTCTACAAAGAAAAGTTCTGCAATTCTATCTGCTGAAACATTCAATGTCCCATCCATCGATCTATTCATCATTCTTTTCAAAATCATTAATAATTCATCTATCCTTTCTAGACCATCCATCCATCCATCTATTCATCCATCTCTATATATAGAAGATGATGATGACTATGATGATGATAGACCTATTTGTGAATACACATGAACGGCTGGGTGGCTTCAATCACGCATATCATGCAAATTTTAGCGCTCTGAAGAGTCCCTAAACCGATCACCTACCCTCTTCGAATCCTCATTATCACTGTAGACGTAGAATCGTAGGTAAATAAGGTCGCTTTTGGGATCCGGTCTGCTGGAAAAGACTGTCGCTCTTTTTCTCCTTGGCCCGCCACAGGCAAATATGCTCCAGATTGAAAACGTCTTGGTTTGTATCCAAATAGAATTCTTTTTCACCGTAAACCAGCACTTGGACTGACTGTTTTTTCCAGATTCATTAGGAACTCTCTCCCAAGTTAGCTGACCTGGTAGCAGATTATTATCTCATGTTGACATGAAAAATAACTGACAAGCCTCGGTATGTGGCTGTGTTAATGCTCCATTCCTATGTCTATACTTTTGTTTGTTGTGTATGAAAGATTATAAGCGTAAAGACAGATGTAACTATTCATGTCAAATCATCCAGTAGTGCTACGGTCATAGATGACATCTCTCGACCATCTTTCGACATGCTATGTAAACAACTGGCATTTGTTTCCGGTTATGAGCGCGAGAGATGGCCAGAAAGTAATAATTACTGACCACAGATGATGAAGACGATGTGCACTTTCCATTATTCCCGATTTACATCGACTCTCGATAATGACTAGGTAGAATTTTGATACGTTACTGCTTTTAATATTCGAAAGTTGTAAACATTCAACATACTTAGTAGATTAACTTTACACAGTATGACTTCTTGATACTAACATCCTTATTTCGATCGTTGCCAAATAAATCCATCTTTCAAAATTACAAGTCGCCTTGGACCATAAAGAAGTCCGTTGTGATTTCATTGTTGACGTAGGCCAGGCTGTATAGCAAGTCCAGAGATGGCATGTCGAATACAGTGGAATAATGCAGAAGGATGGTCGAAAGATGCCGCCTATACACGAAACACTGTAATCGGGTGTAATTCATAACACTTTACTTTTAACGATATTAAAGAAAGAGATAAACCCCGATTGGAGGAGAACGTGTGAGTTGCCGTGGGTCAAATCTCACTTACGCACTAGGGTGAACTTAGCCGAGACTGTGTTCGCAGTTGGTGCCCAAGGACTGGTGCATGGGCACCAGTACAAAATAGAATGCGCACTCCAAGTAATCAAGTACCATCTGCCATTTGGTGTCCTCGTACATATCCTTACTCACTAGGGAAACCACCAGTTTAAACTCTCGACTCGATCATAAAAAAATTAACAAACTACCTTCGACTTCAGCGGAAAACTTCCCACATCTGTAGACAGTTATGCATTCATCTTTAGCTTCGTTTAAGCAGAGGCAATGTGGAACGACAATTGCTACTGACTTTGAAAAGTGAATGTCATGAGGCCCGCATTCAATAACGGGAGAAATAAGAGTCTTATCAGGTGCCTCCGGGATATCCCGCAATAACGTTGTCTCGTCATAGAACACTCCAAAAAATACATGTTGATTTATTCCAGCGGGAATCGCACCTTTAGGAACGATTACACGGTCGTCAGTGTCCATAGGTGCGCATAACTCTCCACCGCTACTGGTGAACGTGGCCTCTAATTTCGTGATGTAATTTGGTAATGACGTAAGAAGGTGATCCTGTGGAGTTTTGTTGCTGGAATTTGGTGTATCCTGATCTGCCTCATTTTCAATCTGAGAAAAAAAAAATTACAAGTAACCCATTATTAACGAGGGACGGCTACAAAGGGTGATGCGCTAATTGTTTCTGCGTATCCTTACTGCGCACTAAATTTGCACGCCACGTCATGCATCGAGTGCGCGCTAAGTAATAAAGTGAACAATAATAGGGCAAATGGCCATTGCTATAACTTTACGTGGATTTAACGATCTTGGACGTTCGGAGACCCCTATTTTCTTTCGCTGGGTCATTTTCTCTACCGATTTTCTACGTTTTGCGGAAAATCTATCGAGTAGAAGTTTGAGTTTTTAGCAAAACGCTCCATCGAATTCCGTTTATTTGATCTCCTCGTTTAGCTGTGAGACAGTTTCAATTGCCTCTTCAGGTGGTAAGGCTTGTGAAAATGATGGCAATATTTGAAACTATTAACGCCACAGATTCACTTATACAAAATATTATAAGGATAGTTTGCCTTTGCTGACTTATCTTTGATATTTTAACATAAAAACCCTGGAGAGCATGCTGAATTACACGCACCAATTTATCAAAGTTGAAGTCGGTATCCTGATTCAAGTTCTTAAATTTCGTTCCTGATTAATTTTAACCCATAGTTTTCTTTATTTCTAGTAAATCATAGCTCCTAGTGTCAATCAAAATACGTAAATGTACTTGTATTAAACGGTTTTGTAAATCCTTCTATAAGTAGTTGCATAACAATCCTATTTTTATTTATCTATTTATTTATTTATTTATTTATTTATTTATGTATGTATGTATTTATTTATTTATTAACTTTTTTTTCTTTTTTAATATAAATATAGATGTGGCCGGCCTAGATTAGCCTAGACTACCTGCGGTTTCGCGCTGTTGTTATTATCAAGCATTTTTAACTCAATCTGTATATCTATTCCTGAAAAAATTGTAAATATGCGAGTCATAATAAAGTTGTCGTTGTAAAGTGAAGTAAAGTACTCGTTTTCCACGCGCCTTATCTCTGAAACGAAGCCCGTGACCCCAATTTTAATTTCATTCCTGAATCAAGTAAATCATTATCTATCCGCAGTAGAAGTGTAAAAAAATCTATCGAGTAGAAAAATTTTGCACGAACGTCCTTAAGTTGGTTGGTGAATATGAGAGGTATGTTTAAATTCCACGAACGGCTGAATTGCAAATCGTTTCGTTCATAATCTGTCTCATGATCAATATAACCAAATCTTGAAGTTGACTTGTATCTTCAAATCTGGTGTACTATTACTTCACTGACTTGCTAAGCTGTAAACTTGAGCTTTTCTTCAACCTGAAGAAATCCTGGTACTGAGATCGTTGTAATACTACCACTTAATATGTAGTGAAATTGCTTTTGAACCTGGAGGCCTGTAGACCTGGAGCTAGACCGTCTAGTTTCCATTTCTTCAATGCCAATCAGCCACATATGATGGACTGTGTTGTATGATATCTTCAACCGTTGTGGTACTCGGTAGTTGTCTAACTGCATTGGGCTTTCTCCTAAGAGTGCAGAAAAGAAAAGTTTAATATATTGGAAAATGAAGCCCGTTCACTGATTGCCTATCCTAACCACTATTGACTCTCTCGTAGATTGTAAGTAGCCTAGCAGTGTGCGCTTGTTAACGAGCTGGCAGTCTCTTCTTTGCGTTTGTGTACAGTGTCTGTAAAGATAATGAGATGAAGGTTTGAGTGACTAATAGATATATAATAAAACATTGAGATTATACGCTCCCGATATCTATCCATGATATTTTACTCGGGCTGCACCCTTGTCAACTATTACAAAATAGAAATCTCCAAATCATAATCTTGTTGTTTTATTTCAAAATTGCTTTATAAGTCTTAATTAAAAACAGACGTAAGAAAATACGGGCGCCGATTGGTTTAAAATCATCGTATTTTTGTTTGTTTTTTTATGGCGTCTCTTATTTTTATCGGAGCTCGAGATTTCTGTTGCGCGATAGTTGTCGAGGTTGCAGCCCGAATCGACTTTCACGGACGAAAATCAACAGCGAATAATCTAATTTAAAATAGATCTACTAGTCGTCAAACTAGTAAACGTTAGCTAAATCCTCCTCAGAGACACTTGCAAGACGCAAAGAAGTAGCGAACACTGTTACGCTACTCACTATTTAAACGGAATAGATAGGAGGTAGTGTAGCCAATCAGAGAACGGCATTCGTGATATAACGTCAGTGGATTTATTCTAAAATTCGATAGAAACACACAAGGTCTGATCTGATCAGCTAAGTTGTTGCAAAGTAGGATTGCTTCATTTTAAATTAACCATCAGATTACACAAAACGGCTTTTTTCGTGTTTGCAGAAGTGACCAAAGGCCGGCAACTGAGTAATGCTGAAAGATCATGAAATAAAACAAAAATTGTGGCGAGTACATCAGCGACACACTCGGCTATCGCCTCTTGCGCCACTTTTTTGTTCCTACCACATTTTGACGTCATCTGTGATCTAATACTGAACAGACACACGGCAACGTGGAATCGACACGTTGAATAGAAATTTCAAGCTCATAATCTAATTTTTAAATAGAAACGCTAGTAAGAGTTTGGAAAAAATCTAAAAAGCTGTGGAAATAATCGCCTCTCTGCTCGTTTTCCCTCGGCATTTCTCTCACGTCCCTTGGTGTCTCGATAAGTTTTCTTTTTTAATCTATTTTATAACACTTCATTCTATCGTTTACAAAGAACTCTATCGTTTACATATATCATGCCAAGCTCTGCTTTGTTGGGCTATTTCACGTATTTTCTACTGTCCTCTAAAGAACTTACAGATAGCGTCTATGTACCACAAAGGTGGTGGCAACAATCAGCGTAATGAATACAAGGGACCCCACTGCAGCGGATGGTAAAAATTCGAACGCCTGTTTTCTAGTGTAAGACGTCTTCCGCTGTCCTGTGGAGGAAGGCCCAAGTTCCGCTACTTTCAATTCTGCAATGAAACAATAGCATCAGCAGACTTAGGGATGAATCCAAGAAATTATATTACCCGTTCTCCGTAATGCAAATTTCCCACTTCCGATAATTGAAAGTTTTGAGTAATAGAATATTTATAAAGAAAAAATCCTGGTATAAAGGCTGTGCGAGGGAAAGCACTCAAAAATCCGTCTATTAAAACTGAGTCGATGGGCAAGGTCAAGGATAGTTCAAGCATAGTTCAATACATTCTATTCTCAATCGTCCGTGTTAAACATATTAAGCAAAATGACGATATTGAGAGCTCCTCGCATTAGCACATGAAATTATGTCGCCCTATATAGCGTTCTGTAAAAAAAAAAAAAAAGAAAGAAATCAATGTATAGAAATCACTATTTTATCTCGTTCAGCAGAGCTATTGCTTGCCAGTTTTCCTATGCGAAAAAGTCCGTAAAAGACGATTAGAAACACAGCGGAAAGTAGAGTGCGCTGCTCTGCCTAAGAGAGGGTATCCTGCAATGAACGAAGTCTAAAGTTTAGAGTCGGGCGACCTTTCTCTTTCAATAGTTTCGGATCAAAAATGTTTTAGTTGGGTAACGCAAACCCTTCATTATGTGTACATAACTTATTGCTGATAAATAAGATGATACGGTGGAAGGACCTAATTTCCGGGCGCGTAGATCAGATACAAAGAGCGCAATTGTACCCGTTGTGAGGGGCAGACGAAAAAAAAAACGAAGCGTTCATAAAATTCTCGGAAGACGGTCCAAGCCTGGGAATACAACATTCGTGACCCCGCGGATAGGGCGGAGGAAAGCACATCATTTAAGGAAGCAACCAGCACTTGGGCATATGGTGGTGTGGTACTTCAATCGGAATTTCGGCTGTCTCTGGAAAGCGGGATAATAAACTGAATCAGCATAGAAATTGTTTACGCCCACGATACGTCGAGCCCAAAATAGAATGTTGTGCTTAAGCGAAGTAAGGACTAAGTCTCTGACGAAAACCATAGTGAGGTTATGTTTTGACGTTTGCAGATTGATAATGTCAACTAGCGCGGAATTATCTGTCACAAAACAAGCTCATCTATTGGCCATTGTCGGCCACCATATGTGTAAAACTGACGATACGGAAAAACTCGAGAAAAATAATATTCAAGGGGCTTCACGACTCAGGCCGTGAACCATAAAAACCATTTACTGCCAAACACTGCGCCATAGCCTTTCGACCCTACTACGTCAGTGAACAGCCGGTTCGAGCGTGGTGGAAGAGACCTAAAGGTCATCTAGAAATAAAGCGCGACCATTAAACCCTGTTAGAAATAAGCGTATGTGGTGACGTGGACGTTGAAGGGATGTGGAGGAATATATAACCGTACCTTTAATCATGACAATATAATGTTAGCTTTGCTGAGAGGATAGTGAGTAATGGTGGTTCACTCTACAACAAAGTACACAGTTTTAACCACCTACAATGACAACTCCTTTGCATTAAGTGACGCTGGAGACTCGTATATCAAGCCTTACAAACCTACAGCAAAGCAATTCTTTGTTGTAGTTGGAGAGAGATGGAAGAAAAGCCCAGTTTTCCCAGCTAATAGGCATCTGCTTTGATTATGGCACTCTGTTTACCGTCGACACCTCGACAGGTACCCTCCGCATGACAAGCAGTGTCACTAGTTTGGAAGACTGTTGGACGCATCTGCATCTGTTTGGAGAGAGGTTTGGACTTCACAAAAAGACTAGCACCTCGATGATAGTAGAGATCCCTCGGGCAATCAAGAGACTGAGACTAGAGCAAGTTTACTCCATTGGCAAAAAGTGTGTTGATGCAGCCGTATGAGCCTTATTGGTACCACAGCTGTGAAACAAGGCCCTCAAGGAACATCTGTTTCATCTGTTGTCATGGAAGATGAAAGAAGGATCCTGAAGTCTCTGCGTGATATCAAGGACCTGCTTAATCATTTTAATCCAAGCCTTACCACCAAATTTAGTATTAAAAGTCTTCTAACACTTGTTGTCGAAAACACATTTTCAGAAATGAGAAGTGATGCCACTGACATGCCCCTACAGCTTGAATTTGATTACAGATTTACCATGGCAATCAAAGAACGGTTGAAGAGGCAATGTTTTACACCATTTGCTTACTTCACAGCTCCCTAGTCTAGATTTGCACCACCACATATTACAAAGATTTACCCAAGTTATGTCCTCCAAAGGCACACAAACTATCTGAAAAGCAGGAGAGTGAAATGAGGAACTGGAGAGCATTGTATGGTCAGAGTGTCCTCCAGAAAACAGTGCGAAACATGACAACAAAGGACAATCCAGGACCTCTGCCCATAAATTTGTATGCAGCTGACTCTCTGACTGTACAGCCCCTAGATTTCACAGTGCTGAGAGGAGCAGCAGCAGCCCCAGTGCCGCATAGGGAAACAACAGAGACTTTTTTTTTTATAAACAAAACCAGCTTGTCTGTGTTAAAGCTGATTCCAGTGATACTCGTCAATTGTTCATAATTGCCTGTCTGCAAGAGAATGTGATTGTTGGCTTGAAGAGGGTGAAAGCTTAAGTGTTTATACAAGATCCTTTAATCCAATGCTGTTCACGGAAGATGCAGAGAGACATGTCGATGTGAGCAACATTGTTTGTGCCCTAACCTGCTATAGCTACCGAAAAGATACCTTAGAGCTCGAAGAAGATGATCTTATCTTTCTCCTTGATGTACTTCACCACACCAATGAAGTTGTAACTGTCGCAGTGGCAGTCAGTTGAGAGGACAGAAACGGCATTCGATGAAATACAGCATGAGCGGATTCCAAAGAGAAAAAAAGAGGAGGTTCGTAGGCGATTTTTTTCTACTATGAATAGAAAGGTAAAACAAGCAAACAAATATGGGGAACAATGTAAAACATTTTTGGGGATCAAGGGAACAATGTAAAAATTTTCGGGATCAAGGGAAATATCCCCTGTTCCCCAAAAAATAAATGTTTCAGTTCCCTTGTTCCCTAAAACCCCTGGGAGGGGCTCATGGGTGATTGGTGCTCCTTAAGAATCACATTTCGACGCGAGTAAAAACGTGTAATAACAACGTTAACAACGTGTGACATTTGTAAAGCTTATCCTCTGGGAGCCTAGCCTCTTGCAGATCTGTTAAACGTAATACCAGCGAACTTTAGCAAGGTTTGGGCACCAACAGTCTTTTTTCGTCAATAAGGACTCCGAGAAATTGGTACATACTTAAGACGATGGTAAGATCCGACTGACACTCCTGCATAGTGTCCGCAATAAATAAAAAAAAAATGTCTAATATATGAAGTACGTTAGAGGTTTGCAAACGATGAATAGCTATCCATTCTAGGGCAGTGATAAAAGCTTCGAAAATGGTACAAGAAGAAGAATCGGTAGGCAACGATCATAATAGCAAAGATTCTCCTATTTCATACCTAACAAAGGGTGGTCGTGTACTGGAATATTTGGAAAAGCTGACTTATGTCGGTATTAGCCATAAAGTAGCCCTTCCCTGCTTGCTTTAGGGCAGAAATAGCGTCGCTAATTGTGCCATAAGATACGGATAAAATTTCTCTAGGAATGAAGTCGTTTATAGAGGAACCTCGAGGAAATGACAAATGTTGAATTAAGCTGAATTCCAAGGGATTCTTCTAGGATTGAAGTTCCATGGAATAACGGACCTGGTGTTACTGAGAGTAGAAGATCGACATCTAGATACTTATTAGCCCAAACTTTGCCCTTAATCTTATCCGTAGCGCCACCTTCTAGCTCTAGGGCAAGACTGGAAAACACCAGTTCACCTGAATTAACTTGGGTAGAGCTAGCCGATGTAGGCGTTGTCCAGAACGCCATCTTCTCGGACACCGCCTCTTTTTCCAATACGGGAGCCACGGTTGTACCTGCAATTTCATCGGGAAAAAAAGACAAACAAGCAAACAAACAAATAATCAAAGAAGTAAATCAGGACTTTATGCCCCGACGACAAGCTCAATGTTAAAATCGAGAAATATAAGATTTTATCGTTTTCTCGAGGGTAGATGGTCGAGGGTACCTACTTTTAATTAATAAAGGGAAATTAAACTGAATTTAACAAAAATCATTAAAAATAATAAGACAAAAACAACAACAACAACAACAACAAGACAAAACGATTTTTTTAAGATATGGATTGCACATGGACATACGACTTTTTTTATACGTGGACATCGCCCCAAAAGATAGCGATTGTGGGAGGGGTGAGTAATGAATAGTGAAAAGCACGTGAATAGGAGACAGTTGAGTTTATTGGTATATTTTGAATACATTTTTTGTTACGTGATAATTGTGTATTTGGCGAGTCTGCAATCGTGTTTTTTTTTTATCGCAAATATAAGTTTAGAGCTTAGCGATTTTGTTTCGGAAACAAAGGAGGTAATCACCGACACCGAAAATCTCGACCAGGATTACTCGAGACTCTCCTAGGTTTGTTTTCCAATGTACCCGGGCCGCAGCCAATCACTTCTTGCGTAAAAACCTACGAAGTGAAACTGTGGTAGCTGCTGTTGCTTGCCGATATATTCCTTTGGCTAAACGTAGAAGTCAGTAAATGTGACCGATTCAGCATATTAGATAAAGTTCGTCGAGGCCGTGGCTTGTTCTAATAAATAGTGAAAAGCACTTGAACAGGAGAAAATTGAGTTTATTAGCATATTTTGAATACATCTCTTTGTTACATAATAATTGTGTGTTTGGTCTGCAATCGTGGTTTTTATCGCATATCGTTCAGAGCTTAGCATTT
>Ga0126337_10002794_pt1 | contig 11204 bp, 4 predicted proteins | sample DipCmetagenome_FD_92527 | JGI IMG/M metagenome (GOLD analysis project Ga0126337, IMG submission 92527) | Coral microbial communities from La Bocana,Puerto Morelos, Mexico - Diploria C A metagenome | ecosystem: Host-associated > Invertebrates > Cnidaria > Coral | place: La Bocana,Puerto Morelos... | reverse complement strand
TTTTTTTTCTTTCTAACAAGAACAGTTTCAAAAATAACTACTTACGTTCATGAACAAATTTACGAATCGTGCTGGAATCAAATCGTTATATTACGAACGACAGCTGAAGGCAGACACTTGTTATCGCATGTCCAATCAGTGTGATCAAGGAAATAACATCTTGTTTTATTTCAAAATATGCAGTCTTGAAAGATATTTAAATTAATAAATACGCTTCAAAGAAAATGTTTGGCCATGTTTTGATTCGACGGTGATAGTAATCGAATGAAAGTAGTCGAATTTTTCCCTCCCTAGATTACCTGATTGTTGCTCAGTTAAAATTTCATGACTACGAAAATACAAACGTGACAAAGATTTACTTAAAGAAGTAAAATTAATCGATGAAAGTTGAATATATTTTCGGAACTGACAGGTTTAATTTGTTTCTAGGTACACATAATGTAAATATTACAATTTTAGTTTTTCCATTGTAGCCGCTAATATTTTTATATCACTTACCTGTATTTCAAATACAGGTAACAAATATAAAGATCATTTGAAATAAGGATAAAATTGCGCAAGTCTTTTTATATTGTATTTTAAATTTTTGAAACTTGCATTTATTCATTTGTTTTCTAAATTAAAGCATTGAAACCAACAACAAATTTTCAAGAACTAACGATTAACCCAAATCAATTTCTCTGAACTTGACAAAAAAATGTGGCTTCCGGGCATCTCGGTCCATTAGCCAAGAGGCCGTGTGAAACGTGCATTTAAATCCAGGTGGATATGGTTTCGGTTGTTTCACTGGGATTACAAATTAACAATTTAAATACCGTAAAAGTTACATAATTCAATTTATGATCGACTTTTATATCTTGGCCATGCTTGTCTCACATCCTATTTTGACTGACGTCATTGATTACTGAACGATGGTCAGTTCTTCTCGGGTTTGTATCCTAAATTGAAAAAGGTAATTTCGTATATCCTACGCTGTGAATTATCTTAAGCAAATAAATTTGTGTCATTAAATCTTGAAAAGTCGTTGCGTTCACGCTCCTTTCCAGGTCTCATTCGCACGTAATCGCTGCAGTAGTTGGCGAACATTACCGCTTATAACCGGGGTAAATCTTCATCAGGACATTGATTGCCGGCCGCTTAATCGGTGTAAGACCGTGTCGTGGCCCTTTTTTTTGGGTAGACTAGGTTTAGAAATATTAGTTCTTAAACTTCATGTAAGTCTACGTTATCTACCCAGGAGGCTCGTAGGGCTCTCATGAACTCGTACATCGAGACGAATTTACCCTCGTAGGAGCTCACGAATTTTCGAACATTGAGTGAAAATCTACAACATTGCGGGGTTTTGAGCCCCCGAAAAAAACAGTCCAAACAAAACCAAAACAAGCCAGAAATTGTCCTGATATTAATAAATTACTTTAGTGTGGTGTTTAGATAAAACTGATACCAAAAATGCCATTCAAGGTACCTCAAAACAGTTTCAAGCAGAATTATCTAATTTTAACGAGCATGTCTGTAAGACGCAACGTTTGGCTCCCACGAATAGAATAGCATGGAGTAAGGAAAAAATCAACTTTTGCCAAAACGCCAAAGAAAAAAAGGGGAAAAAAGGGGGTTCGTTTTCGTTTTCGAGATACGGTGCGTTGCACACCTTCCTGTTTTAATGGTTTGCGTTTCTTTGTTAGCTTACAACTATTGTCCATAAAAAAGCCACATTAGTGAAACTGAGATTAGGTAAACGTACTAAATTCAGCACAGCTAGGTATATTAATTAATTTCTTGCAGCTAATCTTCTTCCTTGATGTAGAAAAGGCCCTGAAAAAGATTACATCTTAGCCTTGCTCGGCCACATTCGAAAAAAAATTCGACCACAGGAGAGAAAAAGAGGCGAATATTTGTAACTTCTCATAAATAGATTTCCTCAGTTCTTTTTCTTTGTAAAAATGCACAAAATCGGGAAAGGCATAATGTAGCCTGGGCTTTAACAGACATCGAGCCTGCAACAGGAGGTGAACACTCAGTGGAGGAGCTGGAGGAGGTGGAAGACGATGAAAGGAGCAACCACACCCCAACCCCTGAACAGCATTCAACACCAGTCTCTATCATGCATAGAAGTGATAAAGGCAAGCGTAGAAGGGAACATAGACATGCCACACGCTCTCCTAGAAGACAGAGGCGTGCCATCCAAAGTGATTCTGACTGAATAGTTTAGAAAATGTAAATAGTTCAAAGAAAACTTAAAAATGGAATAATAGAATTTAGAATAGAATAATTGATTTATTAGTAACTTTTATTATTACATATAGTTCATGTTCAAAATACTGGTGAGAGAATACCTTAGGTTGCCATATGGCAGCATCTAGTTCTTATGTTTGCATACCAAAAAATGTAGACTCTGCCTCTCAATGTTTCATTATTCTTTTCCTAACATAGCAGCATCTAGTTATAAAGTTTGCATGCCAAAATGTTATAGTGTTAGTGTTTTTTCAGACTCTCTCTTTAGGTTTTGCTTCTCAGATGGTTCTTTATACTTTTTCATAACATAGGGCTCTGTTTATGTAAATTCTTCCATAGTTCAATGAAAATAAGCATACACGAACAAGTAGTAATAGAAGGTTTTTCAATTATTTTTTAAATAGAGTATTACAGTATTTAAATGAGGTGAAGATGTCATCTTGGAGTTGTTTACTTTTTGTTGGGATAACATTCATATTGCCCTGGTAATGTTTTTTCTTTTGGGTGGGTTTTCATAGGAATCCGAGGAATCGATGAAGTATTCGATCATGAACACGTTTAATACTTTACACGAATCTCGTGTTCCAGTCAAACACCACAGAACACTTAAAGTGTGTCGTTCACAAGAGCCTCGTGTTCCAGTCGAACACCACAGTTCCAGTCGCACGCTTTGGAACACTAGCGTGGTGCCTTATTGAAATACGCAGTAGTGTATATTACCTTCATAAAACCCGTTGTTCTTGACGACGCAAGACATCTTTAGCTGGGAAAAATGTGATATAACTTTCGTATTCATGGCCTGTGACTCTCGAAAATTAGAGCATACTTGACGTACGCCAGACTCTCGAACAACTTGGGGTATTCAAAAATGTTCTAGTCATGAATGATCACTATATCTTCGAAGAACATCTAATGCAACATTAATCTACCAAAACGTAGCCCGTATGATTTATCGAACACCTCGAGTCATTCACGAGTATTCAATTTGAACACGGAAAAACAGGCCGGATTCTAATAGAATATTCCAGGTGTATTTCGAGTCAGCGGTAATCGAATACGTCAGAACATTGCGGTATACGCGCCGTAGGCCGATCCGTATTCGAGCGAATTCGGGCCCGAATATTTGGCTTTTCGCGCAGTGTCAAATCAAGCAGGGTTTTGGAAGTTTCGGGTACGTCTGGAAATAGCCAATCCCGTGAGGTGAGCTATAAACAGGCGCATTTACAACACCGACGAAAACGTACCCGAAATGCATGTGTTAACATCCGCTGGTGAACTGGGTACCATCTCTAAAAATAACTTGGCAAAGATTACTGTGGGATTGAGATCTCCAAACTTCATCTTTTCCTGACAGGCTAGTGGGTCTAGTAGGCTGTAAAGAACTCGCCATTCTGCCTAAAAATGTATTTTAACGTGAGACCGGCTGATTAAATCTACCACCTGCTGGAGAATGCCAGGGATTTCTTCAAAAGATATAACTCCTAGAAGAACTGATCAGCAGAAATAATTTCTATACTTTTTAAAACAAGTCAAATAGGTTGCTGTTTTAAACATAGATGTTTTTGAAAAGTTAAAAACGCATGAAGGGTGGCCAGTGCATAACTTGGACAAAACTCAATGGAGGGAAACGTCAGTCAGAACAACAAATGCTTCTCAAAATATCTTCTCTCGAAGGCAAAAATAACTCGTTTTGAGAAAACGAGCTTTGAACGTACAGTAACAGAAATTCTTAAAATAAAACTTCAATACCTTAAAGTTCAAACTCCGTTTAAAACATTTTTTGTAGGATTTAGGTTAAGTACTAGTTCTGCCTGAAATAACAATCACCTATAAAATATTGACGTAGAATTAATGCTGATTTGAAGTAGGAAAGCTTTTAAAGCGGTTTTCCCGATATGTTGTCATAGGGTTATCGTCGCAGATCCACTAAATTCAATTCATCAGCCTAGCTCTTTCCAGCATTTTTCATGAAGCCTCCTCTGGACTTTTAATCAGTTAAATAAATTAAAGATGGCGGAACAACTAGAAAAAAAGCCGTTCGAATCATGAAATCAAAGATATTTGATGGTAAGTTATGGTAGATAGCGCTGAACACCTTCTGTGCCTTGTTCAGATATACTTTGGCAAGCTTCTAAAACCAACAAGAATATCGGTTAGTGCAAGGCTCGAGAACGATCTTGTTCTTTAACATAACAAGTTTATTATAGTTAAGTATATGGTGTTTAATCTTAAGAAACTTCAAATAGTTATGAACGCAAGCGCAGGTTAGTTTATTGCGCATCCAAGTACTGTCATATTACCCCTCTACTTTGGGAACTTCATTGGTTACCAGTGCGAATACGTATTGATTTCTAGGATTCTTCTTATTACTTTTAAAATCCTTCAAGGTTAGCTCCTAGTTATCTTCTGAGTCTAGCTAGTTTCAGTCTTACCTGTTTCATATCTGACCAATTGCGTCGAAACATTAATATTTCCCTTTTGGCGACCAAACCGCTAGCATTTTATGATTCGGGCGTTCCTTCGGAAGACCGAGTAATAAATAAGTCTTAACTAAACGCTTAAAGAATTAATGTCTTAAGCTTGCCTTACTGATAAAGTTAGGCTGCTGGGGCAGCTACCGTAAACTATGATGTTGAGATCCCGGGGGGGGGGGTACTCCCTTATATTGGCTACATAGGTATGTGCGGCCCCAAAGGGTATGGTTTTTCAGCCGTTTTGGTCATAAATAGGCTGTCGATTTTAGCCATTTTGCCGCCATTTTGGTCATAAATAGGGTAAACTTTCACCCTTTATTCATACGACAATGGATTACTTTTAAAAAACCTGTGACTTTACTTTGTACTGACGCTTTCAGCTTGCGACTCAGCCAAGTGGACTGAATATTAGAGAGAACCTTTAACGGGTCATTCACCGTTTCTGTTAGCTTTCACGTCCTCCAGGATTACTATAGCTTCTTTCAGTGATTTCACTTTAGGCTCCTTTGACACAGCATTGACCTCACTAATATTCTCATCACTGACAAAAACGCAGTTACCGTGTTAAAAGAAAATTGGTTATATCAACTAATATAAGTTGAAAATGTAAATTGGCCACCGTAACGAGTTAAAAAAACTGACGTTTCGAGCGTTAGCCCTTCGTCAGGGCGAATTCCGCCAAATCTTAGGTCTTCGCTCTGACGAAGGGCTAACGCTCGAAACGTCAGCTTTTTAACTCGCTACGATGGCCAATTTACATTTTCAACTTAGCTGATATAACCAAATTACCTTAATTGTTACCCCCACAGTTTCTTTAGAAACTTTCACCCTTTATTCATTTGTGTTAAAAGAAATTAAGTCGAGTTATAGGCCACATTCCATTTCACCTTGCGAACACAAAAAGCCGCCCTGGTATAGTCACTCATTTTATTTGTAGACAATGTGCAGATAACCAGTGTCCGTGAAGCGGGGTTGACAATATATGAGAATTTTTGATTTGGGACACAGAAAAGTGTCCGTTGTCCGTATTAACCGGTGCGTGGTTCCACTGTACACAACTCAAGCAAGTGTGAAATTAAATCCTGAAAAAACATTCAGGACTGGACGGGAAGTGAACCCATGCGATACCGGTGCAGTGCTCTACCGACTGAGCCATCAAGCTAACTGGGAGCTGGTCACACAGTGTTAGTCCGTAATATACGAATTGAGAAAAACCTTGCTTACATGTATCATAAATTTCAGTAGATTTCATTCTGTAATTTAAATCAAATCAAATGGCTGACATCTAAAAATAGTTTTGCTCTGCTTTCCCTCTAGAGTGTCAAACGCAAGAGAACTAACGAGGAAACTATCAGAACCTATGAGCCATCAAATAAGGAGACGGAGGTAGCAGTTTCCCACTGACGTGAGCACCGGAATGAACACGAAAGGGAGGAAGACCCAGAGAAACATGGGGCAGGACAGCGGAGAAAGAGCGAATGGTTCTTGGGTAGAGGCAGGGCTGGCGGCGGCTGACAGAGTATCTTGGAGAAGTCAAATCATTGGCCCCACTCTCCATACGGAGAAGTGGAATTAATTATGATTCCTGTAAAGTGAGTTCTTGTATACGAGAAAGTGAACTTTTCATAGGCTACTTCAGAGATGTTAACCTGAGATCTTATGTTTTATTTCACACATACACATCGTCCTATTTTTACGAACCGTCAACCATTGGGTTAATAAAAATAGAGCCGAAGCCAAAACATGCTGAAAATAGGTCAGGATAACACCCCCCCTAAAAAAAACAACAAAAAAAAAAACAAAAAAAAAGACAATAACCAATTTTACGAAGTGAATGTATTAAGAAATTTTGGAAAACAACGTCCATCAGTGCTCTGCTATACATTTACATATTGAATCACCATTCTAGTATCACCCAACCTTATATCTCCCATTTTTCAACCCAGGTTTCGTTTTTCAATTTGCGAAGTGAAAGTACTCTGAAACCAGAAGTTAATTCGAAAGCCAAACGAAGAAATGTTCTTTAATCAATGATAACTAACAAATACTTGACAACTAAAAATGATTTTATTCATTTCAGGTCTACTATCATTTATTTATTTCATACACATATTTCAACGACTTATATGTACCCCTTTACTGTTGAGTCAACTCGAAGAAAATGTTGAAAATCATTTGTAATCGTTTGCAATCGTAACATGAACAATACTAAGGAAACTGAAATAAATTTCCTCAGTGTTTCTGTTAGGTGAAGCCGTAATCAGCATTTTTGATATACACCTTGCACGTTAATAATACTTTGAAAACCTTATTCACATTTCTTCAAAAAAATCCCAAAAGGTTTTTAAATTTCTAAAAATAAGGTGAAAATTTAAGACCTTTTAATTTATATATAAAGGTCTCTTAGATTTCTTTGATAGGTTCCGTATCAAGGTCAAGCCGTTGATATTGACTCTTATAAACAAGAAGTAAAGGAACACAAAATGCAATGCCACCAACGCTAACCCAGTTCATCCACTGGACATCAGACCCAGGAAACATGAAGACTGCATCAAACACGAATATCACAGAATTAGCAAAGACAAGTCCCATGCCAACAGATGTCCCCTCCCCTACTGGGAACACAGACTCCATGATCAACTCGAAGACCAATGGAATGGTGCCACTGAATAAGAGTCCACTGCAAATGATGGAAGCGAATAGAAGTCCCTTTGAGAACGGCAAGATTCTTGAACAGGTCATTGTGAAGATCAGCTGACAGACAACGGTGCCAATGAACATAGCCACAAGGATTTGCTTAGTCCACCGCTTCACAACATCTGCTGACCTACAGAGAGATGCCACTGCTTCTTTAGGTCATGCTAAAGATCTACTGTAATAATGTTATTACAATTCAAATTTGTTGGTACCCTGACAAACCATTTGTCTTAATATTGTTACAGAGTGTCCTATGATTTAATATTGTTAGTACTGTCAATATTTCAGATGTTTTGAATGCTTTTTTGTAAACAAATGCTTTTATTAATAATGAGAAGTAACCTTGTCATGGATTGGCATTTCATCATGTTAATTTTTTTATGCTGCCATACATATTGTTGCTAAATTTAAATAATCTTTACAATACCTTAATCACATATTTTAGCACCAAACAGAGGCTATTGTGTTTATTTACCTTCATATATTTTTTTCGTAACAGACACAGTTTTAAAATTCGAGAACTACTCCCCAGTGATGCATTTAGACCAAATGCATGCTGATGGTTTATAAGTGGTCTTATTTCATAGGGAAGACAAAAGAAGCAAGGCTGAGTACCAGTATGTGGCTTTGGTATATAAATATCTCACATCCACATCATCAGAGACCACTAACAAGAAACGAAACACCTAAATATTGCTTAGCTATATGACTATAATGTGCTCTGGGACTCTTAATTGAAGAGGACAGGAGAAAGGGGAAAAAAGGTAGGACCCAGGAGATGAAGGAACTGGAAGCAGGAAGGCAGAGTACAGGGAGGCAGGAGTTTCTGATCCCGTTGCTCCCCATAACAGGGCCTCTTTCAACAACAATCTGATCATTTTTCTTGTATGAGCGTTAAGCCTGCAGTGTGGGCATCTTGTTAGGGAGCACGGTACAAGCTATGACTTTGTAAGAACTATTCACCAAAGGCATCATGTTTGATTGAGGGTGAACAGGTCATTCCTCTTACCACGGCCAATCGCATCTCCCCTCTTATTGGTAGAAATTTCTTTCCTCAGATCTCCTTTGTTTTAAAAATTTAAGATGGTGGCCAAACATTGAAACTGACCTATTGTATGGGGTAATGTCATGTAACACAGTTAAAATTAACATTGAATAAAATTTGATTTTTTGGGCTAGTTTGTGCTCTGTTTTGAAATGAAAGAAGACATTAAGGCAAATATCCAATAGGAAGCAAGCAATTTTAGCTGTTAGTGGACAAAAATCTTGTACCAGAATAAATGTTATTTGCCAGCTGGGAGGTTGGCATTGTGACCGAGGTCTTGAAAATGCTGCCCGAGGCTGCAGGAAGAGGGCAGCATTTACAAGTCCGAGGTGACAGTTTTTCAATTTGCAATGATGTAATTTGGCCTTATTACCCATAACCAGCCATAAGAACCTCTACACAGGAGGCTAAGTAGAAAAGCAATTTAAAAATCTCTTTTTTCCAAAATTATAAATGCAGAGGAGCTGCACAAAATGCTGGGTTTAGTCATGTTAATAATTGGTATATGTAGTAAGAGTTATTCCATGCCCTCGCATCATAAAAATTATTGATTACAGCCTTTAACTTCTGTATTAACCTGATCTCATACCAAAAGCCCACTTTTCTTTTCGTCAGCAGGACAATGTGGACTCAGGCCAGTACTAAATTTTTGGGCATGTGCAGAATGCTCACTTTTGATTGTCAGCCAGTCAACATTAGGCTGAGAAGACAATAAGGCTGTGAATCACAGGGTGTCTTCCATTATGCCACAACAACCAGTCAGATAAAGAGCAGTGGGACTAACCGAGAAAAATGGAACAATATTTCATGATCAAACTAGGCCAACCAAGAAGAATGGTTCTTACCACTTTCTATTACTTTCCCAAATCATCACTTACATTAAATCTACTGAAGAGAAGTAGGGCAATAAACCGGTTTGTCAAAATGGAGTGGCAATTTTTGGTCATCCAGTTTGACTGATCAAGTCAGGAGCACCCCCTAGAGGTGCTCCTGAATATTCCAATCACACTGAACCAAAATGCACCTTTCCATATGACTTCAGACCAAAATTTCCTAAATTTTTGGCATAATGAAAAGTACCCACAGACTTTCAAATGGATTCTGGTAACTTAAGTCCAGGCTAGACCAAAGTGGAAAGTGAATTCTTAGGCCAGGACTGTTGTTTACCTTGCAATGATTGTCCCTGAAACAATTCCAGCTAAACTGACACCAGTTCCTAGCCATCCTGAAGTCTTTTCGCTGATACTAAATGGCTGAACAGCAAGATCCAGAACTGATGCCCAACCACAGTAAATACCAAATGATGCAGCCAAAACAAACACAAGCAGCCAGTATGATTGATTTCTTATTAGCAGTTTAAAACCTTCTACATAGCCAATCTCTGTCACTTTTCTTGTTAATGCTGCTATGCTTGGTGGTAGAGGTGGTTTTGAGGGAAAATAGACAGCAACACACACAAATAGTATTGCCGCTAGTCCTGTCTGTAAATAAAAGTAGTCATTAAGTCTTAATTCAATGAGCCTTTTTTCATTGTCTGTAAGATTGAGGTTATTGTTCCCTGAGTTACTAAAATTCTTGGGCATCATTGATGGTCCTAAAAAGAATGCCAATGCGCCACCAAGGTTAGCAGCCAAAGTTCCAATAGCTGTCGCAGTTGTTCGTTCATTAGGAGGAAACCAAGTACTTGAGACCAAAGGAGGAGCCCCGTTTGCTATGAAGCTTGGAAGCATGGTAACAAGATGGCCAATATATATAAACACAGTTTTAACTGTTCTGTCACTGAAAGGAATCAGTTGCATTGCTTTGCCAGCAAGTAACATTAGAGATGTTACAAAAACGGAAGTCCTTAGCCCTGCAGGAAAGTCAGCAACAATGAATTTAATTAATATAGTTATATTTATTAAATTTAATTTAATCCACACACTCCCTTCCCCCCTTACCCTTTATCTTTACAGGCAAATAAATAAATGATGACTGAACTGATCTGGCATGGTTTATTCACAAGCTGGAGGTTCTGATTTGTTTTTCATCTTCAGCAGCATGACTTCCAGCTTCAGGTGCTTCAGCTTGGCTACTTTGTGTTCTAGTTTTTGATGAAGAATTGATATCATCTTCAGGTTGATGCGTTTCACTAAATTAAATAAGCCCACCCGCTCTAATAAGCCCCCCTCATACACACTTGAAATAAATAAGCCTGCCGAGGGGCTTAATAGAGGATTTACGGTAAGTGCTATTTACATGTCTACAGCACTAAAGAACCACAGAATGTCTCTCTAAATACAAACGACTTTTATATATTGCTTGAATTAGAGAGAGGTGCAGAATAAGGCCTTTCCATTTTGATTGTGTTCTTTGACAAGGCAGCGCACCTGCCAGGGAGGGGCAGAGGAGGTATAGTGAGGTAGCAGCACGGAACAGGGGGCCTTAGATGCATGTACTGGCGTCAGGAGACGAAATGATGAGGATGATTCTGTTTGAAATTGTTGATTATTCTACGATTACTTGTTGGTATGTTTCGAATGGACTGATACATAACCAAACTCGACATTCATACAATGCGAACTCGATTGACTGCAAAATCCAGCAATACCTTGAACGAATACGATGCAAGACAACTTGTACCTTTTGTATCCATTAGCCACGTCGAAGGAATAAAGCCCAGAATGGGACCAATTGATCCAAATGAAGACAACAGAAGAACGGTCCATGTCTCCCAACCAAATACAACCCGACAGGGTCTCTGGATCGGACCCCAT
>Ga0126337_10002792_pt1 | contig 11204 bp, 8 predicted proteins | sample DipCmetagenome_FD_92527 | JGI IMG/M metagenome (GOLD analysis project Ga0126337, IMG submission 92527) | Coral microbial communities from La Bocana,Puerto Morelos, Mexico - Diploria C A metagenome | ecosystem: Host-associated > Invertebrates > Cnidaria > Coral | place: La Bocana,Puerto Morelos... | reverse complement strand
GTAGTATCCCATGGGTACTCCACCAGAAATGAGAAAAAAAACAAGTGGACCCATGTTGTTTTCAAACGGTCTTTCCTGGAACCAAACCGTTTGGGTGCATTTGATAATCATAGGGAAATCAACCTGCGGCTCTCAATGGAAATAAGGGGTTATTATGGGTTATTCATGATTCCATTACCAAATGACCCTTCAAGATGAGTTCACGTCACTATCATTCACCCAAATATATTCTAATAGCTGCCGGAGGTGAATACAACTGTCGTGTTGACGAACAGGAGTACTACATAGTTGCATAATGATACCTAGAAATAGCAAAGTGTATATGTTGTGAAACAAGCAATTACATACATTTCTTAAAAATTGATGTATGGCATAAACAACATATGAATGCATATGATGCTGTTTAACGCATGACATCAGACAAATCTCTGAACAACCAGTTGGAAACGATAAAAAAACACATTATTTTTCTCGTTAAGGTGAAGCCTAAGATGCCCCTGGATGTTGGAAAGGCACACCGTACGGCGGAATTGACGATCAATCAAATATAAATCGCGTTGCGGCAGGCAATACGTGAAGACCCAATGCATTAACACTATTGGAAGCAATACGTGGAAAATCTGGCATAGCCAATGTTACTTGTCAAGTATAAGTCATTGGATTCAACCTTCCAAAAGTAGAAACACGTTGAACAATGTGAACATTAAGTTAGCCGCTTCTCACGATAACAACTTTAAAATGGATTTTGGATTATTTTGGTGTTGAATTTTGCACAAGAAACGCTTCCCGATCAGTGACAAAAATCATGCCTTGAAATATGTGGACTCCTAAAGAAATCAAAGCGTGAAACCCGCCACGCTTGTCCATGCGCATGTCATGAGCCACATTCACCTAGATAAACAAAAAACATGTAGTCATGATACACCCAACCTGAACACTCCCATAAGAAGAATTGTCACACCCTATGGAAACTTTACAAAGCAAAAGGACATCTCCTCATTCTTTATAGGACACATACAAATACATGTTAAAGTGGTTCATGTATGCCTTTCTCCCAGGAAGCCTTTGAACATGTGCCCAGCAGAAACAAACCGACCCGAAAGGGAGGCGATTGGTGAGCCAAGAAAAAGATCCCCATCCAATCATCCAACCATCATAGTTGGGAAAGCAATGTTAGATTCAGGGAATGTAGGCATCCTCACGCTCTGATGTTCTAGGGCTGATGTTCTTAAGGCCATGATGGAGGAATCTTGCACCAACATGAACTAAGTCAACAAAAACTTGCCTAATTTAGGTGCCTCAAAAAAGGCACCTGATATTTGTGGAACTACTACGTCATCCATCTACGTGATGGTTTTCAATCCTTAGTAACAAAATAGTGTATAAATTGGAAATTTAGATTATGCTTATACAAAGACAGTGTAACACATTGACATGTTTGAAACCAACACCCCAAACCTACTCTTTCAACTCACTACACTTCTATGTTGGTGTACTTGTATCAAATCAACGCTCATGGCCCTGTAATTCATTTTTTCACTCCATCTGCAGGGAGACAAATGATCATTTTTGAGACTAAGCCCAGTAACCCACTTTCAAACTCAACTGCGCCTGAAGTCGCAAGTCATCCACCTCCATGGTGTTTTTCTTTTCACGGTTTGGGTGGTGTTGAACGTTTGATGCTTCAAACAATCGCCGGGATTGGAAGTGTGAATGCTTCCAAAACAAATCCAAGTAAGTGCCTTTTTTTTTTGAGCCCACCACCCCCAAATGAAAAAGAGCCTTTTTTTTTGAAATTGAATGCAAATAGCAGGATTTGGAGGCGATCGATGTTCAGGTTGCATGGGGTTTTTAGGCAGTCCAGGAGTCAAAACTACCCAAAATGTAGTCAAATTCCAGATTCCATTAGCTACCTAAACTTACTATCTCGTACTATCATAGGTTGTCAACTCATGAAAAATCTCGCTCCATCTGATTCCAATGTAATTTTGGACAAAAAAAAAACCTCACTTGCCAATTCCAACCCCTTTGAAAACTTGGATTCCATGACTGAAACTCCCCACCCACCTGGCCCCCCCCTCAAACGGGCGCCCCCGGCACCGTCACATCGGGCGAGAGGGTTAAGTCCACACTGCGGCCGCTCAACAGCGCGACATGCACCGAGATGGACATGGCGTGGCCGCGCCGAAGGCCACCGGAGAGTGTGCGGTTTGGAGGTTCAGATTTTTTCCGAGCTGGAAGGGTATAGATTTTGAACAGCCTAAGGCCACTTTAACCCGTTTTTTTTGTTGAAAGGTTTTTTCTTTAAGGTTATCGATAGTATAGGATTGGGCTTAGTGGAGTGTAGATTCCTCAGAATGCGTGTTAGGTTTCACTTTAAAATATGGAGAAATGTAGTAGGATACTGTGCTTCCCGAGGGCACATATGTATATCTATACCGCAATGCTATCTTTGTTTCATAATTGAGATTGAACATAAGTATGCCAACACTGTCATGGACATTTCAATACTTGTTTGTTCAAGTTTCCGAACTTCGAAGAACTCCCATCAACAAACACACGACTATTAGATTAAACCCTTAAACATGTAATAATTCCCGTGCAAATCAATGCCACATTAGACATTTGATGTGAAAGGAAAGTATCATGCAAAATCTACAGTATATATCTACCTAACTATCATTACCTATCTATCTATCTTTGAATCTATCTGTATGTCTAGACTAGTCGGTCCACTATTTTGAGGCACTGCTGGAGAGCTGTGTTGTTTACAAGTGGAAGGCTTAAAAGTCACCGCTAGCAGCAAACTACATCTGACAAAACCGTTTGAGCAAACATCAGTGCGGCATGCAAAGAACCTGCTAGTGTGTACAAAACAAAAGTCATGTTCGGTACTTGGGAAATCACATGAGGCAACAAAAACAAGGAAACATGTTCGGTCCTTCATGAATGACATTTGATATAATATAATCACCTTTGGGAGTGAACTTGCCTCGGAATGGATCAAACAAAAACTCCAAAGACCATTAGATCATTAGACGAAAAATGGGTCTGTTCTTTGCTTGACCTCCTGAATCTCCTGATCCAAAAGAAATAAAACTATCTTCCCATTTGAATTCCTTGGTCACAAACTATCAAAGATCTTGGAATCTTGTTTGGAAAGTAGAAACTCCTGAAACGCTCCTTATTCAGGATACAGCTTCCTGCAGCTCCACACATCTCAAGTAACTAAAAAAAACTCCCTTTGAGAATCCTGACAGGAGCAGGAACTGTCCTCAGTTGCAGGAAACAAAAATGGCCCCAACTGGACAAGGTAACAACCTTTGAGCGACCGTCTCGGAGACGTTTTTCATCATGGTCTCTTTGTTGATGAGGCCCATTTTGATCCCTTATATAATCTCATTGAAATCCTGCCTGGTGATGGTGCAGGTTGCTGGTGGTGCTGCTGATAACTTAAGCGACCTATCAATCTGGACCGCCATCAGGTTCCCGGACTTGGGTTGTCTCAAGGCAGCCTGCGAAGCACTGTGAAACAAGTCCACCATGTCATCATGGTCATCATTCCCAAGGTCAAGTGGGGTGCCCCAGCCTGCCCAGTGCCAGTGCCGGAAGGACCTCAAGTTATCAATTGGTTGAGAACAACTGAGTAGAAGCAAGGAACATGTGATATCACATGAAGCCATATGACATGATCTGATATTGTCTCCTTTTTGAGCTGATACCTTATACCTACTTTACAAAGTTGCCGCCAGCTGTCACTTCCAACGGTTAAATATTCATGCGAATGCTGCCATCAACGATGATGAAAGTACAGTTTTGTAATCAGCACACTGGTCATACTTGACAAGAGATTGCACCATAAGCATAATATGGGATGCCGTATGATATCAGGGTATAATACATGTACCTGTCTTTTTTAAACAGTACATGATACGTACTGTATACGTTCAAATGTCACAATACTGTTTGAGGAATCATGTTTTTTTCTTGAAGGATGTACTAACATGTACTAACATGCAGCTCCTTTAAACAACAGGAACATCAACAAACCGCAGGCATCATTGAAAAAAAAAAAGTTCGAAACCTGAACCATTTGGAAATTCAAAAGAGCGTACAAAAGAAACCCCATTTTAAGATTGCAATGGAAAATGGACAATTCGAACAGGTATTTCCTGTGCAAAAATCGGGGTTTCCACCCTTCCTTCGTCCCAGTTCTTTCGCCCGGACGTCGCGGTTGTCCCGGGGGCGGGTAGGGCCTCGAAACGCCAACAATGAACGTCGACCGACGGAGGAAACAGCGATTTTATACAGCGAAAACACCTGTCAAAAGACCAGCCCACAAGAAAACGAGAAAGTTTTCCAAGTCAGTTTGTCAGCTGTTTTTTTTGGGTGTTAGGGCCTGTTCATAGTATCGAAAATGATTGTCAGCACTGAACAAATACGAATGCAAATGCGGTTAAAAACTGTATATCAACTTAAGATTACACACCCTGAGCAAAAAATTAGTGCAAATTCGTGCAACATTCCATACAGTTCACTAAGCTTGTATGTTTGCATGTAGATCTGCGACTTTACTTCGCATTAACAGGATTACAGTAACAGTAAGTTGGGATACACCGACAAAAAAGAAACATCCATAGATACGATCCTTTCTCATCCTTTCTCCCTTTACAGTATCTACGCATCACAACGGTAAATACTGTGATGAATCCCCTGGATGGCATTTAGGTCCACAATAGAACATGGCAAAAATGAGAACATAACATTTAAGAATGTACATATATATATATATATATGATATGTATATATATACATTATGTAGAAGCAACTTACAGTATGCGTCCAAATAGAAAAATATTGCCCATACTGCGAATCTGATAAGGATGACAAAATTGCAGAAAACCTCTTGGAGGCAATTATGACTCATCATATCATAATATCATAGTGATTTTTCACTTGGCTGCTGTTGTTTGGAGTTGCGAGTTGATAGCAATACAAACTGATGCCAACCAAAGGGACGTCCCATCGCATCCAAGAAACCCTCTGCTCTTCCACATGTTTTCAAGAGTAACTCGGGGAAACAAAAAAAAAAACATATAAGGTGCATTTGGAACTTTCTAATAATGCAGTGCATGGTTTTAACCAAATCCATGTAGCAATCAAGTGTGTTTTTGTCATCGATGCCACCCAGCCTATGCTCACGCGACACCTTGGCCATCATTGATGGAGGATCTGTTCCCTTCCATTTCCCCGAGGCTCAAAATATGAACTGTGGGGATATGTAAAGCTGTGAACTTTCAGTTAAACAAGTCCTAGAATACCCACAATCCACAATTGGTAAAGCCACCACCTTAAGTGTCATGATTCACTTGTAGTTGCTGCTGATCTGTTGTGTATTTTTCCTCCGGAAAAAAAAAAACATGAGTTAAAATTACTGTGCACAGCTCAAAATCTAGATGCTTGCCGGAATCATCGCTCTGATGTACCAACATTTTCATGTACTCAACAAAAGGCAGCTGTTGTGTCTAACTAGGATGTCTTGTGAGTATGGGATTCCCGTACATTGAAGGTGAACAAACTTTTGGCTTGCAAAGGCTTAACACACATGTTTGAAGTGGGAAATGGCACAGCTGAATGTAAAACAACCCCAAAACCCTAGAGTCCGAGAGAGTTGTTCATGCAATGCATGTATTACTTCAACTGTCAAGCAAAGCCTTGGCTCACCCTTTCTTAGTCTTTGTATCTTATTTCCAGCTTTTGCCCCGGTTTTCATGGCGTTTTCAACAAATCAACCGTTTTGCCCCACAGGATTCAAAGCTCCGTTCTTTGGAGGAGACCAACTTTCAGCAGTGGCTCCAGCAGTGAATATTCAGAAAAGGCCACCACTGAAAACATAAAAACACCCAGGTGTCCGGCCACATAAATGGCAATGACCCAATGAAAATAGTTCGTTGCCCATATTCCTTGTGCCACAACACATTTACCTGCTAGATATGCCACAAAACCAGAGATAGCGACCAATATTGGAACTGGCAATCTGGCCTTGATAGATGCTAAAGTCCATCTGGCCATCACCAATTTTGTACAACACTCTTCTGTAGGTAAAGGCAATAGTCTCGAAGGTGCCATTGACAACTGTTGTACATCATGTACGTTTCTTCTCAAAAACTCCATGTGACTGGTGACATTCTTCTTGAAAAGTCCCAGTTTCCGTGCGAAGAGTATCCCTTGATCTGCCAAATCGACAAGCAAGGCATCCCGTTCGCTGGATGACATCGCATCTCCCAAAGGGCTTTTGGCACGTTTGGAGCCAAAGTTTGAAGCACCACAACCAGGCCAGGGGGCGTACAACAAACATTCCGATCTCAATCCCAATTGTTGGAAACCTTCTTCCAAAGTTCCATGAGCTGCAGCTAAATACAAAGGAAGTTCTGAGAGGGAAATCTTCTGGGATTTCAGGGTTTTTTCTGATAATGCCAAGCTAAGTAGTGGTAAAATTTCATCGGAACACAAAGGTTCACCCAAATATTCGGACTCAAAAATCTCATTGGCCATAGTCAAGGCTTTGGGGTTCACCAAACGAGCTGCATGAACCCTACTTAAGGTTAACCATTGATGATGTTTCAACATCAACGATCGACTCCAGTGTGGTTCAATCGCATGTGCACAATCATGAGGAACGTCTATATCTCGAACTCCTGCTGGACACACACGTGACATGGAGGAGTCCGTTTCCAGTAAGGACTTCAACACATATGCTGGTGATTGCAAAGGAACCACATCATGTGGCAATAAAACGAAGATGTCGTTTCGTGGATCTTCCAAAGCTGCTTGAAAGAGCGCAATTTCAGCAGCCATGAGCTCACACCAACCAGTCCGAACCTATGTGCGATAGGGGTAGGGTAAGGATGTGTTGAATTTGGCATATATATATATATCTATTATCTCCAAGGAGCATTCCCCCTCATTTGTTCGGAAAAAAAACACAATGCCCAAACAGCAAGGACCTCCCTTGGTGGAGTCAGCAAAGCTATGGTGGCTTCAAGCAGCCCGACTTGTATTGTTTCCAATGGGAGGTTTTTCATGTCACATGTGTCCCCCCCAAAAAAGTGATCCAAACAAAGGGGTTGAGGCCTTACCCCTACCAGAAGGGGTACATCAAACAAAAGGTAACGAGCGGAATGTCATGATAAGAGATTCGGATATCATGACAAGAGGCTTCCTAAGGCAGTGGGAGTGCAAGGAGGGGGCACTGTAACTATAGGAACCCTTTGGTAGGGTTTTTTGGAAAACAATGGTGAAAATTACGGATCCCCTAAGAATCCGAGAAAATATCTTTGAGAAACGAAAATGTAAAATCGTGGTTTATCCAAACGTCAAATCCCTGTTAACGGCCGTTTTTTCCTGCTGAGCCACGGTGGGTACAACTTGTAGACCTGGCAATGCTGCTCTAAGAGCTGCAACATTGGCATCTTGCATGCCATCGGCCAAATGTACAAAAACGGATACCTGGGTTTTTCGGAACAAATGAACGACTAAAAGTAAAACCAAATATGTATAAGATAAGGTCTAAAGGAGAAATCATACAAATCATTTGAATGTTTAGTTTGAACTATGTGTTTTTTAGGAGTGGTTTAGATTTATATAGATTTATGGCATGTACTTGGACTTGAAAGTGGATATGAACAGACTGAACAATATGTAGAATCAACTTTTTGACGACTCAGTTTCCTGTAAGCAACATCACATGAAGATGTGATGATATAGGAAATTCCCTTGAAATTCCATCCCCTGTGCAAACAAAATAAAGTTTCAACTACATAGCAACTCAGCCACTGGTGCCACATCACTTGAAAAATCCTGAAGCCAACGATGCCAAAGATCAAGTTCCACCAAGTGCGTTCGGAGCATAAAAAGCAAGGCTAAGCTTTTCTCTTGCGAGGACTCTTCGGATGGCGTCCTCGCAGTCGCTGCAATTTGGATGGCCAACCTGGTGCTGGCAAACCAGCCATCCCAGATTGAAAAAAACATATCCCAAATGCAATTGGAGCAATGGTCTATACATGGCATTCCATTTAACTGCACGGTTAACCTTATAACTTATAACAGCTCCCGGCTTGTGTACTTGCCCTACAATGATGTGGGAAAATGCACGCAATTTCCTGTGTAAGGTAACCAAAAAGGATCCCAATGATCACTCTTCCACCACGCTTCGTTTTGAAATCCTGATATCCAAACAAAGGGGAGCATCATTGTCAACAAGAAACAACAAGCCCATTCAATCAAGTTTCGCTAAGAGTGATAGATGGCACATGTTTAAACAAAACAACTGTTCAAAACACAAGTTCCTAAACTGGGATGATCCCCTACCCCCCTCAATGCAATGGTTAAGTCGTCTTTTCGTGGGGAACATCCAAAAGCACGAGTGTTGTCATCCTGGCAGGACCCATGCATGCATCTTGAGGGCATGGGGATCACCATTGAAAAAACACATTAAAAGATGTGTTGCATTTCTTAGGAACTTAATGTCCTGCAAGTGAACATTCTCCAAACGAGTGAAGAGAACACGGAAACCCGAATACCAAGCTGTAAATAGACATAGGTGGAGAGATGTCAAACACAGAAGCACCGCAAGCATTTGCATCATGGATCCAATCATCCCAAGCACCATGATCCGGAGATTCACAGCCTTTTCTTGTGCCAAAACCAGCTTGGTAATGCCAAGAATTTTGCACGTTTTCTTCAACAAAAGCACAAATCCAAAAATGACACAAGCGTCACAAACAAACACTTCCAGTGATATAATTCCTCCATGTCCACACTGACTTCATCACCTAAACGTAAGCTCTTAGAAGAACTTCTTGGACCATGAAACAAAAACAACAGAAACAAATTCCGTGCTCTGTCTCTCCAATCTCAGGCTCCCGGCCATGGGTGGTATTGAGCTGGTAACGTTGGAAACTGCCGCACTACATCCTGCCGTGTTTCCATGGGAAAGCTCATAGCTTCATCGATATCAAACAGGACTGGAAGGGTATCACGATGTTAACCACGAACCCTTGCATGAATGTAACTTTGCACTCTCACGGGAAAAAGAATCAAACAACTTCATCCAAACTATGTATATATATGATTATACAGGTTGTTATTTGTTGGTGGGGATATTTTCCATGAGAATCAATGAGAATCCAAACAGTCAAACAAAAAACACATGTCGGCTGTCAAATTCTCTAGGTGAAATCTGTTCAAGAAAAAGGGTGTAGCACTGACCTCGCTCCAACCGTTTTTTCGGCATTTCCAGACTTCGCACACCTTTCACCAAAAGAATTCTAAGAAATTCTATGATTTCAGAGGCCAATATGCCCTGTTGAAGAGTGAGCCTCCAACAAAAATGCTGCAAGGATTCCGACTAAGGTTCAATCAGACTATACCATGTCACATGTGACTACCCTATACGTGAAACCTGCAACCCTCAAGTTTTTGGGGGTGTGGAGAAACACGAGAAATCGCACGGTTTCCACTGAGTTTCCATTAGTGAAGTCTTCATCACGACAGCAGCCTAAGGAAGTAGGTGCAGCACTCCAGTTATCCTCCTGATGCATCGGTCTGGCCAAGGAGAATTGGAGAGCTTTTGGTGGATGATTGTCATCGAAATCTAATATTGTTATTCTAGAGGTCGGTAATGATGATCATCATGAATACAAAAATGATAAATATACTGTACATAACAATTTCCAGCATTGAAACCGTCATCGTCGTCATCATCAAATGTTCTTCTTCACCATGTCAATTATTTAGGAAGTTTTCACGTATCTAGGGAACCAACAAACACAACTCCATTTTTCCCTTCGAGTTTTGCAAGGAACCAAAGTTTCAAATCCTATCTGCCAATGTCTGATCAATTCTTCACACTGAATGTATATTGAATGTAGGTATGACAAGGTTTATTTGCATCAATCAACAAAAACATGGACTTCACTATGTAAGCTTATCATGAGCGTGAATTCAAATGCCCAAATAAAAACTTGGATACAGAAATTCTGCTGTTCTCGGACGCAAGTCCCTGCACAAATAAAGTTTACTTCCTGTCAATTGAAGTCCACCATGTCCACATCAAACGGATCTGAATCATATTTCCTAGACACTGCATAAGAATCATGAAACATCTTGAACCCAAACTCACCAACAAATCAAATACATCCCTCAAAAATTGAAAATTGTCCTGAAGTAGCATTCTTCAGGACTTCCAAATGCTGCAAGTATGATATCATTGGTATCATAATTTCCTCCGAAACCAATTTCTACCTGCATACCTCACTGGGACACCACAAGACACCCGGTAACTCTCCTTCAGTACAGCCTCACCTGTGGGAGCCTTAGGCTAGAGCGAATGTTTCGTTGATCGGAGTTTGGATGATTGGAGTTTGGTTGAAGAGCAACAGCAACAACAACAACAACAACAACAACAACAGCAAGAACGAACATGACTAGTCACTAGATTCAATAACCTAAGTACTACAAAAAGTGACGTCTATGAGAATGTTTTCTTAAGGATTACAGTACTTATTGGAACTTAGATGGATTTGGTGAGCATTTCGGATAGGTTTCATGACCATCCAAAAGCGAAGCAAATGCTGAGTTGCTGGAAGTTCAAATGCTTCTCAATAAAAAAGTGCGTCCCACACAAGATAGCCCAATTGACTATAAATAGATCATTCCTTCAAAAAATAACTGTTCTTCCAAATGTGGCAAAAACACCACCACCCCAACAAAAAAAAACAACAACCACAACCAAAAATAAAATAACATACTATATACTGCACAAAAGACTGAAAGTTTCGCCCGCCCTTGGCCCGTCGGTCTTTTGCAGGGCAGCCACACCGAGGGAGGTGCTGGTGGCACGAATTCCACATCAGCCGTTGAGCCTGGGCCTAGGAACAAACAGCGTGACTTGTCAATACTATCAAATTAAACATACAAATAAATGAGCACATATTAGTACTATATTATTACTATACATTCATAAGTCAAGCTTGAAATGTCAGGCCATTCAAGAGGGATTCTCTTTCAGTGCCCGTTCTGAGGTGAGGTCGTGTGACGTCCATATTATTCACTTAAATGATCTCGGATTCCTCATGATCAGTATCATCATCATCATCATCATCATCATCATCATCATCATCATCATCATCAGCTTCCAGATT
>Ga0126337_10002791_pt1 | contig 11205 bp, 2 predicted proteins | sample DipCmetagenome_FD_92527 | JGI IMG/M metagenome (GOLD analysis project Ga0126337, IMG submission 92527) | Coral microbial communities from La Bocana,Puerto Morelos, Mexico - Diploria C A metagenome | ecosystem: Host-associated > Invertebrates > Cnidaria > Coral | place: La Bocana,Puerto Morelos... | reverse complement strand
TGGCCTTCACTCGAGGAAGATGTAACAGACGGGGAAATTGTAAACGATTGATATCAACAGAATTGATAGAAAATTATTTTAATTAATAGAGAATTGATGGTCTTGGTCTGAGAACAATCTTAACAACTTGAATGTTAACAGGAGTCCATCACCCTGGGCTCCTGATATTAAATAAGTACCAATATTTCCTAATGTAATGTATGCAAATTGTGATTATGCGAGCCTCGTTTTAACGTTGTGAGAAGCCGCCATCTTGAAAAAGCTGTTGTGAAAGGCTGTCACGCCTAAAGCTCAATTCTTGAAAGAATTAAATTAAATAAATACTTTACAACTAAATCTAACAAAAATAGCAACAATGCCATTTAAATTTTGGCTATTTGTCAGTCATTTATTATTTCATTTTTTGGTCATTATTCAGTTGTCCAGACCCTCATACTTCTTTGGAGAACATCCCCCTCTTTTCTGATATTTTCTTACCCATCACTTGAAGGACTAGGAAAAGTGGGAGACAGCAAAACGCCTAGCTATCCGCGAAACCTCACTAATTTAGGGGAAGTTTCCGCCTTAATTCGAGCTTAGGTACAGAGGCTGAGAAGATACGCTAAACGGCACATAAATGACTTGAATAAGTTTTAAATGAAGTGTCAGTTTTGATCTTCTAATCTCATATTTTCTTTCTTTATGTCTAGTACTTCAGAATGTATCTTTTCTTCGATGACAACACTGAATGGCTGAATTCAAAACATCACAGCGCAACTATTTTATTGGACGCAAAACGAAAACAAATAGGCAACTGCGAATCTGCACTGGACAAACAAGTCCTATGATAAACTCTTTTCTTCATTCGTTATAGCTTCTCAAATTGCTGAAAAATCACGGGCTACGTATATATTTTTCGGCCAACGTGATTGCAGCTTTTTATCCAGCATCGCCATAGCTCCTGCTGAAAAGTGAAATTGCGCTGGTTTCCAAACGAAGGACGCTATTGATCTCAAGAGTTGTAAGCAGATATAATTGGTCAATTTTTACAAGGCTAAAAATGTTTAAATGAGTAAGGAGAATAAAGCGTTGGTGGCTTCACAGGTATGTAAGTGTGGGTTTTAGAATTTAATGACGTCACCTGAAAACCTCGATGAGGTTCTCAATGGCGGTAAACCGTTAGACGTAAAACGGGTCCAAAAAAAGGGTACAAATTGGAAAATTTTAATCTTTAGCAACCGGAGCTCTTATTAGCAGCCGTAAAAAATGTTTACATGATGGTCGCCTGGAAAAACATTTTTAGCCACGAAAGTAGAAGTCTCAAGATGTCTTGTCAAGACATCTTTGTGTCTTATCCTGTGGCTTGGCATCCTCGGAGACCCAGGGGCTGCTGGTTTATTTGAACGGCAGAAGAGCCCCTGGGAACTTACTCTTACCGAACCAGTTCCAGAAATTTTCGAATTCGTCCCACTGATTGGCCACAAAAATGATTTTTCTGGCCAATCAGCGAAGAGGTCCAGCCGGGGATTTATTCTACACAAATCGTGTACATTAGTTATCAAGATTAACGATATACCTTCGGTAAGTCCTCCATGAAAATTAATCGAAGAGTACTGTTTCCTAGCACCCATGTTACGGTTTGCGATTTCCTCGGCTTCGTTGCATCTTTTTCTGAAACTCTCATGTTGTTCCGATAGCACAAGCCAATCGAAGAAGAAAACCACATCGTGTAAGAAGGCGATAAAGTTCCCTGGCTGGACCTCTTCGCTGATTGGCCAGAAAAATCATTTTTGTGGCCAATCAGCGGGACGAATTCGAAAATTTCTGAAATTGGTTCGGTAAGAGTAAGTTCCCAGGGGATCTTCTGTCCTTCAAATACACTAGCAGCCTCTGGGTCTCCGAGGATGGTGGCTTGGTGGCCTTTGTAGTACAGAGAAAAGCCGGAAGATTTAATTAAAGTTCAGCAACAATTTTTATTCTACAGTAACCTTTTTCCACCCCTAAATGGCAAACAGTCAGATCAAAATAAATTTGTTAATTTTTCTAAGCAATAAAAATTAATTTTTAACTCAGTGTACAATGCTAATCGCAAGGGAAATATTTAAACATTGGTGTAAAAAAAAGACAAACTATCTGTTAGCCGTTGAGGCCACCACCCTAAGGAGAGAAAATGTTCCGCCTAGCGGGGGACCTGGCGCGAAATTCCCGCATTTTTCTCGCTTCTTCTGCTACGACGCTCCCTTAACAGCGGATGTCCGCGTGGAGGTAGACGTGCAGTCCCTTGTGCATTTCTTGTAAACACTGGTGAAGTCGTACCTTGCCTTTTAATTCCACGGCATTAGTTAAATCTGATTATTCAAGGCGATAAGCACTTCACATTTTGCAGAAGTTACGACCTGTGCACTTCTTAGGAGATCTGCTTCACGGATAAGAGGGTAACGCAACGACAGGACTTGTAACTAGGCCGAACTGATTGACTTCTTTCGCGGTCGCGATCAATCTTCGATAAGTCTGGTATCTTGTACGCTTTCCGATTTGGATTTCATTCTCTACTAATATTTCGAAGAAGAGTGTTAAGGCAATCCTTAAAGCAAGCGATCATTGGATTGGAATTTTCGTCGATGAAAACCAGATTCTGAGATACCAGGTAAGTTCTCCTTTAGAAGTCGATGTAATGATTCGGAAAATTCTGCATGCATGTATGGCGATCAAGCGGTTGATTTTTGCTCTTCGTAAAAGTTTAAAGAGCTTGTCTGGTGGTTGTATTCTGTGTTCACATTTTGTTGTCTTAGAGTGTTCTCGCCAAGAAAAAAAAAATCGAGTAAAAAAAATGTTTTGGCATCGCTCGCGATCAGTGACTCAGTTGATGATCATAATTCAATTCTATTGTAAAGTCTGCTTCGACTTTTAACGTGAATCAACTGTTCCAGTAGGTAACCAAATGGTTACAACCTTCGTGTTTAGAACTGTAAAGAAAATGGGACTTGTTTAGCCCTTTAAAGGCATCGAATATATTCGTGCGTGAGAGAAATTTTGACAACGACGGCTAAACAACAACATTATTTGATATTTATTTTATATAAATAAGCTAACATGTTTATGGAATGTTTCTCATCCACTATTTAATTTCAAAATAGTTTGTCAAAGTTACAAGTTGTCACGTTTTGTGTTCGTCTTTCCTCCTGGGAAGGAATTCCTATTGTATTCCCGCCTGTTTTGATCTACCCGCTGTATGTCATGCCATGATCGCGAGTCGATGAAAACGTCTTATTTTACAGAAATTACCAATGAGGCGCCGTATAGGTGGGGTCGAAATTTCCACAAAATAATACCTTTGTTTGCCATATCGGAAATTTCAAGAGGAATCACGTTTTTCCTTTCATTGTCGATAAACCAGCGTTTGTCTTCACGATCTCTGTTTACAAGAAAAACGTTGTTATATTTACAAGCAAGTTTATAAAGATAGCACAGTTTTTGTTCTTAGACAACTCTTCTAGGGAGCATTAAGTGGCTGGCGACTTCTCCGATTTCTGAACTGGTAAGCAGATAGTTTAGATTAGTTTTCTTGGCTTTTATAAGTTCAAAGATCTGTCGTATGTGTGTCCATGCAAAAGGTATGCTAAACGTATGCTGAGTGCCTGCTGTTTAATCAGTGAGAATTCTCTGTCGATATCAGGAATATATTATTAAAGGAATATATTGCCGTTAGATGGGCAAAGTCATTTTTGGCTTCTCTAGTTCGGAAGCCATCACATGTGTATGATTTGTCAATTTCACCACATAGGATTGAATTTTAATTGGACGAGTCATTTCCCATTTTAGTCTTCGTTATGATCATGTCTTCGATCCGTCAAACTGTATTCCATCAATCACCAAAATCGGATATTTATCTTTGAATCATCTCTGCCAAAATATCTCATTTGAAACGTCTGAGCATTAGACCAAATAGGTAATATCCTTTGGAATTATTCAACAATTGTTTTGCTGTGAATCTTTAGACAAACACTTTTCGTTATAAGTTATTCATAATTTCATTTTTCTATATTACCTACAGCTTATGTAGATGTCAATGTTTACTTGTTTGCGATCACGAATATTTTAGTATTGTGTAGATGTGAACTCAACTATGACTTGAGTGCTACTGTAGTAAATAACACAGAAAAGATTGGAGAAAATTGGAGAAATCTATAAATTGAAACACCAGGAACTTGTCAGTTTTAGAACTAGCGCTTTGTAGGCACGTGTTTATATATTAGCCCTATACGGACTCAGATATTTATTGTTGTCATGGACATTATGGGATGGAATAACTCCATGAAATTCACTCAGTTACTTTTATGTAATGCTGTTATTTTTCACATACGTGATATCTGACGTGTACACCGATGCACCCATTGTTTTCCCAACAATTTTGCAATGAGTGATGTTTTCCTGAGATTATCAACCAAACTGTGTGTGAAAGTATTATGCAAATTTCTTGTTCTTCATCAAGTTTGAATATATATATATCACCTCCTTTTGTTGACATTGTGGATTAAATAAGATAATTAGAGACTGATAAACAGCAATAAAACTTGAGTTCACATCCTTTGGAAACCAACAAGTTTGAAATGATTGTTTACTGTGATGATTTTATGAAATGTTTTAGTTCTAGTAAGACTTTGGTCAAAACCTGTCAAGGTCTGTTTCAGTCGATATCTTACAGGAAATTGATTCAAGTTTATAAAGATCACATCCAGAGGTATAAAATATAGATTATCCTTGCTCTAGACAATGCAAGAGGTCCCAGTTACCCAATGCTCTGTGAAGGGATATAGATAACTGTTTTATTGACTCATTTTGTAGTCAGCAGTATGTTATATTTTGTAGTTATTAACTGGTTGATTCAAACTTTCAGCAAGTTGCTAATTTGAGTTGACATGACATAACTCTCTTCTAGTTTTACTCTCTATTTTTTTTTTCATTTATGTAAGGATGTGGGCTGGCAGCCAAATTCAGTTAGATTTTTAACACTTTTTTTAGTTTTTAAAATTTATGGCAAAATGCCTAAATTAGTCATAATTTAGAAGTGTACAATCGTGAATATTTAATTACATAATAATTACGGTAAATGTACTGTCATAATTTTGTTTCTTTATACTGTAATATATTTTTCCTCATTGTTTTGTCATTCATTCTTGCATTGTCTTCACAAAATATGTCATAAACATGCATCCTTAATCTGTAGATCTGTTTGTCTGTGGTCAAATCTGTTTTATAAATATACAACTGAAATGTTTTCTTTTAAAAATTAAACATCAGACTTTACTTTCTTTAAGCAATTTATGAATCCTTGAACGATAAGAATCAATTATTTAACAAAAGTCATAAAGGCTCAAGGAACTCCACATGAAGCATATGCAAATTTTCATGTTGTTCTGTGAACTGTGAGGTTTGTGTGATTATTCCCCATCCCAGTGAGTTCATATTTAAAGAATCTGCTTTGGATGCAGTGTGTAATAGAATTGATCAATTTCTTTTGCATAAATGTGTGTGCACTTTGTCTAATAAATTTGTTTACTGGGTAGAGTTTATCTTGCTCATGGGGCTTGTAAAGTGCTACATCTGTTGATGTTTTATGAATTGAAAGAATGCTATTGAACAGCGAGTTTAGGGAGGCCATTTACATGTATTCATGCAGGCATGATAAAAAGCTAATTTAATCTAATCCAACCAACCAAATTGTAAAGAGTAATAAAAACTGTTCAATTTACAGTTTGAAACGTTTTGTTGTTTTGCATTAATTGATTACCTGTCAGCCCTCCATTGTCACAAATTTCAGCGGCTGTAATTCTTCAACTGTGTTAGGAAATTACATGTACATGTATATCCTGGGAACATTTGTCATTCTCACACCTTATATTTTCCTTGCTCAATTTACTGTTTTGAATAATAACACTTTTGATCAAAGATAACATACCTGTAAGTTCAGTCATGCAATCGTTCTGTTTTCACTCTTTAGGGCTGCTTAAATTACATGTCAACAAGGTTTCTGGCTTAGGGTCTTGAAATACATAAATCTCGCTCTCAAGAGGCCAGAAATTCTGAAATATCATTTATTAAATTAAGATAATTAATAAACTTGCATGGATGTCAGACTCCAGGTATAGTTTGAAATAATGAGCTGCAAACTGAGTAATTGTTAAGCAAATTATTTCCATTCTTTCAGCTATATAATCACACCATTTTATAAGCTAAAGGTCATAACAACTAGTATTGAATGAGTCGGTTAGTTCCAAACAGAAGATGCATTGGTATGTTCATTATACTAGTGATTGCGAAGTGGGCAAGCATCATCTGAGGTTTCATGTTAGCTTAACATCAGAAACAATATTACCCTGTCAGATTTTTTGGACTTCTAGTATTGCAAAGCTTATGAAATTCATTCACAGTGCATTGTAATTTTTTGTGACAATTTTCTAGAATTGTTGTAGTCTCAAGATGGTATCTGGGGCTGTGATCTGTTCCCTGAAATCTGTTTACTGACTTCAGTTTCTTTCACCACACAGGCTTCTCAAGTGAATTTAGCATAGAACAAGGGATAATGGGCAGTGAAAAGCTGCCGAAGAAATTTTAAAACAGCCTTGCTGGGATTTACAACACAGCCCAGAGGACAGCTACATAGGAAATATTTGTCACACAAGGCATTACATGCATGAGTGATTTTTCCATTGAATAGCCAGTATCCATTGCAGCAAGTGGGATTTTGCTTCAAAATTGCTGTGAGGTTTCATTGAAAATAGCTGTGTCACTTTAGTCATGTCTGAGGAAACAGATGAAAGAATCTCTAGAGTTGAAGCAAGAAGGAAGAGACGTGAACAGAGACGACTTAGCCTTGATACTGATGATGAAAATAAACCAGTGAATGGAGTTGATGAATCAGGTGGTGGCCGGTCTAGATCATCTACAACTGACAGTGACGCTGAGCTATCAAGGGCTTTAACTCGGGAAGAAAAAAGACAGGAGAGGCGTGACAAGAAAAGACAGAAAGAGATGGCTGAACAATCTAGAGAGGGTCCTAAGTCAGCACCAGTTATAACAGACTTTAGCAAAAGGGAAATCCGTGAACGTAGACCGAGTGACCCTGAAATTTTGTCTGCAGATAGTGAGGGCATTGATACTGACAAAGAAAATGAACAGCGCAATGCACAGCAAGGTATTGAGAAAAAGAAATCAGGTTATGGCTCTTATGCATCTGCTATTCGCAGAGGATCACAAGGTTCTGAGGTTGACAAAAGGAAAGAGCGGTATGCTGCTGCTATAGAGGGATACAACATTGATAATGACGATGATGATGAAATAGAATTGTCTCCTCCCGATCCTAGGGACCAACAGCCTGAGGTTATGTCCACCTCACCTGTAAGAAGAATAAAACAAGATTACTTGACCTCAGCATCAGGAAAAGACAGGGAGATACCACACTCAGAGGAACAACCTACGCCACGCCACCTTGCAAAGCAGTGGCCACCTCCACCTTCTGAGAATGAAGATGATGAAGATGATGATGAAAGAAATGGAGGACATCAGAAAGGTGTGGTGAAGACGTTTGAAGAACCCGAGCATCCAGAAGAAGACAGGGGTGTTGATGAAGGTCATGTCGAATCTGTTAGCTCACTGAAGGAACAATGGTCACAAAGCAAACCATCCAAGCCGCTGGGGGTCAACAAACCTTATGTACCCATGAAGAGAGATGACATGTGGATCACCCATTTTAGACCTGTCATTGATGAAGGAGAAGCACCCAAGGAGCCGCAATGGTTACAAATGGTGCGGCAGCGGAGGTGGAAATCAACGGTATCAGCACGCTTTCCTCAAGATGAACAAGAGAAGCAAGTCTTTGAAAATCGTTCTACAACGCCAAGAAAATTCAAGAAGCCAAATCCTTACAGTCTCATGCGATCAAAATCTGACCTTGATGATGAATTTGAAGTGGCAATGAGAAGACGGCGACGGAGGACTGATGATGAAGACTCAGTTGATGCCAGTAAGCGTTCTTGGTCCTCCTTCAGTGATGCTGATCGGGAATCTGTTGCTGTATTAAACAAAGTTCCTGTTCAAGGACCCTTAAAGGAGTATAAGAAAAACCTTGCATTAGAAAGGGCACGTACAACCATGTTGAAATGGACATTTTCAACAGATATGGTTGATGATCCTGGTCGATTTGACCTACCCAAACCAATTGACCTGACAACACAAGAAGACTATGAGAGAGAACAGGAGTGGAAATATATGCAGTCTCGCAAGCGGTTTATGAGTGGAAGTGACGCTGACGGTATGGGAACCTCATCCATGCGATCGTCAATGTCATCTTTGAGTGATGGAGAACACCCTAAGTCGCCAGTCACAAGCACACCAGCTCAACCTGAACAAAAGACCTCTTCAGATGAGTCGCCATCAAGTCCTGAAGCAACTCGCTCCATGCCCATCAGTTCTGGTGAGGATTATGTATTCAGTCAAGGAGTTTCTGACATCAAGAAAAATTTGATCACTGCAACAAGTCAAGATGCACCTTTAAAACCAACCATTGCTGATGATAACCTTGAATATGTCCCTAAACTGGCCGACTTGAGAAAAAAATTACATGAGAAGGAAGAAGAGCCAGTACCAAAATCTTCACCTCTGGATGAAGAAATTCAGATGATTCCGAAAGTGAAAGACATCAAAAGCAGATATTTAGAGCAAAAGAAAGAACAAACTTCCAAGCAGCCTGAATTCGAACAAGCGGAACAATTTGGAAAACTGGACAGTATCAAGAGCAGGTTTCAAGCCAAAGAAAAGGAATCAGAGCCAAGAGTTTTAAGCAAGCCCAAGCTTAAGAAAAAGTTAAGCACTAGTGATGATATGAAAGCCCTCATGGCCAGTCGGCGACAGATGACTGATGAGTTTGTAAGTGAAAGTCCTCAGACTGCTGAAGAAATCAAAAGTCTGGCATCTGATATTGCCAAGACATTTGGTTCAGAGGGTAGTGATTCTCCCAAACAGCCAGTAGGAAAGCCCAAGAAAGGAAGGAAAGAGTCTGAAGAGACAAAATCAGCTGAGAGTGGAACTGTTTCTGATGAAAGTGAAGCCCAGCAGTTGGGTCCTTGTGGAAAGCCTGAAGGTTGTGGAACAGATGACGAACTTGACAAGCGTCTGAGTAAAGAACTTGATATTTTACCAGCACTTGGCAGTGAATTAAATGAAGAGCTAGCTCAACCAATTCCTTTCAAAGACAAGGTGGTTCAAGATGAGTCAGCTCCTTTAGAGAGTGCACCACAGAGAGATTCCTTCACGGATGAAGCTGACAGTACAATAAGTGGAGATGATAAAGTGATCAAGAGACAAGAATCAATGGAAACTGTAGAAACATCGGCTAAAGAAAGTGACAGTGATAGTGAAGCTGAAACAAATGCCAAAAAGGACATCAAAGATGAAGTTGATGATGGAACTGATAATGATGATCAAGACTTCTTGAGCTCAGAAAGTGAAAACGACAAAGAAGAAGAAGACCTAGAAGAAGACAACCTGCAGGAACAAGAAGAACTAGATGAATGTGTTGAGAAAGTTGATGGGAATATCAAGTCTCGCTTATCCACTGACAGACCTCTGTCATACACGTCAGAAGACATCAGGACAAAAAGGCTTATCAAAGAAGATGAGGAGAGACCAAAGTCATTCACCTTTGGTGACGGGGAAAATGCAGAAGATCCTTTCATCTCTTCCAAGTATGTGGGATTTTTTTTAGTATAGTCTGAATAATTAGAAACAAAATCAGTGACACATACAAAATCTCTGCACTGATAACAATTGTTATCAGTGGTTTAATAAGGGCTTGACACGGAAAAAATTTTGCCTGCCAGGTTTGACCTTCACTAGTACAGGAAAGTTCTTTTTTTAGTTAAATTCAAGTTTAATTTAAAATGTTTTCATGGCCTGTGAAAACTAGTTGCTTTCCTACTGAGAACATTATTTTAATTAATAAATTGTGATTTAAACCCCTGTTTGTGATCAGTGACAAAAACAAAAGAGAATCCAAAGTAACAAAGAGGAAACTTCCAGTGCATTGAGGCATAGAACTGCAAACTTTGATTGTCTTAGATCTCTGTAATGTATTATGCTTATAGGAAACATTTAAACTGCTTTTTTCAGCTTGAAGGCCTTTTCAGACCAGAGAAGGAAAATCAAGCCAGCCAGACGCCATGCAGCAAGCAGTAATCCTTTGCGTCAGAGGCAGAATAGAGAGGACCTTAGAACTGAAACAGATGTAAGTTAATTTGCTATAGCATTGGTGCAACCACACCATTCATTTACTCATGACAAGTACAAGTTGTGTGTCTGTCCTGCTGTTGACCTCTTCAGTGCCTAATTTTATGAACTTCTCAGTATGTTATGAATTTTCCTTGAGTTGCCTTTTATGACATACTGAGTACATCAAAATTGGAATTGATATCAAGTCAAATTCACTGCATACTTAAATGGTGTGGCATACAACATACACAATGGTCAGACACACATGCAGGCTCATAGACATTGCTATAAAACTGACATTTGTTTTATTGTTCAATTTGTTTTTCCAGATTCTTAGGATCCGGGAAGGTGAGAAACCGTCACTTGCTGGAAAGAAAAGTAAGCTTGATTGATTACTTAAACAATAAGTTGTTTAAGGTTACTTCAAACCTTCGCGGGGCTACATCGGTTGATTTTTCTTTTTTTCAACAAAATTTAAGTTCGTCATTTAAGGTATCATTTCCCAAAAAATGTAAGTAAAATATAAAAACGCGTGCGAGTTATCAACAAAAAGAGATTTTTTAATAAAAGTTAATAAATCGCCAAGGTGTCATAATCCTCATAATTCATTGACTCCCCAGCGACTTTTCACGGCAAAGACCCTATTTCAACTCGATTTTTTTTTTTGTTTACACTCAATAACTGTGGTCCCGCTTTCGAAACCAGTTCATTTCGTCGTCATGAAATGCTCTAGAACGGAGAAACGTCCTTGGATAAAAAGCAAAACAAAGCCAGGACTAAACATGAAGAAAATCGATGAATTTCATCCTGATAGAAGGCAAAATCTCGCCGAAAGTGACAAGGGCTCATGGTTCAATCAACCCTCAAAAAGCGAAGCAACTAATGCTTCATCTCTAAATATATCAGCAGTCAGTAAGAAAAAAATAATGGCAAGCAAAAGAAAGCAATGTTATGAGAGAG
>Ga0126337_10002790_pt1 | contig 11207 bp, 9 predicted proteins | sample DipCmetagenome_FD_92527 | JGI IMG/M metagenome (GOLD analysis project Ga0126337, IMG submission 92527) | Coral microbial communities from La Bocana,Puerto Morelos, Mexico - Diploria C A metagenome | ecosystem: Host-associated > Invertebrates > Cnidaria > Coral | place: La Bocana,Puerto Morelos... | reverse complement strand
TACGATCGTGAAACTAAAAATACTGCAGAAGAAACTGGTGAGTAAATACGTTTTCTATAAAATATAGCATGTTTGCGAGCACTTTCACATACTGATTGTAATCCAAATGAGAAAAACGCACCGAGAAAAGAGCTATTGACAAATAACTTTTATTATCGATTTCAACTTACCGATTATCTCCTCGACCTAAAAATTAAGTGTAAAGAGAAAAATCCTTTTAATTATGAAAACTTTCGAGGAATATCTAACTAGGCAGCCTATACGGAATCTGCCAGCAAAGGCCATGCTACATGATTATTGAATTCAAAATTTCCATAAAAAAAAAAAGAAATGAGAATTTTAAGAGTTTTGGTTGCCTATTGGCAGGCCCTCTTTTACTTAACGTCACTTCTACCCTCATCTAATGAACCAAAGAAAACTACCATAACCAGCCACAATATATTAAAGTAATTGATGATTTTATTACTTACCTTTCCGGCGCTTTACTGTTATGTAAATGATGAATAAAAAGAAAAGCAGGACGAGAATACCGATGACTGCCCCATATATAACGTCTTTATTGACTTTCTCCAGTTCAGCTGGAATAGTTGTTGAAAAATCTAGAATTGAATTAAGTTACACAGAGGCAAAAGTGGTTGGTTTGCTGTTTGCTGACTTGTGGAAAAGATTAGTTCAGTTCGTCTTCACAAGTTTTACAGAAAGGTTCTGACGGAAGATTCACACTAAAGTGAATTACCAAATTGCGGTAAGCGACTCTTTGTTGATTAGTATTTCATGGAAGTTCCGCTTTTAGACTTAATTAATATTATTTTAAGAAACAGAAAACATGTATCGTGTTTCTATCGAGTTATAGGAACACCCCCAGTTAAAGTTTGGGAGAACGAGAAATGCTTTGGGAACACGAGCCGCAGGTGAGTGTTTCCAAGCTCTTCCGAGTTCTCCCAAACTTTCACGACTCAAAAAAGAAAATCAACTTCTTTACTTAACAGCCTGTGCTAGATCTGTGTTGCTATTGAGTTTTATATAATAGCCCAAGTTATTCTCGCATTTTGATTGGTTGTCGCCTATGATCTACTAAAGGACAGACGCATGACTGATGTCCTCATTACAAAGTTTTTAAAATGGCGGAAAGTTGTGAGAATTAAGATAATACTTTACATGACTGCGTGAAGATAAAGTACAAAATCTTCTTGTATAGGCATTAAAGGGGTACGAGGAGCAGCAAGAAGTAAGAAAAAGCCGTTTCTCTTTTAGAGAATGACTCAGAAAAAATACTCGAGCAGTCTCAGTCGGCAGTTGAGCAAGACTCAACAAACACAAAATTGATCTTGCTTTGTCTCGAATTTAACAAATCCAATAATCAGAATATTTGTTACATTATTAAAATTGAAATTCAGTTAAATCAGTTAAAATAAACACGTAGACTTGCTTTCCGACGCGAATGTTCCAGTCCGTTTCAGGGCACAACAGCGAGCAAAGTATAGCTCACTGCAGCTCACTGTCAACTGTATTGCAACTAAAAGGTGTCGATACTAGGTCAGACTGATTTGAGAATCACCAACTGCAGAGGACACAAATTTCCACCGTCGCTAACGCCACTTTCAATCAAAGCACGAATCAAATGGCATCCAGTGTTGTCCGAAACCGCAAATTTTCCGAGCGTATTCTTTCAACTCCTGCTATATCCAAGGCAACGCCCAAGCTTTTTGGCTTACAAGGATGCTCTGATGACAAAAACTGACTTGATTTTTCCGGCATTTTCTTTAAGATTTGTAGATTTCGCAGTTCTTTTCCGGTTTCGCTGTATGTTTTCATTACTCGAGAAACCATTTTAGTCAAGTTTGACAGTGACGTGATTTTTCTGGACCAATCACAATTCCTTGCTACGCATAGCAGCCAATGAGATTGCTTCATTTTGTATAAACAACAGATTACGTCAAATGGCTTTTTTCGATTCGTGTTCGCCAAAGTGGGCAAAGGCCGGCTTTCGAGTAATTGAGAAAGATTTTTAAATAAAAAAGCCGAAGTAGTATATTTCTTTGTATAAAACAAATAGATTTCATGCTGTCGTGCGTCTGTTCAGTAATAGATCACAGAGGAAGTGAAGAGTGGTAAGAACTTCAGTGACACACTCGGCTATCATCAATTACGCACGACGCACGGCAACATGGAATCTATTTGTTAAATAGAATCACGATTTTAAAACAAACAGCGTCCGTATTTTCTTTGGGTTATATTCTTAACTATAAATATTAAGACTTAGCCAATCACACAGCCAACCATCGTGCTCTGATGAGCAGCCAGTCGATCTGGTAGAGAAGGCTAAGGGCAACCATCAAATCAAATGAATCGAACGATAGCCTGTGTTAATATCTAGCGAACAGATGGGAAATGAACGTAACACGCCATAAACCTTTAGAGCCGTTTTAACACTTACCCTGTAAACTGATGAATGTACTTTTGCTGTCTTCCCCATAGACGTTGCTGGCGTCACACCTATACTCTCCGATATCTCTCTCTCGGAAATCCGTTATTCTCCATGTTTTATTAAATTGTTTATTGCCTGTGCTGACATGTGTCCAAGAGACTACTGGTTCAGGTCTTCCAGATGCATCACAGAACAGATTAACAGTTCCTCCATTTACTGCGATCATATTCTTTAAGGGGACAATTGACGGCCTAGCAACTAACAATGAAGAAAAAACAAACAAACAATCTAACGATAAGATGTAGAAGCACCATTTACCACTACCATCCTTTATAATTGTGCCAATAAACAAGGTAACAGTTCTTTACATTATAAAAGTTGACCAGAAACTGTAAGCTGAACTAAAATCCGGCTGTCAAATTTAAGGCAAGAACAAAGTTACGATCTGTGGGAAGGATTGTTGTTACTTGCCTCCCTTCGATTCTGCTTAGACACTGTTTAATTGCATGACAGGGCCTGCTTGTTCGAAGACTGGGTAACGCTACCCACGGAACAAATCGATATGCTGCGGCTAAGTGTCAGCAAACCACCTTATCCACTGGATAAGTGATTTATCTGGTGGATAGTGTTATCCACCTTTCAAGCAACCCAGGCCAGGTGCTCATGTTCTGGTGTATTTGAATTCCTCTTATTCCAAAACGGAATACAGTAGAATCTCCTTAATACAACCATGACATCAGGTTGTCGCATTAACGTGTTTGTTTCTAGGGCGTGGTTCCAATCTGTACAGTCATTAGTTCTTTTTGCCGATGATTGTCCAAGGGAAGGGCACAGGACTGTTGTCTGAAAAACCTTTCTTATTCTTGGTGATGGATAACTATATGCTGAACAGTCCAGACTGGAACTGTGACCTTTAATCACTGTCTGGTTATCAGTAATGTGTACAATTTTTGGTGCAACTTCAAAAAGAGAAAACGATATTTACAAAAGTAAACAAAATGATACTATTATGATACTTTTATCTTCAAAATATTACTGTTATATACTTTAGGCAAGAAAGGGACTACACTATTCAGCTACTTACACTGCGCGTCAATTATTGTTGTCGCTGATGCATTGCCACACTCATTACTAGCTTCACACCTGTATTCTCCAGCTTCACTCCCGTATATGTGAGTGAGCACCAACTCACTTCCATCAATACGCTGATGACTGTCAACCTTGATCCAAGACACTATTGGTGGAGGAGTCCCTGATGCATAGCACGACAGAGTCACATTGGCACCTTTTGTTATTGTGTTATTTTTTATTGGCTGTACGGACGAAGGCACTGTGAAATTAAAGTGGAAACAAAATAACAAACCATGAATCATTTCTACCAAAGAGTTAAAGTCTGCATACGAGACTGATTGGCCCATTAGGCCGGAGCATATCCCGGTTCCTGTAGCATTAAGAGACTAGGAATATTTCTACTACCCTTGGATGGGATGCTAGTCCATCGCAGGATTACCATCAGCATTAAATCTGCAAGTACCCAATTATACACCTGCGTGGAGAGAGGCACTATGAGAGTCAAGTGTCTTGCCCAAGAACACATCGCAATGTCCCCGGTCAAGGCTCGAACCCGGACCACTTGATCCGAAGTCAAGTGCACTAACCATGAGGCCACCGCATCTCCCACAACTAAAGAGAAGAACGACAATTGCACTTGTATTGTATATATTGCTCTATATTGCACTTGTATTGAATGGTATTGTATTGTATAGAGCGCAGAAAATACTCTACATAGAGTTTTTCACTTTTTGGAATAATACCTTGGCGTACGCACTTAACACACGATGTTTTATTTGATCAGGAATTTACGTTCAGAAGAACTTATTCTTAAATTTATATCTGTACATATCTGGATCATAGCATAACGCAATTCAAGAGTTTTCATTGACTTATAGCCAAAATGGTATAGGAGCAGTTTATATATCTGAACACATGATCATGTGAACAGTGTGTTATAATTAAATCAAACCTTATTTTGCCAGGAATAATTGATGGCAAATGCAAGTTGTAGAACCTGGAATCAAACGCATTTTCAGATTTAGTTGATAATATCTCGTTTACCATTAACAGTAACAGTAATAGTTTCACTTTGTCCTGTTCCTGCAGTGTTATTGGCAACACACTTGTAAATGAACGATCCACCGACTGACATTGTTCTATTCCACATTCCAAGACTGTTACTACCATTAGGCACCAGTACATCATTCTCAAACAGCTGACAAGTATGTACTGCAGGGTTACCATCTGCAGAGCAGGTAAACTTGATCACTTCATCCTGACAGACTTCTATCTCACTTGCTGCAAACTTGAAATTCTCTGGTTTGTCTAGTACAAGTTCAAAAACGTTGAACAGCATTACACGTCATGAATTATTAGTAAGCTCAAGCTAGTTGTATTTCGTACAAATCAGATTCGAGTATCCTGAAGAGACTACGAAAACTTTATATTAAAACAATATATTTTGACGGATCAGTACCACTTTATCAAGTGGTGTCCCAATGTTGATAGCTCTTAGGGCGAGAAACCGATAATATAAGCAATAAAAGAGCAAGCTGTTTAACGCCAGTCTTTATCTCAAACTAGCAATTCACTTCTTACCCATCACCACATTGAAACGCACTCACTTGCATTGTGCATAAGTTTTACTATCTTAACAATCTTCTCAGAAATGCCGTTTCTCCCGTGTGTCGCGCGATCATCGGAACGTTATCAAATAATTTTTGGAAGTTCTATTCCATACATTGATCGATAACATTGCGCAGTATAAATATTTATATTGGTTTGAGTAGTTGACCAAGGATGCAACAATACAGGGTCTTTGTTCCTGGCTAACACGAAGTAGATGATCAAAAAAGCAACACTACCATCCCCCACCAACAGGACAATCCAGGAAAAAAGACTGCAGGAGTAGACAGGAAGGGAGCTATCTCAGATCAATGGACAAAAGACCAAAGTATTATAGTGCTCTAACTCAAGGGAGTGTAGAAGCCTGATCCAACTACAAAAAAGTAAATTCATGTAAAAACTAAATTCCTCTGTCTCTTAACCCTTACTAGGTTTAGAAGACAAAGGAAATTGAGAATCAAACTAGGTTAAAATTATTTTTTCCTGAATTTAATTTTTAACTTCAACATATACTAAAAATACTTAGTTTGGTTAGAGGTAATAAGTTTAATCCTTGAATTAAAACAAATTATTATCCAACTGCACTTCGTAGAGTTCAAATGACGCCAAAAACGAGTTCAAATATCACGCGTACTCCAGAGGACCGGTTAGAAATTCGCCCGCACTAACATAACTTACAATTTTGCGTGTTGGATAATAGCTCTTATAAGACGTTTTGTTGCGTAGTATCGCTGAGAATTTTTACTCGTTGATTATATTTTGACGAGCCGTATGACGCGTCAAAATACAAACAACGAGTAAAAATACTCAGGGATATTCAAAACAAAACGTCTGATAAGATATATATACTTCCCAAGAGTACTGTTCGAAACTTCCGTCACAGTTTGTAACACTAAAAACTAAACTGAACGTGATTTGTACTTACACTGCACTAAAATCGTCACTCTACTGGTAGTTGTGGGGCTGCCGAGTTGGAAAATGTCAAACGTATAATCCTTACTGTCGGTTCGCTTAGCCCCAAGGATCTTAATCGATGATTGTGTAGCTGTTACATTTACTTGTAATCGTCCAGTGTAGTCGTTGTCCAAGAAAGCTATCTGGCCTTTCGCGTCCACCTCTAAAATTAGGATTGTGGGAGAAGAAGTAATCTCCCTTAGCTCAATACGTCTAAACGATCCACCTCCAAGATCGTAGCTCCATTCTAGAGTGATGTTGTTACCTTCCAGAACGGTGAATGGCTGTGGAGGCTCTGCTGTAAATGTAGGCTGCAATTCTACAAAGCAAAACAAAACAAAATGGAACATTAAGTAGGCTTCAGGGAATTCAGATGAACACAGAAAAATCTCTCTGACGAACTGAAAGCTGTTTCTTTCTACATTGCTATCAGTACATCTGGCAAGCGATCGTTTCCGCTGCATTCGCCCAAAGATCGCCTATGATGCACAAAAACTCCTTCAAGGATTCGATTTGACAATATTGGCACTAGTAACCAAACACAATCTGTTGATCGAAAACAAAGAGGCAACAACAACAAGAGGGGGGATGAGATGAGTTTATTCCTCTATTCTCTGAAAAATCCTCTTAAGGCGGGCTAGCATTAAAAGATCATTTTATTACTCTAGCATGCCATCATTTCAATAGTGGTCATTTGTTCTTTTGACAAATTTTAACGAGTCGACTCTTTCTCAGTGTTATTTGACTTTCTATACGCTATCTTTTTGTCTCAGCTCCTCTCACCCAAACAACTGTGACATTCTTGTGCTCACAAAAAGTAACCATGATTATGTCCACCCCGTCCTTCCAGGTCGATGCAAAGGGTGAAGCAAGCCGACTGGCGGATAGTTCGATAGATAGGGCGACGAAATGTTACCAATCAAATTATTGCTAAGAATGACATAATCATTAATGCATAATTTCGCGCAGCCATTTTATAGAACGTTTTAAAAAAAAATAATAAATAACTGAGGTGACATACTACGCGCGTTCTGATTGGTCAGAAACCTATCGTTTATTCTACCTGTAAACACATGGTTTCTGATACACAGCGCTTCATGAGAACTAGAGAACTCAGAACACTAGCGAAAACGTAAGCTTTATATATATTTTAGGCTTTCACTGGCTGAGATATCAGTAACACGGATATCTTTTAAGGCCAGAATTTGGTTTAATATCCATTGCCGAAATGCTTACGCTTTGAGTTTAGTAGAAAGCTTTAAGCGCTTTCAGTGCTTTCCAGGGTCTGTGGAGGACGCAGTTCTGACTACAGGTTAAGGTGGCTCGAAAAAGTTGCAAGTACTTTCCAATACTTAGATTTTAATGGGCCATAAAAACCACCCTATATAGGATGCCAAAATTATGTTATCAAAAAACTGCCCAATCATTAGTGAAAATGTTCCTGTCAATCTTGTGGCCCAAAGGTCATCCATGTCCAACACACTCAAAGTGATTCGAGCCGTCTCTGTGTACAGACAATTCGTCTTAGCAAAAGTCATGTCGTGAAAGTCATGAAGCTATCCTTACCGCACCGATCTTACAGGAATTCTCACTACAAGCACCGGAAGTCTCATAGTGGATAATCATAGCGCGTGAAAGAATGCGGAGGGGTGGAAACAAATCAAACTACAAACGCTAACAAGTAAAACGCGTGTGCAGACGAGATTTAACTACGCATGTGAGCAAAACAAGAGCCCACGCGCCCAATGTATACTTCGTTCTCATAAACGTCTGCAGACAAGTGAAAAGTTTAGCAAAACGCCTGTGCAGAAAGGAAAACTACGCAGCAAATATACGTAAAACAAGAAGCCATGTAAAGTATATCTCGTTCTAAAAAAGTGCGCAGAGAAGTCATACTATTTTTGTCATTAAAGAAAGGCTGGTATAAATGACTCAAACTACACCCGCATACTGGAACGCGTTTGCAGACAAAATAAAACTACAGCTGTACGCGTCTCAAAAAAACAAGTAGAAGCCATGCAATGTATACTTCGTTCTATAAATGTCTGCAGACAAGTGATACGTTTTAAGCGAAACGCTCGTGGAAACCAATCAAACCGCATACGAATACGGTATACTTCGCTCTATAAGCATGTGCTCCAGACTAGTGATTCGATTTCTTTGAAATGCTTCGTCAGTGCTATCTACAGCTAGTAACAGCAAAACTCTACATGTATACATGTTTCACTATACCTCGTTCTAAAAGACCTGCATTACCGAATATGTATATTGTGACTACCGTCTAACTCATTTGTCAGTTACGCGAGAGATAAGTAAAATCAGCTTAAGATACTTAACTACATTACACTTACATAGTCCGCGTTCAACGGAAAGTCGCTGCGGCAATTAATGTCAAATATCCGTGTATTCGTTATCCATAAAACTTGTTGGGGAAAACGATTTCAAATTAATTCCTCGTTCTTAAAGCGTGTTGCAGTGAATAAAGAGTAGTCGTAATGTATTCCTCCTTGCCAATGCAGTGTATTTCCTCAAAGATATATGTGTATTCAGTTATTTCTCTTAAGACACAGATAGCACAAATCTTTTTTATTTAGCCGTTTAACAATAGCATTCTGTCAAAGTCTGCTGGAGTTATAAAGTTTCTAAAATATCTCCTACTAAACTCCGAAATGTAGGAAGCGTGACATGTCTTAAGTTAAAAGATATTTTCTCAAATATGGGACCTGATCTAGAAACGAATCTATGACAACTCAAAAGTACTAACATCAATGTAAAAACGCATAGAATAAAATTTGTGGGCACTCTCCACTGCGCGTCGTACGGAGCTCCACGAATTTGCCAAACATTCGCCATTTTGATGTTAAACAAAGATAACGGCGGTCACACATGTATCCCATAGATTCGTTTCTAGATCAGGTCGCACATTTGAAAAAAATAGCCTTTAACTTTATGCATGTCACGCTTTGCACAGTGTGCACATCCACACAATCCTCGTGTGCATCCATACTACTGATCTATACTGACAGTATTAAGAAATTTAAAAAAATTAAATTACATGTACTTACGATTAATATCTACCGCAATAGTGCGGCTGGGTGCAGTTCCTATCCCATTGAGTGCAGTACAACGATATATCCCAATGGAACTTCTGTTGCTGTCAAGAACAAACTGCTCCCCAGTAAACAGCACATTGCTGTCACTGCCATTGTCAAGCACTCTTGTCCAGGTGATGTTTGGTGGAGGTTCACCAATTGCAGTACATTCTAATGTAATACTGGGGTCACCTTCAGTAACTGTTTGATTATCACTGACACGGTCAAATTCTGGTGGATCTGTAGAAAAGGAAATTCATATCATAGTATAGTTATGTTATTGGACATAAACAAACAAACTGTAGGACAAACATGTACTGTAGTGCTCTAACTCAAGGGAGTGTAGAAGCCTGATCCAACTACAAAAAATTAAATTCAGGTAAAAATTAAATTCCTTTGTCTCTTAACCCTTATTAGGGTTAGAAGACAAAGGGAATTAAGAACCAAGCTAGGTTAAAATTATTTTTACCTGAATTTAATTTTTAACTACAACATATACTAAAAATACTTAGTTTGGTTAGAGGTGATAAGTTTAATCCTTCAAGTAAAACAAATTGTTATCCAACTGCACTTCGTAGAGTACAAATAACGCCAAAAAGGAGTATAAATATCAAATATGTCATGTCCAATACTCTCAACTAGATTCCAGTGGAAAAATCCTAGATTCCAATGGAGTCCAGTCGTGCAATAAAACGGGAAGGACAGTCGAGTTCACTTGAGTCACCGGAAGCCTAGTCATAAGATGAAACCGGAAGTGTCAACCATACAATGAGGAGGGTTAGAAAGTCGTCCGATGGAGTCCATCGGATCCATTGGAAATACGTCGATTCCGATGGAATCTCCGGAAGTCTAGTCGTGCCATACACACGCTACACAAGTGACATAACTCGTTCTTAAAATACATATGGCGCGGCAAATAGGACAAATCGAAGTGCATTACCTTTAAAGTGACGAGGTACACCTTTCAAGTAACGATGTACACCTTTAAAGTGACGAGGTACCCTTTTAAAGTGACGAGGTACACCTTTAAAGTGACGAGGTACACCTTTTATGTGAAAAGACCTACATTGCCTTAAGTTCAAGTCACAAGTTGCTTTAAATCGACAAAGTACCCCTTTAAAGTGACGAAGTACACCTTTAAAGTGACGAAGTACACCTCTGAATTGACGAGGTCTTAATCGAGCATAGGTCTGCGGTTCAGAAACACAGCGGCTTCCCATAATGCATATGGTTAACTTTATATAGTACACCCAGTATCACTCAGGGCAATATGGCTGAAACTGTTTCTCAGAGAATAGGGAACGAATTGACTCGGCTGTATGCTGTGATGAACGAAGTAACTAACAGAGCTGTTGTTACATGTGATGATATCCAGTATTGTATAAACTGCCTGGAACATTTTCATCGCCATCTTTCTTCGATTAAGCGAAAGTGGTTTTGTGGCAGTACATTCCGTGCGAATTTTGCAAGATGCTCTTAGCAGCCTTCGAAACAGCGGAATACCGGAAGATTCCATCCCTACAGCGGGTTCGAACATGTACATGTATCGAGAAAAACCCTTAGGGAGGCCTAGATACTAAAAGAAGAGGACATAAAATACACCCTAAGTCTCTCATCCAAGCTCAGTATTAATCTATCAAAAGTAATACATTGAGAGACAAAATTGGTGATAACTAGAGAGCTCACCAGTGATGCCTCTTCAGTTTGCTCAAGGCTTAAATCTTTTAAAAGTGGTCTGACATAGATTCTAGCTGATGCCACTATTTCTTTTAGGTCTAACATATGCCCAGCATTTCCTTTGGGTAGCAAGATTTCCAACTTGCCGGTTGATCTGAACTTTGTACGCATCAGCTCATAACCCCCTTGCTTCTTTTAGTTTTGGGTAGCTTTCTAACAGCTTTTCATGAAAGTAGCTGCAAGAGGATTTCTTTTCAAATGTTATCTTCTTTTCTCCAAGTGACGCATTTAACAACTGTGTTTTGTAAACAGTACTTGGGACTTCATTATCCCTCATTCGCCCTAAGCATACAAATGTATGAGTCCATGTATTGGGT
>Ga0126337_10002787_pt1 | contig 11211 bp, 9 predicted proteins | sample DipCmetagenome_FD_92527 | JGI IMG/M metagenome (GOLD analysis project Ga0126337, IMG submission 92527) | Coral microbial communities from La Bocana,Puerto Morelos, Mexico - Diploria C A metagenome | ecosystem: Host-associated > Invertebrates > Cnidaria > Coral | place: La Bocana,Puerto Morelos... | reverse complement strand
TGTTTTCGCGGACCTGTTTTTGAATGAAGTTTCACAAAGCATTTTGTATCAGGCCATCAAAAATTGGATGGGACCTTACCAACGGACCTCGAAGGAAGTTGCAAATACTCAGGTTTAGGGGTCCGTTCAGTGGGTCCTGTTGCAGATTTTTTTGGAATCAGTCTCAATTGGGGGAAGATTCTTTGACTCATTTTTTTTCAGATTGATCGGTTCCTGTTCACGACCTGGCTATCGAAAAAAAAATGATGAGACATCTGAACCCAAGTTTGCGTGGGTAGGAGACTCACCACCGTGGGTCCCAAATGGACTGTTAATGGAAGAAATCCTGCACCACCTCGGATGAATAAAACCCTGTAAATAAAGGCTTTTAATAATGGGATAAACTACCTATCAAGTGGTCCTGGATTTCTTCCATCAACAGGATGGAAATCATATATCCGAGAGTTTTTTCTCGTGACTTCTCATGACCGATGGATGTTCAAGTGAGCAATGAAACAAGGGACCCTGGTTGTTTGTTTCGTGTTTATAGGACATGGGGCCCCTTATGGCCGAAAATCGATGGGTTTCACTCGGGTTTATTTCACCCTACTTGTAGGGGTTAGTTCACTCCACTTATAACATACTTATAACTGGCTTTTGGGCCCACCTTGTATGAATGCTGTCAAGCTAAAGTTTTAATCTTGACATCGTTTTTTCTTGAGTTCATTGGATATCTCAGCGAAGAGGATCCGCAGTTTCCAAGGGTGTGTTCTTGCAAAAATGCATGAAATTGAAAAACACATGAAACAACACTTACTTAGAATGAAACAACAGACCTCCTAAAGGATAGCAACAAATCACAAATCAGGAATCTACAAGGAACACCTTACACTTCATCATCCCTTCCGAAAATATTCCTTGAAAAAACTCTGCCCTGCCGCAAAACCAGTTGAAAAAAACACAAATTACTAAGGATGGACCATTTCAGTATTTTTGGGCTCAGGTTGGCGGGTCCAAAAAAAACAACACTGTCCGGTTCGGTTCCGGTCTTATCAGGGAAGGCTAGGGATTTTTCTCCCGTGACCCCAAATGGTGGGGCGGAGGCTTGTGTGAAAACAATATAAATATAGTAACCATATATATATATATTATTTGTATATCTATATACCATGAGGGTCAAAGGGGTTGCTATTCGGCACCCCTTATACACAAAAACCATTCGGCACCCCTTATCTTTAAGGGTGTTATGCATATGGTTTGTGGCTAGATTGATTCTATACTAATGTTTATCAGCTGAGGCCACCCGAAACGTTCAAATGTTCATATGCCCTTGCCCTCTGCAGCCTGGCCAGTTGCTCGTGGACATGTTTAAAGTTTCAACAACATTCTGGTCAACCACTTTCATATATCATATCAAAACCAAAATTGTAATCTAGCATGGCGATAAACCTGTCGTCAGAACATTCACAGTGCTATCCAAGAGTTGAAATGCGGAATAGTTTGCATTTTTTTTGTGCTGTACTTCGCGCACTGCCACGTGTGGTGCCCTTTGCTGTGCGCCATGCCAAAGCGGAAAGGTAGCAATGTCACAGACAGCTCTGTGAAACTTGTCACAGATAGTGTTTTTTTTCAAACACACAAACTTGAAGGGCCATATATGTTCTATCACTTTAGTGTGTCAATTGATGTAAGCTTAAGGACCATGGCTGATGCGTTGATGAAGCGCATGGATGACAAGCGTGTTTGCACTATAAAGACAACTGGTGAATTTTGGCCAGGTGGTGATATCAGGATAAGAGGAAACCAATGGTTACGGTCAGCATTTGAACGTGCTGGTATCACCAAATGCCCACGTGAAAATGCCATGAGACACGCTTTGCGTGTGGTGTGCAAGAAACATTCCTTACGTTTATACCTTAGTATGCTGCAACATGATGAATTTGACGACGGAATACGTTTTCTACTGACCTTCCCAGACTATGACACATCAATCCAGGTTGTGGGAAGACTGATGAAGAACTAGACCTGTGGATTATCGAACAAGCTACTTGGGCCCATAGGTTTTGTTTGTTTTGTGATTAGTTTAGTTGGTTTTTATCATTGGGCATAATTTCTCCACTAGAACCTGATTTATCTGAGGCACATCGAGGACATCAGATCCTCATAAACCATGCGAAGAACAAACGGAAGGGTGTGGAGTTCGAATCTCCAACTTCGAAAGAGGAACGTATGGCTGAACGAAAGACACTTATCATACACAACTTCCAAGTGGTGTTTTGAGTGAACATTTTTTCTGGCCCGAAGACAATCCATATTTGAACCTATAAACTCACCCAGTACTTCTTGGAAGGATTGGTGGATTGTTCCTAAGTATATTCCCCACCATCCCACTCATGGTGACAAAGTAAGTTGTTTGGTGTTTGGGTGCGAGATATCGATCATAAAATAAACTTCAGGTGCAACTGTTCCTGGGATGAAGAGTTTCTCAATATGTTTTGCAAATATGTTTTGGGGATGATCATTGTGTTATTGTTTTACCTAAGGAAACAAGCGTCGATGGATGAGCTTGAGACACAGCCCATGGATATGGAATTCCCTGAGTTCAACCTTGGGAGTGCGTAGACTATGTGCTGTATTTGGTATTTTCTCTTGTTTATTTTAGAGGCCGTTCTTTTCCCCAAATAGGCCTTTATTTTCCAAATGTGGGATCACTACCTCCTTCCACTGATTGATCACCCAGGCATGCTGGTTCTGCGAATGGGCCATCGGCAGAGACTCTGTCATCATTTGTGACAACATTTTTTCTTTGTCAAATGTGTTCTATTCAAGTGTTTCACTTGGAAGGTTTACATGCTGGGGAAACAATGGGGTAACGTCTCGCTTGGAATGTTTTTTTTTGCAATGTTCACTTCCAACTTTAATTACTGCATGGTACGTAGTGCAGGTGTATTTCCAAAATGCTGTGACGTGTAAATGTTTGGCACCGCTGGCAGGAGAAAGGTAAAACACCATGTGATGCAAAAAGTGAAAAGCAAAACGATGCATCAGGCCTAATGTTTGTGATGTTCACTATTGCTTCACATGATGACTTGTAGTTTTTTTCTAATATAGAATCGATCGATATTGAATAATATATTGTTTGTGTATTGGTGTAAATTTGTTTCTCTTCTCCCTGAAACTGAATGCATGCAGGTGGTGAAGGAAACAAATCGGAAGACGAGGAGCTCTCAGAGGAGGAAGATGAGGAAAGTTATGAGAGTGAAACTGAGGATGATAAGGAGAGCAAGGTTGAGAAAGAGGATGAACATGATGAGGAGGATGAGGAAGCCAGAATGACGAGAACAAAAGAACATGTTCATGAGAAAGATGACCAAGAGGTCAGTGACACAGAGGAGGATGAACCAGATGAAGAAGAGGCTGAGAAGAGAAACGATATCAAAGACAATGAGGAGGCTGAAGCTATGGAGAAAGAAGAGGATGCTAGTGGTAGTGATGATGAACATGATGAAACTGCAGGAAAGAAGAGTGAAGCTGCAGAGAGTGAGGATGATGAAGAAGGACATAAAGACACAAGAGAGGAGGAGAAGGCCAAAGAACGCGATGCTATGAAAGATAATGAAGATGCTGAGGCTATGGAGAAAGAAGAGGATGCTAATGATAGCGATGATGAAAGTGATGATGAACATGATGAAACTGCAGGAAGGAAGAGTGAAGCTGCAGAGAGTGAGGATGATGAAGAAGGACATGAAGACACAAGAGAGGAGGAGAAGGCCAAAGCGAGTGAGAAGGAGGACGACAGTGAACAAGACAGTGAAGAACATGAAGCTGAGGAAAGTGAGAAAGGTGATGACAAAGATGAGGACATGGATGGCAGAGGAAAGGAGGAGAAGTCCGAAGAGGAGGATGGTGAATCGTGGAGTTATGATACCAATGCTGGTCGTCCCCCACCACCTGGAACCATTAAGAGACGAGGACGTGTACTAACCCTATCACCAGGAGGAAGCTGTTCAGTTAGCTATGGAAAAAAGAAGGCTGCAGGAGATTCTGATAGCAGTGGAAAGTTTTGGGAGAGTAGATCGGAGAAGGCCAAAGCGAGTGAGAAGGAGGACGACAGTGAACAAGACAGTGAAGAAAATGAAGCTGAGGAAAGTGAGAAAGGTGATGACAAAGATGAGGACATGGATGGCAGAGGAAAGGGTACAACAGAGCAACCAGAAGATGAACCAAATGAAGACGAAGCCGAGGAGAGCGAGGACATAAAAGATAATGAGGAGGCTGAAGCTATGGAGAAAGAAGAGGATGCTAATGGTAGTGATGATGAACATGATGCAACTGCAGAACAGAAGAGTGAAGCTGCAGAGACTGAGGATGATGAAGAAGGACATAAAGACACAAGAGAGGAGGAGAAAGCCAAAGAACGCGATGCTATGAAAGATAATGAAAATGCTGAGGCTATGGAGAAAGAAGAGGATGCTAATGATAGCGATGATGAAAGTGATGATGAACATGATGAAACTGCAGGAAGGAAAGAAGGACATGAAGACACAAGAGAGGAGGAGAAGGCCAAAGGGAGTGAGAAGGAGGACGACAGTGAAGAAGACAGTGAAGAACATGAAGCTGAGAAAGGGAAGGAGGAACATGTGGAAAGTGAGAAAGGTGATGACGGAAATGAGGACAAGAACGGCACCGAAAAGGATGACAAGTCCGAAGATGATGAAGAAGCACACGTCTCAGAAGACATGAGTGATGATGAGAAGGGTTCAGAACATGAGGAAGGAGGTGCTGAGATTGAGAGTGAAGATGAGGAAAGCGAAAAGCTTGGACTCTATTGGGAGGATGCTTCTAAAGACAAGGCCGTCCAAGAAAGCAACAAAAAAAAAGATGATGAAGACCCTGACGAACAAGACTCTGATGATGGCAGTGACAGTTCCTTTCCCACGGAAGATACCAGTTCTTCTTGCTCAACTACCACTAGTGACACTAGTGATGAAAGTGATGAAGAAAGCAATCCTGAGCAGGCCCAGGAGGAGACACAAGTTGAGGATGCAGGCAATGGCGAAGTCAAGGAGGAAGTCAAGGAGGAAGTTGAAGAAGCTGAGGCTGATGAGACTCCAAAGAAGACAACCATAGAACTCAAGATAAATGAACAATTCCCAATCTCTAACCTCAAACGTTGGAGCACACCTAAGGTATCATCGTATATGGATGAAAAATCAGCATCATCCTACGCAGTACGATTTGCAAAGTTATCGCAACGCAGTCAATCCACATTGAATCAATGGACCAAAAAGACTGAGTGTCACTCAATCCATTCGGCACGCAATGTTACTTAACTTACAATTACGCCAAACAATTTGTTGTTGGTTTTGTATGGTCCGTTGTTGTTTCTGTGGTTTTCTTTCATTGCCTCAATTCGTGTAACAATGCCATTTTTACCTGCAGGTTCCTATGACTACGAAGCGACGTCAAGGAGCTGCGGGTTCACAAACTGAACCTGTGGTTCCTCTAAGAAAACGACTCCGTACAAAAACTTCAGGTGCATTGATGCATGTGGTCTGGTATACGCTCAAAATGTCTTAAGTGCATGTCCATACAACCAAGTACGAAAAAAAAATATCCTTAGTTTATGGATGCTGCATTCCATTCGATCTGTATTTCTTTCTTTGGTCATCACTCATCACATACTCACTCCCTGAAAGGTCTTGACGTTGAAGTTCAACCTACGCCAGAAGCCAGTTCCAGTTCGGCACCGCATGCCTCGACCAAGACCAAGGCAACGAAGGAGGCCAGCCTGTGGCAAGTTTGGTTCAGATTGAGGAATTTGTGTGAGGCATCATATATGATATATGGTTTTTAGTTTGGCCCTCTATTTGCCCTTTGTGTTTGTGAATCCATGGCTCCCTGAATCATGGAAGGCCGCAACCACTGAGAAAGTTGTGAAGTTCGAGGCCTTCAGACACTACAATTCTTCCAAATATTCTGTTGCTATAGCACGTGTTCAACAGCTGGCACTTTCAAAGGCATGTGATCCTGTACCATTGCCTTCCAGACAACTAGAACTTGCCAGTGCAAAAAAGGACAAAGTACCACGAGCGTACCTCTTGTTTGCATCAAGCAAAGTTATTTTGACTACTATATTATAGAAGTCGGTGTTTGATAATCCTTAATGGTCACTCATGACAGTGGTGACTGTGTTTGATAAAAAAATAGCTAAGGCAATATGTTCTGGAACAACGTCTATCGCTGCAGGACGGATGGAGTGTTGAGCTACGTCGGCGTATTGCTGGAAAGCATGCTGGTGGTATATACCAAGTCTACTTAAGCCCTCAAGGACGTCAGCGATATTCCTTGAATCTCTGTAGCATATAGCTTATACGACCCTGTCATGTTATATACAAGAACAACTGCCATCAATCTGCCATTTCTATCGGGTATCGTTGATGTAATTGTGCTTCTTTGACGGCCAAGGAAAGACGCAAGTGCAGACGGGTTTAAAGACCCGGATGGTTTGGTCAAACAAGCGAAATCACAGTTACTTGGTACCCAATATTCATGAAATACCCAGTGGGTTATTGGGGACATACGTTTTCATAATGTATCTTATAGTTTTTTTCTCCATGCGTCAATGCAACACTCTTGCCGAAAAAAGGCTCGACTCCAAGAAACCAGGGGAGAAGATCGACAAGCCATGAGGCAAAGCAAAGGCAAAGGCAAAGGCAAAGAGGTCCGCGAAGAAAACAAAGTGAGTTCTTGATTTCACCAAATCACCCAATGCTGGAAAGTGTGTGACGTATATCCCCTGTTTGAAAGGTTTTTTTTTGGAAAAAGTGTTTGCTCGTTTGTGGTGTATCATCGTTTCAAGACCAGCTTATGGGTGTCTCACTGCGCTAGGCATGAGCTTCATTTTGTGGGATTAGATTTGGATGGCCCCCAAGTACTAAGTGTCACACAAGGACCCATAAATAGATCGTTGTTCTCCCAATCTATGTGTGACTTGGGTCATCCATTTGTTTTTGGGGAACATGGCAGTACCTGTCAAAATGCTACAGGGTCTGTTTCAACAGTCACCAGGCCTTGGCTCATGTGAGGGGCTATATTTGAGCTATGTCGTTTGTGGTTTGAAAAACGGAATTACTCACACGTTGGATGGTCACCTCTTGACAAGTTCCTGTAACTAATCTTACTTGGTTCCATTGCACACCCCCCTCCTGAGTTGGTGCCTGGATTAGGGGTACCCAGCCTGACCTTCACAGAAAAGCCGGAAAAAAACACCCAGCCAGCCGTGGCCTTCTTTGAAACACGTACAGGATGCTGTTCTGCAGAGATACACACCTGGCGAATGACAAACATTAACGTTTGTTTCTGCTTCAGTCATGCTATGCAAGTAAGATTGGGCTCGAGTCGATTTGTGTGATCCAATATGAAACCCAGACTCCTACTTCCGATACTCGCTTGGATTTCCCAAATTCCTGTGCCACATGTAGAAGACAGTTTGGATGTTGTGATTTGCCTGAAATTTATTTTGAAAACTGATGGTGACATTATACTGGGACACCTGTGTCCTTCACTTATAGACTTTACTGTAGCAAGGGTGCTGTATGCAGTTGGATTTGTTCTCAAAGCTACCACTACCTGACCTAAGGTGGAGATATGCGCAGGGGAAGGCCAACTATCGCGAGCTCTCAACGATTGCGGATATCGGATCAAACCGTTCGATGTTTCTTGGCACCAAACATGAAAACATAGTATTTGTGAAACTTGGGATGTAGCTACATGTTGCCATGCTACAGCTCAAACAAATCACCTGATTGGTAAATGCCTGGGATTTGACTTCTACAAGTCCAAGGTACGATACTCTGCAAACCATAACCTTATGCGTACCACAGGATTCATCGCTGCTTTGTGTGCAGTGGAATGCTCAGGATGTCCATCAATTCCAATACATATAATTCCACAAAAACAATGTATCAAGTGTTCTTTCACTGTGGGTAGGTCAGAAACATCCGACAGGGGGGGCTACTCTTTGTAGCCCCCCCTTGTTCTACATGGGTGTTCCTGTTCCTTGTCTTTAGTCCGTATGTTGTTGAAGTGAACTTGCGGGACATGGATAGGCCCTACCCTGGCTACATGCACCCTCATGATGTCGTGTCCCCAATGCCGAAGGTCTCAGGGCTCCACTAAGCGATCCTACTTCCGCCCAGAGGGTGGGAATTCAAAGGCAGTACGTTTGGCTAATGTTCTAGTCATGCGTATTTTGTACCTGTATCATGGCTGCAAGATGTCACACATGTGTGTGTCGAGTCTTGAATGCTTGTCTTGTGCGACATACAACTGATGTTACCAACTAAGTCTGTTCTATGCACATCAACGTGGGGTGTATTGGCTGATTGAGCAGCCTATGACGAGCGTCAGGGACTTTATTTGATTCCATGTTCGGTCAAACAAGTGGCACTGTGCAACTTGTAAATGATTTCCACTTGCTAGGTCCTATTCATGTGGTACCCGGTTCAGAGGCTGATGCACTGGTGCAACGCCAGGCTTGTTCAACACATGTTGTTTTTTTATATTGAACATCGGTAGTGTCTGCATACATGAACTGTCTTGAAAGGAAAGTGACTTTCCCAATGGGTGCATACGGCAGTCCCACTATGAAAATGACAGTGTTGCTTTTGGCTGCAAGGAATGTCATGGGGGGAACTGGTCCTACAGCACTTGAACTTCAGACTCTGCAACACATCAACATTACCCGAGTTTCTTTAGGGTATACAAGTACAAGCGTAAATGATTGACATTCGTTATTCGATACCCATGGAAGGCTTCCTATGATGTTGGTCACTTCTTGGGGTATCACACGTCACCAAGGTTGGCTGGAACACTACCACTTATGCACGGATTGCGCCGGGCCTTGGATTGGAAGCAGCTGAAGAAAGCCTTAGAACGGACTGGTGCTGTCATATGAACAAGTTGTCTTTTCCCCACATGTTCAGGGAATGTCATATATGTTTGTTTCGAATTGGCGTTAGGAAACAAGAGAAAGAGGGCAAAGTGGAATTGGTCAAGAAATCAGTGGGTAAGGATGGTAAGCGTCGGGTTGTATCTTGGTTCTACGAACAGTGAGCCATGTATATCAGTCACACAGTGCAAGTAATATCCGCATAAATCATGAAACTATTGAAACTGGAATAGTCATGCTGATGCTAGGCAGGCATCAAGAAAGCCCTGGTTGCGAGTGGTGCTTATCCATATCAATTTGGAACGGCCATTGCAGCACTGTTGCAACATCGTGGATCACGACCAGCCCCTGATTATTTTCCCCAGGGTGACTATCAGGAAACTGATGATCTAGGGGCTCTTAATGACCTGCTAAAGGGCAGGGACAAGGTTTGGTGGCGTAAACTTTGACCAACGACATGGTGATGTTTTTTTTGTTTCATTCAAACCTTACAACAAAAAATGATTATTCATGATGTTTTTGTTTGATTCAAACGGTACCCACAAAAAGGTGACACTATAAGAAAGATATTTGTATTATCCCCAAAGCACTTTGGTCACAACACCGTTGTTTTGACAGCGGAGACAGCGTAAAAAAACGTCTTGCAATCAAATTTGTCAGGTCAGTTTGGTATGTGTTGTGTTGGGAAGTGATTTAGTGCTGCATATTGAAAACCGGTTATACATGTCATATTTGTCACTGAAGCGTTTTTGGTTTCTGTAACGATTAGTGACACCTTTGCCAGTGTACGTCGACACTTGTGCAATGGACCCTGCAATTTACAGTATGCTTCAAGTTGCTGGGTGTGAGAAGATCTGCGCCAGCTGTTGGATGGGTATCATCAAGAAATATCTTGATAAGACTCTTGTCCCCAAAAACCACTTTCCAATCACCCTGAGAAATGATCATGAAACACCATTGATATAGATGACTTACACATATGCCACAAAAAAACTACACCACCGCCCATGCCAGCTGAGGAAGAGCAGGACACGGTACCGTATGATATGTAAGGACTGTGACTGTGATCGTATCAGCATCGAAGCCATGGATAAGATGGAGGAAATGGAGAATCTGTGCCCAAACCGCCAGCTGACTGTTGAGTAGATCGCAATTTACGGTGCTTAATTAATGGACCGCTTACAAGACATACTGCTTGTGGTTGAAAAAACACAGGATGAGATCTGAAACACTGACCAGCTTCATTATCTTTCGCCGATATTTTACCATGTAATTGTTGGAGCAGTTGTGTTTATTGATCCAATATAGTGAGTTGTCTCTTTTCGGATTGTATGCCCATATGTTGTGGAAGTCTTCCCAAATGACACACACCTTAGGTAAAGGTTGGTTTGGGGAAGCAAAATCAAAGAATAACATGAACAACCCAAAAAAAAACATAATCACGACTTTGGGTTTTTTTCAAAAAATGCGGCGTGTCATTGCGTGTCATTCGCGTGTCGAGGGGGTAGGGCATGGGTGCCCATTCGGCACCCCTTAGGCTAAGGGGTGCTGTTCCGACACTCCTTATCATCCCCCCCTACTAGGCCCATGCGTGTCATTCCGCGTCGCCCACGATCCACCTACCTGGTTTTTCACTAGTTTTAGCCAAGTACGGACTTTGTGAAATTCTGGCTCCAGGTGGTGTTGTTTCGGGGTTAACCATTGGGGATTTTTATCAGCCATGACGAACACCGATCGGTCTAAGGCTGGGTTTGACCAAACTTAAGGTAATCTAGTGACCCATAATCAAAATCACCTGAACAGGATGGTGAGGAGATAAGACGTCTCAAAGCTCAGACAGTTCCAACGGAAGCTGGAGCTGCATATGAGAAGAAACGTTTGGCTGTCTTACGCGAATTGGAGGAAGAAAGACAACAGTCGGAGCAGGACCTGAAAACTGCCAAACACCTCCAGGAGGTTGGCAAAGCTCTCAGGAAACATGCAGACACACACCACGCAGGAGGTGCTGCCAGCGCAGCCAAGCCCAAGGATAGTGAGGAGAAGAAGGACCAGGTGAAGAGCAGGAAGAGTGACCCGCCAAAGGATGATGAGAAGGCTGGTACTGAAAGCAAAGGTACTAAGAAGAAGGATGACAAGGAGAAGGTACGCCAGACCGAGAAGGACCGGCAGACGGAGAAAGCAGAGAAGGTAAAGGCCACAGAGGACGCTGAGAAGAAGAAGAGGAAAAAGAAGCCAGAGGAGAAACCAGAAGGCACTGCCAGCTCAGCCAAGCCCAAAGA
>Ga0126337_10002785_pt1 | contig 11214 bp, 7 predicted proteins | sample DipCmetagenome_FD_92527 | JGI IMG/M metagenome (GOLD analysis project Ga0126337, IMG submission 92527) | Coral microbial communities from La Bocana,Puerto Morelos, Mexico - Diploria C A metagenome | ecosystem: Host-associated > Invertebrates > Cnidaria > Coral | place: La Bocana,Puerto Morelos... | reverse complement strand
TGATAGAAGCTGATAGAGTCCGTCACCCAGAATCAGCTACCGGTCTTAAAATTATCTGTGTTTGGCATTCAGTATTCCTTAATAAGATCTTAACAGATAAGTTAAGCAGTAAACAGTGGGCTCAGGTCTGATTTAACAATCAAAAAAGCCAATTGCAAGGCTTGAATTACGAGAATTCGCCCATGGGAAAATGTCTTTTACCGGGTTACAAATGGATAATTTCTTGGAATTGTTCTCAAATGAAGACTGAAATTTGTGAAGCTTAAGTCACGGCTGATAAGCGACTACGAAACAACTGGCAACATTGAGTCGTTGTGAGACTGAAGCCTTGAGGCTTGCTTCTCATGAACCCGGCTCTGTGCGATAACGGCGACTATTCCAGTATTAGAGACTTCAGGCTAGAATTCAGCCTACTTTCAAACGGCCTACTTTCAAACTGCAGCGCCGAGGACAATCGTCCCGGCACCAACAGACTATGATTATGGTAAAAACTGATCAGTATGAAATACTCTCCAGAATAAGCGCTGATTAAGTCAGTATCAAGTTTAAATTTTCCGGTTTAATCGCCATTCAGGTTCAAGCGGTTCAGTTCTGCGCTCAATAGACGAACGTTTCTTCGATTCTACACGGTCAGTATAGGCTTGACTAGAGACCTCATTTTCTCTTGCTTCTTAACAATAGTGCTCCCCACCCCTCCCCTGCAAGCAGGCCAAGAGATTAGAGCACTGAACTGAACATATTGGCAGAATCTTTACGGCTGCACATGGAATATGTCACGATCGATTTCTTGAGATCGTCGGAATGAAACTTTTGTGATATTGCCTGAACGTTGGCGACTATTGATCTTTGGTCTGCGGCGTCTATAGCGTGTTTATTGGCAACTTCTAACACACATTTTAGTCCTTATTATGCGGACGTTCCACGTGTCGAGCCAGACAAAAAGTCTATCGCATTTGACGTCTGTATTATCCATGAATTGACATGAAAGACATTTGCCCTTCATGATCATACACGAAATGTTGGTGTTTAATTACTCGGTTGAGTGGGCCGCTATGCGTGGGCCGCAAGACGCCTCATTCAAAAAACCCACGCAGTTGAAAATTACACATGTCAATTTTTCGTATTGTGTTTGTTTAGACGTCTGTAAACACAGTTTAAAAAGTATTTGCTTTTGGAATAAGCCGAGAAACGGAATAAATAAAGCATACTTAGCTGATTTACTTTGGTGTGTTTGTCATGGGAGTTTCTTACAGTACGTGAATTGTTATCGCACGCAGTTTTATGTCGTACTCAACTTATTAAAACTCAAGAGATTAGAATATCATGCTTTATTGCGGCTAATCTGTCTTGATCTTGAAATAAAAGAAACACGGCAATTAGCTTTCCTATTGCCCTCTCAGGCGAATAATTCATTGACGGCAAGAAATTATTCCAGCGCTACTAAACCTTTCCATTTCTGAATCATTCCGTCCATCGCAGCCACTTTTGTCAAAGTTAAGATCTGATACTAAGCTATGGAGTTGCCAGCAACTCACGTCGACCTATTTGCGATAATGACCTGTGATAAGTATATCAGACATATTTCTTTCGTTTTTTATTCTGAATACCTGCGGCTGAGAGTTAAGTTTCCCACCTTTGTGACCCAAATGAAATGCAACATTTTTTTCTTTAATACATGTCAGGAACGAATATATGTACATTTCAGCTGAACATAAGCTTACAATCGTCTAAACTTTTCTTCTTTGTGACTTCAATCAAGGACTTGGCCTATGATTTGGTTCATGTGTCTTGATGCAGAATAGACAGAAACATGGTGACTTTGCAGCATTGTCTTATTATCATCAGCAGGAATTGTTGATCATGTTCTTGATAATGTCTGAATTGATTCTTAGAATAATGCTTAAAATACTTGTTTATTTCAAAACAGTGTGTCAATTAGGCAACAGCTGTAAAATACTTTTATTACCACTTACAATAACTCGCGCCTGGGTCTGTAATTTCAATTTGTCTTCACAGTCACAGTCAAAGAACTGTAGACCTTGGGATACGATCTTTTTCGGTAGAATTTTCGAAGGAGAGGAAATCGCGCGCGCGTGATCTTGGCACCCGCGCGAAGAAATCGCGTGAGTGCAGCGATGGCGGCAGACGGCCTCTAAAATGGGTCCGAAAAGGATGACGATAACCCCGTAATGTTTGCCACATCAAAATCTAGGTAGTTCAGGAAACAAATAAAATAACAGAGTGGTAAACATTCTTCATGTCAGATATCTTACTTTAGGATGTTTCGTCTCTGGTAGTTAATTAAAATGAAACAGTTAATTTAAGTCTAACGAAGTAAATCTTAAATTTTGTCATGAATTATTTGAAGATGCGAGAATTTTTAGGGCTCAGACCTGGTACTTCAAGTATAATACCAGTTATTTGTTTAAAGTGGTTTGTTTGTTTTCTAGACTGGTTCAGATTGAACATGAACCTTTTTAATTAGTCACAGGATGGACCTGCGTTAAGCAGCTGACGAAATTTTTGAATGGCCCTAAACTGACTTATAACGTTAGTTAATGGCTTGAAACTTCAGTGTCTAATCCATTACTAACAGAAATTTAAGTATATGACTTGTCAGTTTTGTTTTTCAGCTCTTGGTAAGAATACGTATCTACCACCTGCACATCGGCGAAAAGACTGAAGAAAGGACAAAGATCGAGAGCACTGCACAAAAGGATGAAACGAAAACTGGCTGGAAACTTGCGACCCCAGTTTGTTTTTGTTTTGCAGTCTCGCCCTGTGCCCCTTGCGAACTTGCGTTGAGGGAAAACGGATGCTTGTTGGTTGTCACTGGCTGCGGTTCGGTTCAGTACACAATCACGACAGACAACCGGAAAAAATGCGAGAGACGAGGTCGCGTAAAACTGTAAACATTTCAGACAAACGTAAAACGGGCGGGCGCAACTTTGCCAGCCCATCGCATGCAACATATGGTAATTCGGCTAACAAGTAGAAAAAAAAAATTGTCGTCTCGAGTCAACTATGATCTCAGTGAACCTGAAAGACTATGCCGCTCTTGGGTTTGTAACTCGTGTAATGAAATGATAATCAGAGATAGCTTGATATCATTTCGCGGTAGCCATTTGAAGACATAAATCAATCTTCTTTTTTTATCTGACAACACCTGTCACAGGTAGTTGTCGCTCTACAGTCTTGAGATGGCAAGTGTTATCGGTTATGAGAACTTAGAAATGTTCTCTGGATTTAAGAGGACAGCTGATCAAATGCTACGATAGACTGTTTGCAAATTGTACAAAACAAATTTTCTCACAGGCCCACAAACAATATCATTTAGAGTTTCACATTCAACATTTTCCCTTGGGGCCCACTTTAATTTCTAAATCGCGGTCGTTTCATTTATAATTTATCAGCGGCCCAAGAACTTTAGTCTTATCTTAATTAATCGACCACAAAAATTTACTCAAATGGTTGCGAAAATTAAAAAAAAAACAGAAACAATACACTCGGTCACACAATGGAAAGGCAAAGGAAGAAATCGTGGCTTGTGTTTACTGAATCAATTTAATCTGGCGTTCCCTATGAAGATCAATTTTTCCATGGTTACCAATAAAAAGATACACAAATGGTATATAAAGTTCTGCGGCCAAATCTCGCTCGTGGTTTCTTTTCTATAAAAATATTTTCACAACAAAGACAAGCTGTTGTGCCGCTGTTGTTTCATTCATTGCCGCGTTTTGTTACAACTGTTTCGTAGGGACCTGAAACAAAAGCACACACGGCCTACCCACTGAAAATCCGCAAAGTCAAAAGAAATTATTTCCCATGTGTTATTCACGCTCTGAGATAAGTTTAAGTGCGATTACAAATTCTTTCTTTCAGTAATTTAGGTAATGAAATCCCCCAATAAGAACGAGATCGCTACTATATCAAAGGCTGACATTTCCTTCATTCACATGATATCTCTCGAGTTTCAACAACCTCCCTATTTCTGCCCGGATCTGCCTGTCTTGTAAAACAAATATGTAAGGTCTGTAAGCTTGCGATAAACACTAGGAACTCGCATTTCTTGCAACTAAACAAAATTCGAGTGCCGCTACGGTTGTCTCTTGTCAAGAATGCGACAACCTCACGATGTTACAGAATAATCTATCTCTGTACTTCTCAGCTGCCTGTTCTGCTGTATTATAAAGTGGTGATAGGTTTTTGACCACTAGTTCTAATAAATGACAGCTTCTGATCTGACATCTTAGGAATATTAACGCAATTTGTCGGAAAGAATAAATATTTTGAATATACAGTGTTGCATTTTGGCAGTTTATTTTAGTGGATATCCAAACGCTTAATCTACCGTTTCGCGCGTAAGGAATCGGGAATGTTTAGATAAGGGAAGATAAGCGCTCTGTGAAAACACCATATGTCACAATATTTGACAGAAACTACTTGTGCCATTTTTTGCTTTCATAAAATGAGACAAATCAAAGCCTGGGTATATGGTAATTTTGCAACACGCTTGAGTCGGCTGCCGGGTGGTCGTGTCTTGTAAGCACACAGCACGCGAGCCAAGGCTCAGTGTTACGAAAGAATGATATTTGAAAGGCTGGCTTTGTAAAGATAATTCACCGGAGGCGATTTACGTTAATGAGGAGCTTCCTACCTGGCGAAGGAAACACATTTAAGCGAATAAACACTCGACTTCTCATCCGGGATTTCCTAACAAAGGAAACCGCAATCCACAGAGCGCGATAAAAGGTTCGTCAATATCTGTACATCGTGGTGGGCCTAAACTTCAACGTTCTAAAATGGCAATTCTCCGGGTAAGTATTCCCTGAAACCACGTTCGATTTGTTCCAAAACAAAGATCCTTGCATGAAGAACATTTGATGCAGGTTTATTTGCCGTCAAGCGGAGTCTGTAAACGGGTGAAAACAGGCCAATTTAGCCCTTTCCGATTTAGACGGCTGATTGTTCCGCATCCTACAGTCGACAGTCTTGTGGCGGCGGTTTTCTTGTTTCGTCATGCGTTGAATTCTCGCAGTTATTTGCTCGCATGCTTTATAGACCAGGGACGGCCTTATAGAAATCTCATCTATCAATTTCAATAAACTAAGGTGAATACAGCAGTTTTAAACGGAGTTCACATCAAGTGTTCTGTTCAAGCTCTGTTGAGCTGAGAGGCAAGATGACGTCTCTACGGAAGGGAGAAATCCTCATTGTTAAGCCAACGGACAGATAACGTGATGCGAACTTCACGGGGGCGAGCTGTGCGGAATCAAACGCAAGAGATACTCACCTCTTGTCATTATGCTCTTTAATATAAGTATAGTAACATATGAAAGGAAAAGCCATTTAATAATGCTCATTAACCATTTGTAAAAATCGCTTAAATGCTAGCTGCTCTGTTGACACAAATTCAGGTGAAATTGCGGGCGTGAGGTTTTTATTTGGACCTCGGGACACTTCGCGTTCAAAGATCATCAGTTGGTGTTGACGAGAAGAGGTTTTAACACGTCTTGATCAATCAGTGAAAGTGATCGAGGATGGGAGCAGGGGCCGAATACTGTCAGTAACCGATCTTGTATTGCACTCCCCGACTACTCTGCGTAATAACTTGTGTGTCTTTTTAGTCAAACAAGGAACAGAAGATCAAGCTGGCAGAGTTGAACCCGTTCATAACGTGTGAACTGTGCAAGGGATATTTGATCAAGCCAACAACCATTGCCGAGTGTTTACACACATGTAGGTAGAAACAGTAGCACGGATGTGTGTGACTGCCTTTTTAAAATCCTTATATGTCGACATAATCTTTCAATGCGTAGCCCAGGGCGTTGAAAGATAATGGAATTAGAGCTCTAGGAACAGACCGAGTTCGCCATTCTCTTCTGCTGTTGTGCCCCAAGGCCGGCCAGATGTTCATTTATTATGCACGCTCGTCAAACGCTATTTATTTTGTTATTAGTTTAACTCAGTGACGCCAAGCATTTAGACGCTTATAAATAACACGCTCGAAGGCTGTCATTCTGCGTGGCACGCGCGCAGACAATGTGAAGTGGCTTTTGTCTTCCATTCTTCTCGCGCTCTCGTCATTATGAAACAGTTTGCCAGCAAAAAAATTAAGAAATTGGTCTTCCACAATAACCAATTATCGGCCAGCTCAATTTATTCATAGCACAGTCTGCCTGTGACGGGTCCCAAATGATTTCTTTCGCACTTCACGGAGAATAATTAAATTTAATTACTTTCAACTAAGATCATTTACTTTACAAATGTAGCTTCGTTTTGCATACTAAGTAAGTCGGAGATTATCTTGACAAAATTCCCTCAAGAATGTCTTTTCTTTGCCCATTCTTCCTACTAAGATATCCCGAGGTTTTGAGGTTTATTTGTGGTTATAACTCGCGGTGATATTAGTAATTTTCGTAGCTATTTGAAACGGGAAGTATCCCTGCTGGGTCCAAGTTGTCTAATATTAATGGGACCCCTGCGGTTTTGTATTTGTTTGTGCTAATAATCTTAGCTTTTCAGGTTATGAAAACCTTGTTTTCGCGTAGAGGAGATAAGTTTATGCTCTTGGCGTGCGGCAGTAAAAAAAGTCTTGGCATTGAGTTTAGTTATCGGCGCGAACGTAGTCTTGATTTCCGTGCAGACAGTTCTGTAGCAAGTCAAAACAAGAAAGCGGAACGTCATCTTTCAAAGCTAAACAATACGATAACAATGTGCGATAACTTTATCGTTCAAGTAAACATGGTGTATTCACCAGATTAAAGCTAGTATTAGCTTGTTTTTGTACAAAATTGAGACAATTTGAAAAGGCTGTTGTACGTACGGAATTGTTCTCAAGTCATCTCAAGGCTAGAACATTTTCAAGAGCACGATTAAGCGAGGGCACGATAGTGAGGACTCTCAAAAGATTTATCGTCCTGTCGTTCACATCCTTCAGTTTTTAAGTGGACTTTGGTTAATCTTTAAGACTTGAATCCTCGACTGTATGTCAAAAATGTAACCTTTCTGCTCACAATTTTAATCCGGCGCGAATTCCTAGCCAAATTGTAGAGAGTGCCTCCCGCGCGGAAGGAAGGAACCTTTGTTTTTTTCCAGACCAAACAAGACAAAATGTTTGTAGATTGTTTCTCGAGCTGTTGTTGAATTTCGCCATGGGAGAGAGAGGTCAGACTGTTGCTCCGCTCTGTTAATCTCTACAACAACAAGACTAGAAATCTCTTGATCAGATAAAGACGCTGGTGTTAAATCTCTTTTTAAATGGAGAAAGAATGCGGCATGGGGTAAAAGACAAAAGCTGTCGGAAGGACTTGAACATGTCCTTAACGTGGCTAGATAAAAACGCGCTAATGTTGTAGCTGGACCAAAGGATTTATACAAAGCTCGTTCCTCAGTTGTCAGTAAAAGAAAATCTTCCAGAACCTACAAAAATAAAACAGGCAAACACATTAGCACATCATGCCGTGAGAGCAATGTTTGGGTTTCTTTGCTCAGATGTATTGACATACGAGTTCAGTTTCGCAACATGCGGCTCCGTCCTATCATTCACTCGTCATCAGAAGAATGAATACCATTTTAATTGCTTTTCTGTGTTTGACAAGCTGATTGTGAAGATAAATGGGCCATTGCCGAGAGTTTGGATGGAATAAGACAACAGTTTTATTGTAGAAATCGGTCAGTGTTCTTTGTAACAAAGAAAACAAACTTGGAAAAATCAAACAAAGCTGAAACGTGTGTCTTAAATACGGTTCGGTATTTTTATTGCCAACCAAGAAATTGTCGACCTCCATTTGATACCTGTCTTGTTTAAAACAGTTATACATCTTTCAAATTCATCAATGTCAATCGCTTCTCAGTTCGCTGTAATAGATGACAACAAAGATTAAAACATCACGCACTACAGAAACCATTGTTTCAAGAAGAAAAATTATTGGTTCAACGAAACACGATGTAATTTTTTAATGTAATGCGGATACGAGTAATCAGTGCTCCCGAAGTACAAATGCAGCCCATTGTTGTTTTTATGTTAATCAAACTCTGGACGTATACTTTCAAATAGAAGATGCATGGATCAAAATGTATCAAATGAGATTATTATGAAGCACCTTTTTGTAATCAACAGTGCTGGATCTTTATTTCAGGCTTTTGTAATCGGCTTAAGAAATTCGAAACACTTAAATCTGCAATGTAGTATTTTTGTTGTTGTTTTTTTTCTCGGAATTGCGTTGTAGTTGTTGGCTTGCAAATTGAGGCAATGACACTGGTTTAGCTGTTCTTTTCCACGAAATGTAAATTTAGTTTTTTTTTTCCAGCTGCGTGTATTATTACACGTTTCCAAGGGACTTTTCCCTTGAGCCATATATAAACAGTTTAAGTCTGGAACAAATGGGTGTGACACCTTTACGGGGAAATCTATATTAGCTGTGTTGTAAACGTTGGAATCTAAGGAAGCGTCCGGTATCATTAACGAATTTTGGTAATTTCTGGAAGAACTTTAAAATTGGTGCGCGAGGCATGCTTGAATAAACTTGACTTACCTGCGATAGTACGTAACTACAAATTTCGCCGAGTGGAACAAAAAAAAGGACATATTCCCATAGCTGAATCACTGAAATACTGAAGGCCAATTATGGTCATAGTATTTCCTTCCGCGTTTGCTTTTCCGAGAATATCTCTCTGCTCAAGGGTTGCGAACTCAGCTGGTTTCCAACTTCAATTCCCTGGGGGCTTTTCCCGCTAGATCAGCCCGAGAGTCGTACGTGGCAGTCTCGCCGGAAGTCGGGAGAAAACGAAGCAAACGAACGTTTACCAGGAAATCCACATAATTTCTTCTAAATCTTCAATGCGTGAGTTCGAAAAATATTTCACCCTCGCGTTTATGGACTATTTTTCTAAGAAAGACTGACAAAATATAGAGATTGCAGTTTGCAAATGGTTATCGAAAGGATTTGAAACTTTCGAAGTATCATTTTGTTTTCATTTTAAGTTTTTTTTAGTCTGATCGATTGAAAGAATTGGAACATGATGATGTTTTAGTAAAGAAAACAGCCCAAGACTGTGCGATATTATAAAAAGTGCCACCGCGACAGCAAGTGAACGATTTTAATACCTGGAACGTCATTGCATTCCCTCAGTTTAGTTCCCTCTGTTCTGATTTCGCTCAGTACCTTCTCAAATGCAGGGGCGTTATGATTCTCATACTAAAGGAACGAACCGTTGTGGTTCTCGATAGTGAACACTTCATTTTCGAGAGTATCTTTTATCCTTATATACGTCGCAGCTTTCTTATACTCCAAACTTTTTCAATGGTTCGCATTTTCAGCTCAGTCACACTTGTTAATTCCACTCTGTGATTCAAACCCTCTTCGTAAGTTTTAACTTGAGTGCAGATTTAGCTTATAATACCGTTCATGTTTCGTGTTAAGTCAGTTAGTAGATCGTGGAATCGCTTGATTAAACTTCATGAAAAATAGTGCGTGCGTCTCCCGGCGAGGCACAAAATGAGCTGCTGTGCGCGTTTAACACACGTACACCCACGATTCGGCGCGCGGTACGCAAGTCTATCACTGGTTTGAATGTTTAATATTACATTATTAACCGTATTCGAAGCTCTAGAATTCCGGTTCAAAAGAAGTGTATTAAATACATGAAAAGACAACTCAGTTTTAAATGGGTGAGAGTTTCATGTGGGCTGAACACGATAACAAAAATACATCTATAGTTCGCACCCAGATAAATGTTCTACATCAACCCATTGCTTTGTGAACAGACGGAGGACACGGTTGTGTAGCTGTTTCCTTTGTCCCTGAGCTTCTCCTTGTTCTCTCTTCCGGGTCAAATTTGAGCCGCAAAGCGACTGGACGAGTCACGATACGACGAGAGAGAAAAAGAATTTTCTTCTCTCGCGTCGGACTCATCGCAGTAGTTATTTCGTGTCAGTAGGTCAGACAAAATAAGAAAGAAAATGTCTGAGACGTCGGCAGAAAGAAATTGCTTTAGTATATACTCGGACGATCTCAAAACTTCAAACGTGCTGTTTGCGCGCGTGTGCGCGTTGCGAGTTGCTGACTGCAGGATTCACAAAATCATTAAATTAGAGTTTTACTGTGGGAGGAATTTTTTCATTGAGCAGTCATGCTGGTAACCATTTAGATATTTGGTTTGATTAGTCTGCAGGAGTTGCATTGTGCAGAATCTACAGGACAACGAGGAGAACATTTGTCCAAAGTGCTCAACAGTTATACACGAAACAAATCCATTTGAGATGTTGAGGTATGGAGTGCTAAAAGAAGTGTGTTTATGTTTGAACCTGGCGATAGATATCTCGTGCCATTTTTGTGTTGTACAAAAATAACCATAAATGGACGAAAATCTAAAAAAAATCATAATTTAATTTGGTAGAAAAACATCCGAAGAGAAAGATGTTTAAATCAAGAAACGAACTCACATGGTTAAAATTAGCCGAAATTGAAACGGATTACTAAGTACTTAGCCTTACTTTATTCCGTTACGTAACTCCGATTTTCACAGAATTGAACTTCTCAACCAAGAATTCTGCTGGTACTCTCCCTTGAATTAAACAAGCGAAAACAAAATTATTACATGGGCGCATTTCCTGCCGGATTTAACCTTATATAGTCGTCCCCGATTCCTCTCGGCAATTCGATTTTTTTCAGAGGATTCTGTAAATTAACTGGGCGAACTGAAGCAAACCTAACACTGAAACAAGTGGAACTGTTAATGGCTTATAAGTTATGATTCAGTATCATCAAGATGAATTAGACAAGAATCACTCAAAATAAACCATACTGTACTACACCCCAGCTCCACACCCTCAATACGCCCTCGCATAGACTTGAAAGTTAAAGCCAAAAATGGAGTGTTCAGCAGTATAAGGTTAAGTCTGTGTTCGAGCTAAGTGGCCCATCAGGCCGAAGCTTATCCCGGTTTTAGTAGCATGAAGTGATGAGGAATATTTCTACTCCCCCCTGGATGGGATTCTAGTCCATCGCAGGGTTATTCCCAGTAGTAAATTCGCCGGTACCCATTTGTACACCTGGGTGGAGAGAGGCACTTGAGACTTAACTGTCTTGCCCAAGGACACAACATAATGTCCTCCGCCAGGATTGCTCGCTCTGGAGTCGAGCATACTAACCACGAGGCCACCGCGCCTCCCCACTGCTCATGCATAAACACCCGGCTCAAAAGTATATA
>Ga0126337_10002784_pt1 | contig 11217 bp, 6 predicted proteins | sample DipCmetagenome_FD_92527 | JGI IMG/M metagenome (GOLD analysis project Ga0126337, IMG submission 92527) | Coral microbial communities from La Bocana,Puerto Morelos, Mexico - Diploria C A metagenome | ecosystem: Host-associated > Invertebrates > Cnidaria > Coral | place: La Bocana,Puerto Morelos... | reverse complement strand
TTTCCAGCCCCTCCCTTGAATCACATCTCTGGAATCTGCTAAAATCTAGCAGACACGTGACCAGCCGCAACCAGGGTACTTTCTCGAGGTAGGAAGAGAGAGGACCCTGGGAACGAGGTTGGCCCATTTAGCCTATAGGCTTCCCGTAACTCTAAAGAATGGCATCATTATAACAAAAATACGTATCTAGGCTGTAGTGTAGTGCCAGTAGTGTAGCGCAGAGTAACGTAGTGTAATTTAGTGCAGTGCAGTGCACTGCATATGATAGGCAGATGTTTACATTTGGAGGGTGTCACCTGGAGACAACTGCAAAGTTAACTGCAGATACTGAGTCCATTTCGTATCCCATAGTGAGTAGTATCTGTGGTCGCGTAAAGAAAATTAAAAACTGCCCAATGACATTTTTTGTATTCACAGCTGTCTCATCACTCGACCAAGTAACGTTCTGTCTTCTCCTTCAAATTGTATTCTTAGTCAACAATTAAGTTATAGTTATTGATTTACGGATTTCTTTTACTTCTTTCACATGTATCCCTGCATCTGTATTAACAAAGAATTACGGATGAAAACGAAAAACAACTTGTAATTCTCAAAACATTCGTACAGTCGGTGGATTGTGGCGTTTCTATTAACACAAATGGAATAAACTGTAATCAGTGGTAGACGTACAAATGTCAACTGGAGCGAAAAAGAGTCACTTTTTACTTCGTACGTCCTAAGAAGCATAAACATACTATTCGGGGCAATTTAACAAATTTATTTTCTTATGAACCTTCATTTTATTCAGTCACAGAAAAAAGGAACACAATTAAAAAAAACGAGAAATACAAAAAATAAAATGTAACGAGTTCCACAAAAGATGTTACCATGGTGAAAAAATCTAACTGAAAGGACCATTACACGAAATTACGAATTACCATCTTACAAAGATCCAAAAGTGCTCTAAAGCTTAGTTCCCACTAGTAACAAAAGGATCATAAGCATAATCATAATCTTAAACATGAACATAAACTTCTTATGTTCTAGTGGGAACGGCCACTCTAAAAACGTGGAGAAGCTGGCCGCCATCTTGAAATGAACCGATCCAAAGGTACTCGATTTAGACTTTAATTGGCCAAAATACAATGACCCCGTCGCGTCATAATGTTTTTCGTTGTTTCGTTATGATTTTCGCGTTCCCACTACAAAGAAAAGCAACATAGTCATAGTCACAGACATAATCATAATCATGAGAAAATGGTCGATCATTTTCTTATGATTATGATTATGTTGATAGCAAGGGCGCCTATGATTATGTTTCTGGACGTTTCCATAAGACATCAGCAACATAACAGAATTATGTTCGTGCTTATGATTATGATTATGATCTCCATGTCGTTAGTGGGAACTAGGCAAGGTCTTGAATCTGGGTCTCTGTAAACTGTGGAATGGATGGCGGAGGATAGCGGATGGAAAAATGTGGATGATAACATGCGGATGACCAAATGTGGATGGAAAAATACGGATGAAAAATTGCGAATGACAATATGCGGATGATGAAATCCTTATGATCGAAAATGAACTTATGGTGTTTTCTTACAGTTTTACTTGTAAATAACCCTGGCCATATTATAGAATCTAGGCCAAGAGAGGTCCAATTAATTTTTTCTTAATTACTTAGTCACAAAACAGATCCAAACATTTTTGCGCCGGCTGAATAATAAAAAGAGAACGAAAAGCCTTGATCGAATAATTAACAATTATTCTTTGAAATCGAGGTGAATAGTGGTAGAATATTTACCGAGCCGACCAAACTTATAGAGCATGGGCAAGGCGGCCGAAAAGTAACAGAAACATCTGCCATTGAGTTTTGCCGTCGAAACGAAAAGTTATTCCTCTAGAGCTCCAACACATTGAAATTAATACTTCTTCTAGAGCAAGAAGTGTTTAGTTAGCAAAAACTTGAGCAATAACTCATCTTTTGACCTACTCGAGAATCTTATCGGGCAACGCACAAACTTGCCCCGTTCAGTTGAAAATTCAAACGTGCTCTATTAAATAATGAAGAACCCTGTCGGGCTTAAACGTCGCAAAACGTCAAGTTACTAGAGGGTCTCACATCTGATGAAACTGAAACTACAGAAGGATGGATAATTTTTTATTTTGGAAAATGACGACGTTATATGAAAACCAAGAGTTGAAAATCGATTGTCGCCAAGAGAAAATAAGCATCATAGTTAATTTCTCCTCATCAGGATTTTGTCATTCAGCATATTTTCATCCGCATTTTTCCATCCGCATTTTATCATCCCCATTTTGTCATCCGAGTTTTACCCTCCGCATTTTGCCATCCGCCCTCCGCCGTCATCCGGTCCTTAATTTACAGCGAATCTTCTCTTTGTCTATCCCGAGCTTGTTTTGTAAAAAAATTGAGATAGCAAGGAAAACAGAATTTATTGAGATAACTTTACTTTTGCGTATAGAGCACTTAAAATTGAAGAAAATTCGAAGTCAAATTAATTTATTTCAATGTGACGTTCCCCTTGAGATTTTATTGTTACCATAAATACAAGCCATGACTCACTGCCCTCCCACCATGTAAAGTAATTTGCATATTTCATCAAACGCCTGCTTCTTTCTTTTCCTTTAGCTTGACGTTGTTGTCTGGTGCTCACACGTTCCTTTTTAACCGACCAATGTCGGGTCGCGGTCGTTTTGTTTAATTTCTTTGTTTTAATAACTTACATCGGAGACAACTGGTTCCTTCGTAAACACGTCCGTTTGTCGCTATGTTTAACCTTTTCTGTGGCATGCAAACCAGAAAAATTCATATTACTACCGAGTTACTTCTGTTTGTCGCTTACTCAGAAATTTGATGGCACTCGCCTATCATTGCAGTAAGGTGAAAATCATGAACTGAAAGCCATTTCAGACTGCTGTGTGTTCACAAAAAATGGTTTTAACTGTATGTTTTCTTTGTTCATTTTTTCAGATAATTTAAGAGAAGTTGAACTCAGATGAAACATCAAGTGAAAGCGAACGCTTCATATCATATTACACCAGGTTAGTGTGCAAACTTGTCCGCTCGATATATTTTACCTTTTCATAAAATAATCAATACGGTTGTACAATTTGGTGTTGCTCTGACCACCGGATAATGTCTTAGATTGTAAGGCCACTGACGAAGTTATTTCATTGTCACTTAAGTCCTACTCTTCCCCTGGACTTAGAAACAAAGAAAACACCAGGCTATTGAATTTGATAACTTGAATACAATTTTTACAGGTAACAATGCAAATTATGCTGGTGTCTGTTTTTTCCTTTCTCCTTTTCTACATCTGGTGTGCTTCCTACACTGAAATGTCGCCGAAATTAAGAGCTTAACATACGAGGCTAAACTATATTGATTAGAATATTTTCATAAGCCTTGACAGATGTTTCCTCAAACTCGACTGATTTCCTCTCAAAAGTGGTCAGTTTAAATATTAAAAAAAAACACAGGAAAGAAAAACGGAACACCAAGCAATGTCAAATCGACCAAAAACTCACACGAATCGATGCGATTATGCAACTGGCATCAATGAAGCCGAAACTCACCACAACAAAACACATGCAAACTCGATTGTTTCAATTGACATAGCTAGCTAATGGTTTGTACGTGGACGTGGTTGCAAAGTTGCTTTCGCGAAGCACTTACAATCTTCTAACGGCGTCTCTAAGACTCCCACAAGGGAAAGTTTACTTATCAAAATAATCGACCGTCAATTTCATACTGCAGTTAAACGACTTCCCGTCAGGCTGCGATTTGAATAATTGCCACTCTACAGAATACACGAACGATTTTACGTTGCAAATTCAATTTCAGGAGTGAAGTTAAATGACCTCATATCAGGCACAACAGAACACTGTGACTTTGTGTCGTAGAGCGACGAAAACGACATTAAATACTAAAAACTAAAAGATCATGTAGCAGATCATCACAGTCATTTTAAAATTAGTTGGATTCAGCGCCCTAATATACCAGCAATCTCGAGAGAACATCCCAGACTCAGTGTCTATCGCCCTCTTCCACGTTTTATGAGGACGGCCTATTTTTTCTCTTCCTGTCGGGCACCTGTCTTAGAGCAATATGCGGCTTTGCTAGTTGCTCGTGGTTCTAATGTTATATTTTGCCTTCTAAGAGTATTTTTGGATCTAGAGCACTGGAAAATGAAAACATCTGGCGATCGATTATCTCAGTCCACTGTTTGCGTCATATACCCCTAAAATGATTGACACAAATTTAATGGTTAAGTGGGTTTCCTTCGCCAGCAAGGCTGTTCCCGTTTTTGTAAGTCAATAACTCTATCACTCAATTTTCTGCAACAATTCAGAAAATGAAAGATGCAACGCAATTTAGTTGCAAGATTTCAGTTTTTGATGACTTCAAGTTCTTAAACGTATTTTGCACACAAACACTTTAAAAGAAAAACAAAGGACAGGCACGTGCCTTGAATAACTCTTGAAGTTTGTGTGAAAAGATTCTACTCGCCAAAACTGATGGACAACAGTAATATCTGTTACAAAGCCTAACTTTTCGTCAGTCTTAAATTCTAATTTGAGAGTAGAGAGGTTTATAATTTTGACACAAATATTTGCATTTACAACATAAGCTTTTGCGGAGGCTGCACATCTGCGGCACAGACCGCCCCGGCTGCTCATACATGGCCACGAAGCGTGAAAAGATCATGCCGGTTCGTACCACGATACAAAGTTTCTTCGCGACTGCAGTAACACAGTTTTCGGTGTTCACTCCGGCTTAAGATCCATAACAATCATTCTCACTGAAGGAAAATTTATTTCTTAATTTTTGCATCTGCATGCGAAATATAATATGTTTCAAACATATTTTCCGACATCGTCGCGGTGTCCACGAACTAGAAATTCAAAGCGACAAGAGAGAAGTACTTTAAATTTATAAAATTGCACTGGGCAAAAACAGACCCAAAGTTTTTGTGCAGTAAAATATTTTTTTAGAGACAAATAAAAGCGATGTACATTAAGATTTTCCACTGTATACTGAGATATAGTTGTTACCATGCATTTCTCTCACTGAGAGTATGCAATAATTTATGTACAGTTTTTGCTTGTTACGGCTTGCTGCTTTGAAAATGACGCTCAGTCCCGCCCTTCACCCGGCTTTGTGCAGAACAATCCGATTCGTCTAATTTCTATCAAATGTCTCTACGGTTTCACGCAAACATACTGACGTGACAGTCCTCCACAAATGACAAGTAATTTCTTGAATACCACTTCCATAACCGATTCGCAGTTTCAACAGGATTGCTGGAAAAGGGTTTTCCTTGCCTCGGAAAAGGGGCAATACCGGTCCCCCATAAAGAATCAATTCCCTGCACATACACCAAAGAACGTGACTTGTCCCTTAATGTCTGTTCCTTTATTTTACATTAATTATCTCCAACGTCGTTTATGAAGCTCTCTACAACGTGCATGAAACATGGACCTTCCACTTCACTTAAACTGTACGTGAAATATAACTCGCACGCACTCTGGGGTTTCCTTTTAAAAATGTCTCTGAAGCCTTACACAACGGAGTCGAAACTCTCAAATGTCATATTGGTTTACAGGAGTGTCGAAAAGGCGAAATTATTAATTAAAACTCCATTTTTTCAAGCCTAGATTTGGTATATATATATTAGGTCGAAAAATTGGAAAACGCGGGTGACTCGAGAAAAACACTGCATGGCAGTCGATCAATCGGTCTGAATGTGTTGAAAGCACATTCATGTCAGTTTTATTAATCTCTTTTCAGCTGAAGCGACAGAACAGATATTCAAAATTTGCAAATGATTTTAGCCTGGGCACTTGTTTGTTCATGAACAGAAATAGCTATTCGCTAATTTGCGTGCGAGTATGATCACAAAAGAAGTAATGTCCCTTTTGAAGGCACGCGAGCTTCTTAACCAAGAAATTTTTACCGAACGGACGTTTCAGTGGATAAGTACCGTGATTTGACTGGAGAACAAATCGATCTAAAAACCTAAACTCGAAACTGGAAAGGAGAATCTGTTTCTAGAAACTGAAATATGTATGTAGGTGGCTTAAGACAAGCAATAATGTATCGTGTTTCATGATCTGGCGTCCATTATGAGTGACATCAAATCGGAGCAAGATACAGCTGAAATACGACGACCATTTACGATACGGTTTGTCGCTTTCGTATTCATGATAATACTTTGCTGACTTATGGTAATAGGAGTAAAAGATATAGAAAGGAATCGGGTTACATTGCCACTGAAAAACAGTGTGCTGTTGTGATGAACAACGCGTAGAAACATGCCTTAAAGAGCTTGATCCTCGTTTCTCGTTTACAGGTAAGGAAGCTAATTGAAATGCAGCTATAAAGCCAATGAAGGTTTTTTTTTCTGCGACTGACAGAGTCTGATTCAAGTTTATTGCTACCTCAAAAGATAAGGCAATTATTTCCGGGTTCAATGGAGTCCTTGATACCTTCTGAGACTAGGGAGCACATTCGAAAAGTCGAAAGCCGGAAGACGTGTTTATTTTCAGTGGCGGAAATCAAAAATTAATGGTCTAGTTGCAAATTTTTTACAAATTATTTTAGAAGCCTAAGCATGGAGCGGAGGCCTCATCCATACTAATGCGTCTTTGTTTGTATTCGTTCTCGCTTAGTGTCCCTTCAACGATAAAAATACACACAGCTTTGGAAACGCTGTCCAGAGTATAGACATTTCCATCTAAAAACGGAGCCCTGCCGTGGTAGTATGGACAGCGAAAACGGAACTTCTCGAAATCGCTTACATTTAAATGATATGCGCATGCGCAAAAAAAATGGTTGAGGTCGGGCAGTAGTCTCCGTAAACACGATAATTGGTACAGGAATATGGACGCGAAGGCTTTTGACGAAATATTTTGATGAAATTGTCGATGTGAACGGCGCCTAAAGCTAATAATGCAGCGTTGTCATGATGGGTCGGACTCGTGCATGAGGTTGTGATGTCAAACTGAAAATGTATAGCAGACTCACTGTCGCTGTTTATTTGTAGGAACTTTTCGTATATGAGCAAAGACACTTGCAATTTTAACACTTCTTTGTCCAAAAATGTCGTAAAATTTATGAACTAGGTGAGAAAAAAAGGACTACATAAAATTCAAATATGAGGAGACATTTGCGGTAGTTGTAGACATGTAGGAATTAAGAAGTAAATTCTCCTAACTTCTCCAACAGATGCTTCTGTTTGAGTCCGTTGAGAATAAGGGCAAGAATTTCAGTGTGATTTCTTGAATATTCACAATCTGCAAATTTGAGATAGCTATGGAAAATCTTATACTGATTAATTCGGGAGGCTTAAGATTTTCTTCAAGCCTTCTTAATTTGATCTCGCTTATTTGCACGCAATAGCTGTTATTACAGCTGTGTCTGTGGTCAACAGAGCAGAATTGGCTTGCTTGCCTCGTTTGTAGGTCAATAGAAATTAATGGAATATAAACATGACCAAACATCAGGTTAAGTGCATGCGGCCAAAAAAAAATTATTATTGTTGAATGTTCGAAGGAAAAATGTCAGGAGAGCCTTTGTAAGTTAAACAAAGGAAGGATATTCGTTCACAGCCGTGTAATTTCTTTTATTTTTCTCTTCTTAAAAAAATTAATTAAAATTTCTCAAAAATATTATTAATGATAATGAATGGAATCAAGCTCAGTTTGTATGACAGGAGTGCATTCCCGGCTTACCGCGGTGATATAACTATTCTTGCCAGCATATCTCGATAAAAAATTCCTCCAACTCTTCGAATTCTTTTATCATAAACACGAGACGCACGTTTTATAGCCTAGAGGGGAAAAGACCACATAAATATGATATTTTATGTCCATGAGATCACAGCTCCGAAACGAAATTTGGCTTGTTATGCGGATGATATCAGATATCAAAGTCTATATGGTCACCTAATCAGAATATTTGAATGCAAATACAACACTCATCTTAGACTTCCTAATCGCGTGCTTCAGGCAAGCACCATTCTGGATGGGAAAGTCAGTGTGGCTGCGACTGAGGATTTTGTAAGTGAAATGGTAATTTGGATAGAGTGAAACGAGTTCAAGTTCAAGTCGAATTACCCAGAAAATAAATCAGCTGAGTTCCCCAACGGGAGTCGAACGTATGACCTTCCAGAATAGCGGTTGGACGCTGTAACCGGTGAGCTATCGGGGAGTCTTGGCGCGGCAAGGTCGTAGACTAGGTTCGTATGTGTGACACATGTGTTGCCATAACTGCAAAGCTCAATATGTCGAAATGATAAATGTGAATAAATGATCAGTGAAATGGTGACTTGAGAAAGCTTCTTCATTCATTTCACTATATCCAAGTCACCATTTTATCGCTTATTCACATTTATCATTTTGACACATTGAGCCTTGTAGTTATGGCAGAACATGTGTCACAAATACGACCTTGCCCGCTAAGAGTCCTCCATAGCTCAGTGGTCAGAGAGTGTCCAAACGGTATCTTGGAAGGTCATGTGTTCGATTCCGTTTGGGGAACTTAGAAATTTCTTTTCTGAGTTATTCAGCTTGGAAGAATTTTTTAATTTTCTTTTCGCCTAAAGGATGAGACAAAAAAATTATAAAAATGACTCTAACAAATTCCTCCCCCGTGTCACCCAACATTAACTTCCGCTGAATGAGTAAAATGATTTTGACGTTTATTATGAAGAAGAATACTATTTCTGTCTAGAAGACTGTGTTTCCCCCGGTGTTCTTATTTTGGGAGAACAGCGATTGATTTAGTTTCAAATAATGCTTCATCTCCTGTTCATGATCAAAACAAGAAGAAAAGGTGTATTGTCCTTCTTTCATTGTTTCGTTAGTGTGAAGTGCGCATTTTGTGTGCCTTTGAGCAGGTGGTGGGCGGAGGGGGGTTGGGATGCGGCCCAGTTCAAAGATTTAAAATACACTGCCAGGTTGTAAACACGAGAATCTTGCCGATTATTTGATCGGGTGAAACGCTATTCCACACAATTAACTAAAATCTGTAAGGATTTGAGGAATTTTAATTGATAAGCTCACGATATATAATGACGGCGCATTTCAGACGGTATAGTTTTGAGCGGCATCCGTTCAGAAGGAAGTTAGAATGTGCGGCTTCACACGCTTGTAAAGATATCATTAGCTTTCGCCCAAGGCGGTTTGCGTTTGTTATACCTACCTTATAGCCTTTAAAATTGTTTCAGCAGCCAGGAAAATGATCACGATTCGAAATAAAAATTGGTGTACGGTGGGATCACTAACCGAGAATTTACCATCAAGTGTACTTTCGGCTACAGGAAATTTATCATTAAATGGCATTTAGGCTGACACAATCTTCAAATACGTAAAATCGACATCTTTGTTTTGGGCTGACTACGTTGGTTGTTTTGATGCGTCAAGCTTGGGTTATTTTCTGTCAAATTTGATAATTTCTTTACAAAGAACCTCATTTGCAAGACTGTGTTTGTGAAATAACAAAAACCAAATAAACTCTTGAAACCGTATTTTCCTAAACAAGGTGCGATAAGTTGACGGTCTTTCGACACATGATTGTAAATCATAATTATTAACAACCTCTTCCCGCCAGATTTAAGCGAGACACCTTTATTTCGGCTACATGACTGGACCAACTAATCGAGGAGTGTAGAGATCGAAAGATGAAAAATTAATTTACACAGTGTAAAGCCGAAATGACGTACGTCCGAATTATTCATGGGTTATTTATGGCAATTCTTTTCAAGACCTTCTGGTTGTCTGGGAAATTCTATTGGAGCTATTTTGTTGGTCGCTTCCGAGTTAACATTACACCTTTATGCACTGCTTTAGAAGTCTTAAGCGTTCAAGATAGGTTACATTCGATGCTCAGAGAGTGTTTTCGTACGTATTTTTCCAGTTTTTTTTTTTTTTTAATGTTGGACCAGAGGAACTGCACGGCGTTCGCTGATATTTGGTTCTGAGCAGCACGACAAGCCTTTAAAGTGCAAAGGTAAACATTTTGCTTTGCTACAGTAGTTGATGCATCCATGCAAACAGAAATATTGAATTATTAGATTAACCACGTTTACAAGGATAGTTTTATACAAATCAAGGAATTTTATTCGTAAAAATATGCCTATTCTGAAATCATCAAGAAGTTAACTTTTAAACCGCCGCAACTGAAAAAAAACAAACGTTATTCAGAAAAAAAGTCATTCTATCACCAACTACACATCTTATCAATAGTATAATGTTCAAGCCCATGTAGAGAGAAATTAATATTTGGAGAGCCAAAAATATCCACATTTGAGCAGCCGTAGAAAACTTGTTTCACTACACATAATTCTTTCACAAAGACTAGAGCTTGAAATTTAAATCAGTAACCTTAAATTTTGTTTACTTCTAAGATTAGAGTATTGTCGGCTGACTTCTTTTCTGTAATACAACAAGTAAATAAGTCAGGTCCAATATCATTACAGCGCCTTGAATTTTATTAGGCAAGTCAAATTTTCGTAAACCCGTGCCGCTAAATTTATCGCGGTAATTCACGCTTTTGCGCATAGATATCGAGTTATAACGAACGTAAACATACGCAGCGGGAAGAACACTGGCACACAACAACACATTCAACTCAATGGACACGATCCTTGTCAAGGCATTTTATCTACAAGTCTCTCTTAGTCAAAAAACGCAATAGCTCTTAAGACCAGATAGGTGTCGCAAATACTCCCTTTGCATATGTAAAAGCTTGGTGTTCTTAAAATGATAATTTTTTTGATTGAAAAGTCTTCGCACCCTCTGTATTAACGCATCCTATAGTTAATCATTTACATTCTACGAACGATGGATAAACCAATTGAATTAATGAGTGCTTTTTGGCTGTTTTGTTTTGAGATTTTTTTTATCTCGAAAACTTAGGAGCGAGGTGGTGTTTCACTGAAGACAACTCAGTGATGCCATGTTTGAAGGCACGGACACGGGCAAGGCTCCCAATTTCTGTCACCTGATGCATGTGACATTCAGTTCACTCCTATTTTCGTCGTTTTTTTTTTTTTCGAGTATTGTAGCTAATCCTCTTACATTCTATGCTCGACACTAATACCAAAAACAAATAACTTCCTCCTTTCTTAAAGATCTGAATTTAATTTGGACGAATTAAAACAGGAAGAGATAGCTTTTCGCCACTCAGTATACAACGCAGCCTAAACAGCGTTT
>Ga0126337_10002783_pt1 | contig 11218 bp, 4 predicted proteins | sample DipCmetagenome_FD_92527 | JGI IMG/M metagenome (GOLD analysis project Ga0126337, IMG submission 92527) | Coral microbial communities from La Bocana,Puerto Morelos, Mexico - Diploria C A metagenome | ecosystem: Host-associated > Invertebrates > Cnidaria > Coral | place: La Bocana,Puerto Morelos... | reverse complement strand
TCGCTGCCTGGATAGATCTGACTTCAAATGCCAGTAACACTATTATGGTATATCAGCTGCATTCAAAGTTTCAGAACACTTTTTGATTCTTGAAAACGTGTTGATGACTTACGGGTTTATCAACGCTTTATGATGCCTCTCAACCACCAGGCAGGCATACATGCAAGGTACTATATACCGATGAGTTCTATAGTGCAGCGCATCTCTTTTTTTGTCTGATGTCACAAGAACCGTTGTAAACAATCTGTTTCCAGATTTCCGCCCTGTCTACGATCCTAAGATGGCTAAGATCTTGTGGAATACACTATAAACAGTCTGCCTGTTTGCTATGCAACAACATAATAAAGTTTCTTTTGTTTTTCGTTCAACAAAAGATCTCCAAAAGATGCCGCTTGTACACTGAGTTTTTTGCATATGTTATTTCTCGAAAATGAAGAGCAACCTAGGGGAAAAAACTTCAATGCAATGTTTCCCAGCTAAAGTAAAGCCCACACACCAAAATTCAGCTATTTTTGGGCACTGTCTTAAAAATCTAGGGGACATTCTTACCTGTGGCCTTCTAAAACTGAAAGGATTAGCTCTATCAATCATCAGAAGGAACAATAGAATATATAATATTATGTAATTATAAGACAAAAGATATTTAATTTTAGATAGTATAAATCTACTTAATGTCCTATCACAAATGCTGTTCTCTGATTGGCTACGCTTAGTCACTATCTATCTATTCTGTTGTAAATAGTGAGTAGCGTAGCAGTGTGAGCTTGTTAACAAAATGATGGCCACCTCTATAGAGATCTCAAGCTCGTAATCTAATTGGTAAATATCATTGTTCAATACAGAAACAACTTCGGAAGAGAAAACGTAGTGATCAACAAGGCACTATGCAAAACATGGAAATTAAGGTTTGTACACAATTACTATAAAAATAATATTCAACTGTAAGTATTTAAGTAAGGCAATGTTACTATATACATACAGTAAATGAAAATGCAGAACTTTTTTGCTCTGGAATTCAGACAAGTTGAAAAAAAAAGTGACCAGCTTGCTATCAAGAGTCAACAAAAATATTTACTTGACAAAATTAAGGAGGCTCTTCATAATTAGATGTCTGAATCATTACAATTTAATATTGTTTTGATTAGTATTCTGTGATGGTGTGATAGAGCTTTAGTTTCTCTTGATCAGCTCTCATTTGAATATTGCTTTTTGATATTCCAGTCAAGAGGGTACATGTACATGTGTAATCAAGGCCTCCATGGTCGAGTGGTGATCCATACCCTCAGTCAACATCTCAATTGGTACTTGATCGACATTCTAATTGATACTCAGTCAACCCTTGATTGACACTTGATTAACAGTCGGTCTATAGTTGGTGGAATATCAACCAACTGATAGGCATTAATCGAAAATTAGTCGACTGTCGACTGAGGTGTGTCGACTGATAGCACTTGTCCATGGATCCCTTTAGTTCACACAATCCATCAAGAGGAGACATCCAACTATAATATTAATAATATTTTATTGTAATGCATCTTGTTTTAGACAGTTTCCCAAAGTGGCTCAAAATAATATAAAATATTCAACTTAAATATTATAAAATTACCACAGCACTTAACTTCAATCAATCACTTCACAAGCAGCAATGTACTCCTAAAACTTGTTCATATCTCACTGAGGTCCTGTTTAGTAAGGGTGGATTTGCACATTCAACTGAATAGAGTAATTGAAAAAGTTGACAAATATTATGGTGCATTAATTATTGCTTCAAAAAAGACACTTTCATTTTGTGCTTGGCACAAGTAACCTACATTTCGGTAAGATCACAACTTTTAAATGCAATTGTCTCAATCTGTAACAATTACATGTACCACTGTAGTGTTATTAGTGGAAGAAGCCTATGAATATTTCAGTTGCTTTAAATATTTATTATTAATATACTTTATGTGACAAGCCTAATTCATTTCATGTTGTGTGGAATGATACATGTACACACTTAAATTACGCAGCACTGAAAATGTCAGGGTGAAGTTAAAGATAATTTTTTAACAGCTTATTTGTCTGAAATGTTTAACACCAGAACATGCAACCTCTACAGTACAGTACCTTCAAATGCTTCATTATATGACGACACTTACACGTGTAAATTTGACAAGTGTGATCTGATTATTGTGTGCCAGGCCATCCCAAAACTGCAGGAAATTAATTTTGGTCCCTCAGAAGTGGCTAGTCTACAATAATGTATTCATTGAAAATGATATGAAATGCTTTGAAACATCATTTGGGTTTTACCATGGCACGTGGGAGAAATATCTGTGGTTTTTCCTGCCAGTGAGGTCATATAAAAGGAAGGAATTAGCTCATAAAATGTCCTTCCATTTCAAGGTGTATTCACCTATTTGCCCTTTTCAGCTGCAGATATCATGTTGCATTCCTGTCTACTAGATCTAAATTTAACCTCCAAAAAATGACACCCTTGTCTAAATTCCTCTCATCAAGTTTCATTCACACAAATGAGATCAACCTCTGAATAGAATAAGCAGCACATATGATTTGGCTCTAATCCAAAGAACTATGTGTTACACGTAGGAGAGCAAAGCCTTTGTTGAAAGTGAATTTTCCAATGCCTTGGATGTGATAACTCAGAGTTATTTGGTAGACAGATTGCAGATTGCTTTCTGTTTGATAGTATCAGAGACATCATCTGTTCAGAATTTCACCCTTGCCTGAGTCTACAAAAAAGCTTGGATTTTCTTATTAACTAGAAACATGATTAAGCCACTTCTTCGACGCCATAGCATCTCTACTGCTGCACAGTTTTTTGAACCGGCTCCTTCCCCAACAAGAGCAGTTATACATCAGGTGGTAATGTTACAAGAACTTACATTTTTAATTTTCATCAATTGAAAATGCTTGTGTGTTGTTTGTATATTTGAGAACAAAAACAGTGGCTTGATGAAATTCATTGTTTCTGTCGCAGGAGCCCACAACCAAGAAGATTTGTGCGGTATCAAATATGACAACCTTAGCTGATTCATCACCAGCTTCAACTAAGAAAGGGGTCTTAGTGCAGGTTTGCTTGAATATTGGTGTATTTAATTCATGATCTTTAATATTCTACAGTGCCTTTATTTTACATGTATTCCCTTGTCAGTGAAAATGTAGATTCATGTTACAACTCCTAATCTAAACCAAACAACTTAAACATTTTGGGCTCAATTGCAATCAATCAACCCAAATTCTAGATCTTCTAAATTATTAAGATTCTGTTTAATGAAAATAAATGTTTTCTCAGAGCCCTGAGTGTTCTGCTGTGTTAACAAGAAAGTATTCCTTGCCTGGCAAAATTAGGTTTCTTTGCTCTTGTTAATGTTTGATTCATCACAATGGTGAAAGGCCGGCATCTGGCTTTAGACTAGCTAGTATGCTTTGTACTGTAGTAAGGTCTTTGTCTTTCATTAGTTAATTAACAGGTTATCAGACTGTCCTGTTGCTAAATGCTTTAACATGCTGTTTTGATTTTAATACCATGTAACAATCAGCAATTTGCTTTCCAGCGCTCAGTCAGTTTAAGATCAAGCCTAACAGTGAAGGATTCTGATTTTGCTAAGAGGTACCGACTTCTGCCAACCCCAACAAAACACCGGCCCAGCAAGGTATGTATCGCGTCAATCATTGAACATGGATGTGGCAACATATCATGCATATATGTATCTCAATTACTTAGCTTGGTTGTCACCTCCTTTCATTTGGGAGCCTTTGTTAAACTGTTTGTAAATTAATAAGACAAAGAAAACAAAAACATCAGTCTGGAAACTTTCTTTCCTAGCACTTAAAACCCCAGCTTAGTACCTAGGTCAATGTGAAAGTGAATTAAATTTTAACCTTTTGATGAATTCCACTGAGATTAGAAATAGCTTGATACTTTTATTAGGAAATTGTCATGCGATCTTACGTGTGTATAAATTGTGATCTTGATTGTAAAATAAATGCTGGGAGGATCCTTTTCAGAGGTGATATGCGTACAAAATTAATTTTAGTTCATCAGGGACTGATGGTTTTATAGGGATCACATGCAATTTTACAAATTAGTGCCCCTTGTTACAAGGTTATCCTCTAAAGTAATCATTGAAAGTTCTTTAAGCTTGCCATTTTAATGAATTTAAGAGGCCAAGCATTTGACACCAAAAATTTAATTAACTCTGGATCAGGCTTGAGACCATTATTCTCGCTAGATGAATGTAGTAGAAACTTTCAGATTTAACTATTTTAAATAAATCATAACATTTTTTCTTTCCATTCTATTATTGCCTTATCTGTTGATCCTTATAACCATGCACATTCTTGTTAATAATCATGATTACTTTGTAGCAAAAAATGAATACACAAATACATACACACTTTGAGTGAAACATATTTAATTATTGAGGTTGGAATTCACATTACTTGCTTTACAGTAACAGATTCTTAAAGCAAAGTAAATTTGCCTAATTCAAAATTCAGGTGATAAGCTGGAACACTTCTCACAGGAAGAAAGAGTAATTAAAGAAAGTTATGTTACTGTGGCAAGTTTGGCAAAAAAATTATATATGTTGAACAAAATAACTTGTTTTGCTTGTGACTTTGAATAGTTTAAACCGATCTGCTTACAGTAGCTACATAACATAATTTTATGCAGTTAAAAATTATCGATTTATTTGAAAATTGCAGATTTCATAAATACCTTGGTTAATAAAAAATACGTAATGAAATTTTAATAATGATTACTGCTTGAAGCTGTGTCGTGATAATTATCAGATAACTTTCGGTAGTAACCAATACCTATATGGGGTCTGCTGTGGTGTGCAAGAGAGCAAAAAAGTAATCATTTTATTTCCTTTGCTTATGATTCCTTGTTTTATTCCACCATCCATAAATTGAGAATTTTCATTATTTTTGTTTTTTTCCTAATTTTAGTCATGGAGTGACACTGTTTCTAATAATGGTATTAGTCAGACTCTGTCGCAGACTGAAATCAAACGACAAGAGGTAAGTGACAGACAAGTATTTTCTATTTTAGCGAGATCAGCTTGTCAACTTGTCTTGCTGTATCATTAAATTTAAAGAAAGTACTTTAACAGTCTAAATGAAGAGAATCAGTCAGTTTGAATTGAAAGTAAACATAAGTACTGCATACAGATAGTGGCGAAAGTATTTGGGTTTTTTCATGACTTGAAGTACAAGGTTGCTGCATGGTGTAATTTCACTTTCCCACTGGAAAAACAGGGTTGTATTACTAGTTAACTGGTTGCGTACACCGGCAGTGACTGAACAGAAAGAAAAACCCAAGCATATACCTGAAACAAGCAAATGATCAGTATTACTTCTACCATGAAAGTAATCTGTTTAATTAACCTGAACAACATTCCTGTTAGCCTCTTTACATTTTGCTTTCATATTATAATGGTTTTGGGTTTTTGCTGATGTCAGTTTGTTTCAATTGTTGAAGTCTACAGTTTTGTTGTTTTGGGTTTTAGTGCCTGCCATATCTTGGGTCTTAACAGCTGGGAGATTGTTGTCCTATTTTGCTCTGTCCCCAGTCGCACACACCAAAGACAATGAACTAAAAAATGGAATGTATGGTCCATAGGTTTTCCCATTGCGAAAAAAGAGTATAACCAAAACAACTTCCTGGCATGGTAGTATTTTGAATACAATTACAACAGACGTTTGAATGTCAGTTCAAAGCAAAATAACACTGCTTTGAGCATTTTTATGAGGACTTACATAGCTTTCTGGAGAATGGTTGATCTTAGAGGAAATATGAATTAAAGTGAGTGTTTCAAATAATATTCAAACAGTTACGGTGCTATGAGTAGTGGTTTATGAGTACAATGAAGTGTGATATAGTGAATAGGGATTATGTGTATTAAAGGCACCCACTGTCGAGTGTCAATCAATCCCTTGATCAACACTCGATTGAAATTTTGATCTATACACACTCCATGGACACATCAGTTGATTTAATACTTTATCAACACTCCATCAACTTCTCAGTTGAGTGTCCATCAACTCATATACAATTCAAAACTAGGACTCTTGACCAAGGTGTCGATGGTGTATCAATGAAGTGCCAATTGGGGGTATTGATCAATCACAATGCTTGACCACATGCCCATAACAGAGGATACAAAATCTTAAAAAAATGAGAGCATTGATAAAAGATCATGCTTAACCTATGGTAAAAGTCCCTTTTGAACAAGTTAATCTTTTCTAATGGCAGGCAATTTATGAAGTTTGTTCTGGTGAGGAAAATGTTGTTGCTGATCTAAAGATGATAAAGGAGGTAAGATTTTACATGTCAAGATACAGTTGTCATTACTCAAGTTGAGAAACAAAATGCCCAACTTGCATTAAATATAAACACCTTTACTTAAAATACAAGTGTGTTGCAAAAAAAAAAACTAAAAACCAAAAACCAAATGTGACACTTTGGTCAGAAGAAGGTTGACAATCAGGCTATTTCATGTATCAGTTATGGCTGCTTATTTGCCACGCCCCAAAAAAACAATGGTTATAGAGAAAGAACAAGATTTTAGTGTGTATTGCATAACATATGCAAAAAAACCAAGTCCAAGTCTTTCTTCCTGTAGCTTTTTCTCTTAGGATGCAACTTCATTTTGAAGTGTATTTTGGTATGTAGAGCAGTGGATAAAATTTTGGTGTGAAGAGTCAACGTCTCAAGGAGCCATCTCTACCAAATAAATGATACAAGGTTTTCAACTCCCTGTAGAAAGCAATAATAGAGATTGATCTTCTATTTGGCCAATGTTTGAAAAATGTTAATATTATATCTGGCAATGCACAACATAATACCCTTTTGAACTTTAGCTAGTGTCGGATCTCATTAAAACGGCGGAGCTCTTGCCAACCACCTCTGTTAGGCTGCTGTTGCTCTGATGATGACATTACCAATGGTTATGCGCACTTAAAATTTGACGGCATTCATTAAGACCGATCTTTTTTCACAGTGCATTTATTTCTGTTCTGAATAATTTATATAACTACTTTCTTGTACTAAAACGTGACTTTTTTTGATTTTTGTTTCTTTCCAGGTTTATTATGCTCCCATGTATAAACTCAAGCTTATGAATGAATATGAATTCATGAAGATCTTTGGTTGTTTAGAAGTCTTACTTGCCCTTCATCAAGGTATAAAACACTTAACAATAAAATAAATATAACTTTGAAGCTGTATACTTAAAATCTCAGGTTAAATCTTGTAGGGATCTTTACAGTTCTTCAAAGATCTGCCAGAGATCCTAAAAGATCAAAGGGTCTTAGGAAGATCTTAAAAGGTCCTTTATACTATAAGGCAAAATCTAAGCAAAGATATTTTCAAGGATTTCATGAAAATTGTATGACAATCTTTAAATAAATTTTTTGCTATGATCTTGTGCGGATCATTGCAAGGTTGTTAAGTGATCATTGCTTAAGATTTGAAAATGCATGCAAGATCCTTCAAAACCTTGAAGATCTTTACAAGATCCTCAATCATCCTTACAAATTAAAGATCTTTGAAGATCCTTGATTCAGGGGTCTTAGTTAGAGTTCTGTGTTTAGTCCAGGAATGTGTCATCAAACCCAGCTAGGACTCAAACAAGGGAGGTGTGGTGCACTTATGGTTAGTGTGCTCCACTTTGGATTGAATGGTCTGTGTTCAAGCCCTGGCTAGGGACATTGTGCTGTGTTTTTTGGGAAGGCACTTTACTCTAACTGTGCTCTCTTCACCCAGATGTATGTGTTGTAGTTGAAAATTAAGTAGAGGTAAAAATAATTTTAACCTAGTTTGATTCTCAACTTCCTTTGTCTTCTAACCCTAATAAGGGTTAAGAGACAAATTCAATTTTTACCTGAATTTCATTTTTAACTGCAACATAAACGGGTACTAGTAAATTTAATGCTGGGGGTAACCCTGTGGTGAAATAGCATCGCATCCAGGGGGGAGTAGAAATACCCCTAGTCGCTTTGTGCTACAGAAACCGGGATAAGCTCCAGCCTGATCATTAGGCCACTTGGCTCGTGTGTTGACTTAACCTTACCTTTAAAATAGCAGGGCTCAAACGTGTACTGCTCGATCGAGTGTCTTGTGCACTAATTATTAAAGCACTCTATTAAATCCATTGATCTATCTCTCTTATTTCAGATCTTCATACAAAACTCAAAAATGCTAGATCCATTGATGGCACAACAGACAGTATAGGAGATATCATGTTAAACTGGGTGTGTACAGCATTTCTTTTGATCTGTGTTTAACCTGCCAGTTAGAACCTAAAATAAGTAACCTCGATCACAGGACAACTAATTGCCAGCTCTCACCAGATCCACCCAGGGGGAGGGTACTCCCTCTGACCTCTACAGGGAGGCTCCGCCCGAAAGGGGTACCTTTTTCAACCTTCAGGTATATAAAAGGGTAGAGATTTCATAAGTTTAGGTATATGAAAGGGTAGGAAAATCTTCATTCGGGTATTAAAAAGGGCCTTGAATTAAAACAGATCAAGCAGACGCAACTTATGGCTGTTGCGCTACGTAAAAAAAAAAATGACAAGAAGACTTCCTGTTTTAACGATTTATTCATAAGTCTTCTTAAGAAGGTATATGAAAGGGGTGCCTTTTTGCAATAAAAGGTATACGAAATGGGTGTCTTTTCTGAAAAAATGGTATGTAAAAGGGTAAGGGTTGGACCTTGGGGCGGAGCCTCCCCGTATAAAACTTTTTGAGTACCCCCCACTCCCCGGGACCAGATCACAGGATTGAAACATGTTTGACCTCTTTGTTTGTCTGTCTGTTTGTATATATGTCTGTCTGTCTGTTTGTTGGTCTTTCCGAGGTCACAATATAGTGAGAAACTGTGTAGCACCACTGTAATAAATTTGTCAGTTCAGTGTTATGGGTGGCACTCATACTGGTGAAATATCACCGGTATCATCACTGCCAAACCACTCAATTTTAAACCGTTTACATGTATGTCTGCCTGCCCATAGTGTCTCCTGTCTGCCTGTCTCTGTCAAAATTTCCTACTCACCAACAAAGTTTCCAAACTGATTGACAAACTGACCAGCTAAATTGTCTTCTCACAAAGTAAGGGGAGGTGTTTTTCTTTCCTCCAACTGTAGTTTCCAGGTTTGAGATGTTACGCCAGATATTGTGCGAATCAATTTGAAGCCAAGACGATTCTTGATGAAAAACTTCGTCAAGGAGGCAGCGTAGCGGATTTTTTACAGGTAAGTCTTTAATTCAACCTCCATGAGTTGCCATGAATGGTTTACTTTTGTCCTTAGGTTGCATTAGTTTTCCTGTTTTTCGTTAGAAAGAATTATTTATTGAAGAACGGAATCGTCGCCTGGGATGGGAAGAATATAAGAACAATAAAGGAATGGGTAGAAGGGGGAGGGGGTGAAGAGGAGGGTAGGAGTCCCCCCCCCCCAGTCTTAGTGCAAATAACTTGTGGTTGTTGTCTGTTTCGTTTTTCTATTAACACACAAGAAAACACCGTTGAAACTACTTACAATTAAAACATTACATTTGCAAAAGTATTGATAATACAATACTCGATAAAGCACTGCTTTTGCTGGTTTTTTTTTTCCACCTTTTTAGAGCACAAACCAAAAATAATTTACAAGCGCACTGCTAATGTTAGTACTACTAACAAAAAAACTAACGCCAATTTCAGAATTGTATTTTTAGGATACACTACACTCAAAAACATGTATGTAAATATATGGTTTGTTACACATCTTTACCTGGTAGAAGTGGATTACTTAAATGTTCCGTGAATGTAGTTTTAGCAATGTCAACGTCATAGTTATAGCAACGCTGATGTTTTTGGAAATAATAATGATAATAATCAATCATAATTATGACAAGCAGATAGAATTAAATACTCCAATGTCAAAGCGAATGAGAGTTTATCACATCAAAGCACTGACCGACGATTGTAAAACCCCTCTTTGTGTCCCAAATGTTCGGACTCACGTTGCGTGAATATTAATGATCGGAAATGGCCTTGTTGCTTGCGTGTGTTTCTCAAGACGTGTTTACTATCAGCCCTTGCGCGTTCGAGCATGTGAGTGAGTAGTGTACTTATGGTTTTCTTCTCAGAGATGCCGTGATTCGCCATTCAGTCGGAAGCTAGATCTCTGGAGCTTTCTAGGTAGGTCCTGCTGTTCACACATCTCTTAAGCTTCTTTTTTTAAATTTAGAAAGAAGGTATTTCCGGTGATAAAGTGGCCATCTTCTTAGCTCTCACACGTTTGATTTCGTTAATATCACCGTCGTTCTACAAATACTTTCTTAGCAATATTTACTGTGGAGAAAATTGAACAAACATCACAGACTTCAATTTTCCCCGTTCAACTCGTTTTTAAGCAAAACCAAGTTATAAACAATCAACATTGTCTTGATATGCCACCAAGTTCTCCGAACTTGCACGAAAGGAATTTTATGACCAAAGTGAAGAGAATGTACATTTTGAACTTCGCGATGAAGTTTGCACAGTTACGCGTTTCCGCTTGACCTCACAAAAAACCTGCGTTGTTATTGGCGCCAACATTGCGAAGTTTTTATGTTTATCTTTTTGGTTTAATAAAAGAAGTTTTAATATCAAAGACTCACGGAAGAAGAAAATGCCAGAAAGCAGTGATAGAACATTCTAGCAACTGCTACTTTGTCGTTTTAAACTTATTAAACTACACTAACTAAAACAGAGACTTGAAGCATTTAAAGTAATTGTAGGAAGAAGAATTAACTTTAAGACTGTCAAGGGAGTTTTATTAAATTGTGAGGCTAAGAGCGGAAAGCGCTTATCTGTACAATTCAACCAGGAATTTCTAAAACATTGTAAATCTGAAATGAATTTTTTATAGGTTTCTTTGAATATAGTATTTATTTATAACAATACGAGAGAAATACCCCAAAGAAGACAAATGGTCCTCTTATATTCTCATTTTTTTCTTTTCGGTTCACGGACGTTTCTAGCACTCGTACCTTGGACACTATTTGTATCTTTATGCGATCAAGTGAAAGCCAGTTATGATATTTAGAAGTTAATCCCGGCGATAAGAGCTTATTGCTAACAAGTTGTTTATCTTTGATTGCAGATTCGCCCAGGAGTCGCCTGGTGAAATATCCGTTAATGCTCAGAAGCATCCAAAAATATGTGAGTACTGCAATGACTCGT
>Ga0126337_10002780_pt1 | contig 11220 bp, 4 predicted proteins | sample DipCmetagenome_FD_92527 | JGI IMG/M metagenome (GOLD analysis project Ga0126337, IMG submission 92527) | Coral microbial communities from La Bocana,Puerto Morelos, Mexico - Diploria C A metagenome | ecosystem: Host-associated > Invertebrates > Cnidaria > Coral | place: La Bocana,Puerto Morelos... | reverse complement strand
TGTTAAACTGATTAAGTTTACTGGTATAAATTCAAGAGAAGCGATTAAAAATATCTAGTTGTAGCGCAATGAGCTGCTGAAGAAAACATATCTCCCGACCGATACAAGTGTGTTCCTGATTGCATGTTTGGAGGTTATTACATGCATGAATGACCAGTTAACCAGACAAAGAAATTTCAAGTATCGACGTGCCAAGTGTTACGCATACACAGTCTACTTGTCGTAACAATATAATTACAAGTCCATAATTCAGTTTCACTAAGAAAACACAGATAACTTGTATATAACACAGATAACTTGTATATATCAATATATCAGTATATATCAATATATATCAATTTTTACTTTTCGGTGTATGACAAACCTCTCCTTTGGAGACAGAGCGGAAAAGTGGCCGTTGTCGAGAGGTGGACGTAAGCCCGCCGGGACGAAATAGGGCGGCGGCCATTAATTAGTAGAGGTTCCACTGTACCGTATTTGTATAATTGGTTTGAGTTTGTTAACCAGCTTAGTCAGAAGGGCATGGCACGTGTTTCTTAGCTTTTTCTTTTAAGAATGGGAAAATCCACTGGAATTGTAACCAAAGCGACAATATATATATATATAAAAGCACTGTTCACTTATTTAGGAAAATTAACCACGTACCGCATTTGTTAACTTCCCTCACAGGCTGGAAGCTTTTGAAGTCATTTTTTTTGTGCAGTAAAAGAACAGAAAAAACAAAACATACCAAAAGAGGGTTTGGTGGGTGTAAAACAAATCTGTTTTTGGGAGTGCCTTCGGGGAAATCGTGTAGCACAAATTATCCTAGGGCGTTTCCATTGTGTGTTTTCACCTTAACAGCATCTTCAAGTGATCTGCCTACATCATGAGAATATCATGACTGCAATCTTATTTACGGCAGTGCCCGCTGTTTAATCGCTAGACTGGACTGATCAGGTTTTATCCTTTACCAACACAGCGTTTCTTACAGTTGGTAACTAATTAATCGTTGACGGAATGTGCGATGTTCGCCATAGCAATAAAGCTATGCCGCCGGTGGAAGAGTTAAAGGTTACCCGCGAATATCTTTACGGGTGCCTCGCGCATCCAAGCGATGTAGCGTCCCGTTTAAGCTAGAGAAACATTAACTCCTATATGAAATTTAAGCTTACAGGGCTGGCAATTAACTGAATAAAGTATATCATGAATTTGGAAATAAAATGATTTGTCGAATTTTTCCCGACCCCTAAATGGGAGTATCCGAATCACCTTTAGAAAGTCAAAGTAACCTTTGTTTTTCGTTTATTTAATGATTAGCCCAACTAGCCTTGTTTGAGAGCAAAAATTCTTTTGAATCATGAATTCCAAAACGAGGTTAGTTGAGCTAATTTTACTGAATACTTACGACAGAATTTTTAATTGACAGCCATTTATTCATAGGGTCTGTTGTGTGTGCACTGAAAGTGACATTTTCGAAAAAAAAATTAAAAAATATGTAGTAATTGTAAAAAAGGCCGCTCTCGGAGAAAACAAATTTAGCAAAAACAAATTCGCAGACACCCTTTGTTGTTTATTTGTTAAAAATGCTACTGTCCAAATTTGAGGGCAATCGAACGAATCCTCCTCGACTTGTATATTTCAAAAAGGAGATTCGGACGTTCACATTTAGAAGTCGTTAAATAATCGTCAATTTATTTATTGATATAGTGTGATAGCCAGCTTTATAAACTATAATTCAATATAGGGGTTTAGGGATCAACAACGTAAACCGGACGCGCTACACTGCTTAGACGCGAATCTCCTCGGTTTACGGTAACAAAGCATTTCACCCCGAAACGGGTCTCTTATCTATTATTCAGAAGGCACGATTTTACGCTGCCGATTTTGGCCTGAAAATATTCTTGTGAATATTCCTAGGTTATAGCATAAGGCATTCCCGTCTTTTGTGACTTTGATGACGTTTAAGAAATTTTTAAGGCAGACTGCAGGCATTAAAGCCTGATATGACACTTTTTTCTTACCGTCAAATGTTATCAGCATCTAGTGCTGTTTTTGCATATATTCTTAAACATTGTAAGTAACAGACAAACTGCATCAGACTAAAAGAATAATCTTTTGTCTCGGCGAGAGATGGGCGGAATGCAGCGTATGTCGCACGTTGATCAGTTTCCGAGTATAGAGGAACGATTCCGTTAAAGACGTTTAATTGTAGCCTCCTACGCGGAAATGCTTTGGGCTCGTCACGCAATCTTTCCTGCGTGACCAGCCCAGGGACCGTCTGCGTAGGAGGCCACAGTAAACGGATGATCTACCCAGTAATTGTGTGCGAAAATCGATGCTAAGAAAGGACTTTTTACCATATATAGATAAATATGCATTGAAATTAAAAGAATTGCAATTTTTTAAATTACACTATATGAAAGTTATGTTTGTACTCTATATTTAAAACAGATGTAAGCAAATCTGGTTATTTAGAACAAGTAAAGAACCTAAAGCATAGACGAGCTGTAGCTAAACTATGATCAGGCAATCACAGTCTTAGAATCAAATCTGGACGACACAGTGAACCTAAATTACCGGAATCTCTTAGGATTTGTCGATACTGCCGCTCTAACTAAATTGAGAACGAAAACCATTTCTTATTTCATTGTGATCGTTACAACACTATTAGACAACAAATAACAAGTGACATTGTACTTAAATATCTGTCATTTGATCTTCTGAACGATACTGTTAAAACTATATTCCTGTTTAATAATATTGATTCCTTCATGTGTAAGAAACTAGGTTATTTTATTTATGAAGCATTACATATAACTTATCTAGTCTAATGTGGTTAGTGTTAATGTAATTTTACATATTTGTTATCGCAGTAATTTCGTATGTTGTATTTTAGGTAATACCACCTGTATATGGGAATACCAATAAATTTGTTGGTTGTTGGATATCCTTCCCTCGAAATGCCTTTAAATCATGCTTAAAAATTTGGACCCGGATATTTTGTTTCGTTGAAAAACTAAGGGATTCCTGACGATTATATTTTCAATGTGGGGTTGGGGGTTTGTTGCTCAATTTCACCAACGAAGAGTCTCGCACTGAACTGCACGGTAGCCCTAATGGTCTGTCCATTCAGGAGTAATTACATAGCAAATTTCAGTCAGGCTATGGCCTTGCATACGGCGACTGTGCTCACAGTACGAGGGGCACTAACCGTATGCAAGGGGGATTTTTGTTAAGAGAAAACCATGTAGTTAACACAGGTGTGACTGATCTTTGAAACATTCTTAATCGGTAAAATGAAAAAGGAGAAAAAACTAAAGAACCTTAACAAAACCTGTACTTCCAGCAGCGCCGACTAAACACTAATTCTTCTAGAAACCGGAGCTTTACGAAAACGCTTTTCAAATCGGAGGAATTTGAAAACACCGGCTTTTCCTTTTGGTCAGTGATAGAAAACTTTTTAATCAAAGGAGACCTATGGTCAAACTCGTGGATTAATTAACAGTTCACAGAAACAGTCCACTTGTTTTTACAAGATGTTTTGCTGTTTCCAACACTTTTCCTGGTCTAACATTGTGAAACGGATAATGGTACTTCTAGCTTAGTTTCTAGCCTGGTTGATCAGTTAATGATGTTTTCATAAAGATTTTACCGTCTATTGTCCAGACACTGTGCCACTGCTCCGACTCAGTCTTGCGCCTCCATACTTTGGGAAAGAGTTCGTGTCTCATTCTTGTTAGATTTTTGTTGATGTATACAATACCAGCGCCTTGAAAAATTCGGTGCAAGTTTTGGTTCTTGTGTTTTTTGCGAGCTCCATATAGCTCCTTCTTTGCACGATATGATTTGAATCTGACAATAATCGGCCTGGGTTTGCTTCGGTTCCTTCCTGTAGACAATCTGTGACAAATGTCGCTGTCGTCGCCTCGAATCGGAACATTGAGCGCTTTTCCAAGTGTAATAACTTGCTCTGCAAGGATTTCGCCTGTTTGCTCTGGTATACCGTGCATTTCCAAATTGTGTTTGCGGGTGTATTGTTCGAGATCATCGATTTGGTTAATCGCCGTCCTTAAGTCGACGTACAACTGGTCTCGTTCTTCGTTAGCTTGGCTTAAGGATTTCTTAAGGGAATCACTTCAGTCTTGAGCTCTTTATTTTCCGTCGCTAATTTCTCCATTTTAGCTATATGAAACTCCAGTGACTGCTGAAGATCGTTACACTGTTCACGAATGACTTTATGTTCTTCAAGCAGTTTGTTCATGTTTTCTTGGTTATTGTTTAAAACTTTCCAGATCTCTGCTAAGTTCACCATGTTAGGTTCTGTAATTTTCACAGATTTTGTAGGCGGCTTCTCGGTTTCTGGGGAACTGCTATCACTGCTTCTTTCAACACGTTTACCTGGGAAGTAGTATGTAATTTTATCTTCCGACTTTCGTATTTCCTTATCATCCATGCTGAACACCGCAGCGGGGAATGTTAAGGCAGACTACGGAAAGGTGCTGCCGCCCGCCATTAGACCGTCCCCAGTCATACGTTTCTTGTTGTTTATTACACTTTATTGAATAACAGTTATTGAAGTCACAGCCATCATTGACATAAAGTAGTACATCTGTTTGTTTATGCTTATTTGTTCTTGTCTTTACAATATAAATATCATGAGTCATACCGAACGGTAATAAGCTGAACAAGAATTTTTTTACAACGGGTCTCCTTGTACACAATCTCATGGCAAGGTAAATTAAAAAATCAATGATAGGAAGTTTTTCATTCCAGACGAATGTGTTGTATCATATACCGCTTAATTTCTGCTAGACTTACTGTTTTTCAGTGAACATTTCAATAATTTTCTCGATGGTTCTCTGTCACGGCAGGTATATTTACTAGTAAACCTTGATTTACCTTTTGATCGTTTGGACACTTTTTCATCTCCATACTTGTTAGTATTTAAGCTTGAATCAGTACCCAGGTGTTCGGGAATTTTCCACTCAGTAATGACAAACTCTTTCGTAGGACTTTATTTCCACTTTAATCCCAGCAGCTCAGTACTCTCAACAGCAAGTCAATTATTCACAATCCTAATCGTAATCATGACAGCCTAAACTTTGACATTCTGTACTAGCAATCAGTAATCAGTCTAAAATTAACGTTACACGATCTCCTTTCGGCTCTTAAAAGGCTGTTATCTCTAAGTTGTCGTGTCCATTCACTTTATATCATTTTGATAATAATCAATGTCCCATCCGGTTCTTGTTTACAATACATATGTTTTAGTTAACTGGATTTACGCGCACGCTATTTTTGTTTTATAAGGCTACATGTCAAGAGTTGCGTTGAAAAAAAATGAAGCCTTGGATCCTACTGGATCATAGCTACCAGAGCTTATCCCCGGTTTCTGTAGCAGTTTCTGTAGCGGCCAGGGGGAGTATTCCTACTCCCCCTGGACGGGATGTTAGTCCATCGCAGGTCATTCCCCCGCAATTTGTTAGGTTTTCCTCAACAATTTGCGGGTCCCATTTGCGGGACCGCTCGCTCCGGGCACGAACGCACTAACCATGAGGCCACCGCGCCTCCCCACGAGTTTCGTAACTTGAACAGATAAATGTTTTGCGACACCAGGTATTTGTTGTACTGAATACCCACAAAAATTCTTTGTTTTTGTGTGATCTTGTCAATTGTTTTGACGTGCGGTTTCTATCGCAATATGGCGTCGGGCTCGGACTGCGCGGTTGCTCAGTTCCAACGTCAGACTCGGCCCGACTAATAACGAAGGGTGTCTACACCTCAGTGAGTGAGTGAGTGAGTGAGTGAGTGATACATTTGCATATCAGAGGCCCCACAAGAAACCCGTTTCAACGCCTCGCGTCTCCACGAGTTTAAAATCGAAGCTTTTCGAAATGATTGGCGTCACGATAATCATGCATGTGATTTCCCTGTCCAAACTTTCTTAAACACAAATCTCAAATTCCGGGCCGGTGATTGTTGCGTTGTTTCACTCCCCTGCGGTAGTGTAGACGGAAATAAAGACATTTCCTTCGTTTTCAGATTAAAACTCAGTTCCAATTCCCAATTCCCCCGTCGTAGTGTGGACGGGGTCTGTCTGTCAATCAAAGTCAAAGTATTGTTTAGTAGTGTTTAAGATTTCTTGATCAGTTTACCTAGAGCAATGCTCAATGATCTTATGCACATCAAGAGTTCTTCGGTGGAGCTGGTCCGCTTAATTAACTGTAGAATATTATATAATGTGTCAATGAGGCGTGCTTTTACCAGAGCGCGAGTGTTACGGGGTCTTTTAACTTTTGCTAAACTGCCACTCAAACCGATGCCCATCGCTAGCGGCGAACTGTGGCAGGCTTCTACTTGAGTAGAAAAACAAGTGGTCTCCGGCAACTGATCTGTCGACTTGTGATTCTGTTTATTGGTGTTTTGGCTCACCCGGACACCTGCTGCAACGTTTTGTTGTCGTATGTGAAGAGGGAGAGATGAGAGGTCAGTCGTAACGTGTGTATTTGCTGCTGTATTTTGCCCCCCTGTGGCTAATGACGGCCAGGTGGTCCTTCCCTCGGTGTTTGTCGTCAAGGTGCTGTCATGATATGCTGGTAGGGGTTTCACAAAACCGTGCCACGGTGAAGAAGCTGAATCACTTGCGACGGAGTTTATGTTGGATTTAAAAGCATTGTTTTTACTGAGACAATGGTGAGGAGAATTTGTACTTACGGTGGTGTTATGAAACGAAGCTGGATTGTTGTGGGTTGAGTTCGCAGTCATTGGTGGATAGCTGTACATGCTGAGTCCGAGTCCGAGTCTTGAGACGGACGGAGATGGTGGTGGTGTCGCTAATGTTAGGTTAGGAGCCGATTCTCTATCATGACTGTTGTTTAAAGACTCAAGACAGCCCTGTGGCCTCGCTGTCATCGCAATGGCTCTTCCTATCGATGCGGAACCTACTGCAGCTTGGTCGTTATCGACTGTACCGTCTAAGCACTTACTCAGATTAACTTGCGCCCTTTCATGAGTATCCAGCTTTGCTTCCATGCAAAAAGGGATGCGACAGTTGTAATCCACACACGACACGGAATGCTTGGAAGCCATATATCTCACCTCTTGACAAATGGTACAATTGCGTTTTTTGCATCCTCGTGAATGTTGCAACTTTAGCTTGGCGTTTACACAATGCGGAAGAATGCAGCTGGGATTTGAACAATTCAAAGCATGCTGAAGGAACTGCTGGAGATTGCTCGATACCCCTCTAGCTTCCTGATTTTTTTCAGCCATTAATGGGCGTCCGACAAAATCTGAAGAATTGAAATTCGTATATATTAGATCTAATATAAGCAATGACTGATTGGAGTAATAACAGCCTTTCCCATACAATTGCTAAATGAATATAAAACGGCACCCGATAGAAATAATTGTTTTTGTTTTAAGAGGGACCAGTTACCAGTTGAGTGAGACTACATTTCATCTCGAGGGTAGGATAGGGAGAAGGGGAAGGATGGAAGAGATGCAGTTGCCCCGATGAAACACAGCGACCCCTCATTGTCCTGGGTACGTTAGGTTAAATTGGCCCAAGCGTTGAAAGACGGCAGCAGTTAGACTAGAAGCCACGTCGACACCTCAACGCTGGACAACCAACTGATAACGTCAAGTCAAGCCAACATGCAACCGTGGAAAGGCTGTTTGAGACTTAACCCTACGAAAACCAACTAGGTCAGCATATTAGCTTCTCTTCTCTTTCCAGTTTGGACTCTATTATATCATGAAGTTGTGGAGTTCATTTTTCTACTTAGGCCCGTGCACACCCCCCAGGGGGGGGGGGGCACTTCCTATAAATGGGCTAATGGGGATGTGCGGCTGGATGGGATCGCATTTTCACGACTGGACGGACTATAATGGGGTCGCCTTTTGAAGCATTTTTAATAGGGTGACTAGAAATGGGGTCACACTTTTCCGGGATTTTGAGAGTAAGAAAATTCCGGCAAGTAATTGTTTATGGTAAGCAAATGTACCAGAATGTTTATAGTGTAGTTGTTAAGTGACTAAATTGTGGTCGTGAAAATTACATTTACCCAAAAGTGACTAAGATGGGGTCTATAACTGGCAATAGAATATGACTATAATGGAGTAGGGGTTCTGAGAAGCCAGCGGCACATACCCAACAAAGATATTCCCAAGAACCCCCCGGATGCACACTACGCCGGATAAATTTGAAAGCAGCGTTTCCGCATCAAGTATTTTCCTTCCACAATATGCAATTGCAAGCCTGTGTAGCAGGCGTTAAGAGGGGGAGGCAAAGCAACACAAATTAAATTATGTTGAAGGCTAGTATGGACGGGTAGGCCTAAACCTTACAAATAAAGCTGTGTTTTTAAATTTCATTCGAGTAGTGTGAACGAGGGCATGGTATTAACCAAATGACTTTCATTCTAATTCTATTTCTATTTTTGGCTCATCAGAGCTTTCATAGATCCTTCGTATACCAGCTACGTTTGTATTTTGTGATCAGTGTGTTTTATTTTCCCTCAACGACAATGGAACAAGGAGCGACAAACGGAGTTCCTAAAACAACCTTGAGAAGGTAAAGGGTAAACAAACAGCAAATGACTTTCATTCTAATTCTATTTCTATTTTTGGCTCATCAGAGCTTTCATAGATCCTTCGTATACCAGCTACGTTTGTATTTTGTGATCAGAGTGTTTAATTTTCCCTCAACGATAATGGAACAAGGAGCGACAAACAGTGTTCCTAAAGCAACCTTGAGAAGGTAATGGGGTAAACAAACAGCAAATGAATTTCATTTTAATTTCTTGTCTTTGTGAAATGCAAGTGCAAACGTGATATTCGTATGGTTGGCTTAACATAAGTGAACAACTAGACTCCCACAAAGTTCTATTTTGGCCACGTTAACTGAAAACTGCTGTGGCTACTTTGTTAGAAAATCTTGCTTGATACAAACACGTTTTCGTTTTCGCGACCGGCTATGAATCATCCTGTGTTTCTACTATTACGTTTGCGAACTAGCTGAAATATCACTTAAGAAGTCGTCCCACTTTTAGTTAATTCATTTGTAAAAAAGAAAAATAACTGATGCGTTTAGAAAGTAGTAAGTATGCATAACATAATAAAAGATTTTGAGGTGGATCGATTTACCTGCTGCAGTGAGCACTTCGATTCTGCTGAGAGCCGCGTTCGTTATTTTCTGTGGTAGGCTTTGTACAGACTGGAGTCGGTTTCCTTGAGATCCTCAGATATGAGACCTCTCTACTTTCTACTGCACCGCCAGCTCTTTATAGAGTAGCACAAATTACATCTTCCGGGGATGTAACTTTAGGAATGTGTGGGGGATCAACTTTGGAATTTGACAACATCCTACGTATCTCATTGTATCTTTTATAGTTAAGTAAATTTATTAAGACGGAGTTTGGGAAAGCCACGACGACAACAAGAACCGCCCAATTCATGGAAGTCTCAGAACATTTCTCAGCCGCCCTTTAAAGAAAAAACACAAGGCACACGACCATACTTTTTGTTGAAATTGACCTACTGCGATTATTAATCAACGTTTCTAGTTAGAGCTGAACGCTCTGTTTGTATGTCTAGGGCAGACGGGATGGCTCCAGAAACTTCAGTTAGAATATTTAATTTTTAATTTACGTTGTTCTCTGCATGGCCCTTGTTGTTTATTTTTTCTTATCGCTTTTTCTTTTCTTTTCAATAAAAGCTAGTTTCGTACTTTTGTATTGTGAAAATAAAGATAAACTCGTGAGAAACGGTCGACAAGTATTAGTGACCCTGTAATTTGAATTTGAAGGTTCTTGCATAGGATGCGCACCACTTGATTTACTCCTGATTTAATCATAGGCTCCCACGCAGTTAGGCTTGTCACGCGTTCCTCCCCATGAACGTGACAGGCCTGAGAACGTCTGCGTGGGACGAAATCCCTATTATTCTTTAAATTTTGTTTGAACAAGAAGACGCATCCACATAAACAGAAGCGACATCTAAAAGTTAATCTTGAGGAGAAATCTGAGGCTTTTTTCTATTAAAATGAATATCTCATTTCCTTTCAGGTTTTCGCCACTGCTAGCTTCTGAGAATGCTGGGGAGCAAATCACAATATAAGTAGCTTGTTTGCGGTTGTTGAATACTCCTCCGCTTTCCAGAATTTCCATGCTAGAATAATCTTCCAAAAAATAAAGGAAGGAACTGCTTCTCGTAAAATTACAACAAATCAATATCAATATCGAACGCTATATACCAAAGCATAGTATATAGTTCGCAATAAAGAAGCGAAGTTTCCCAAATTGCGAAGTTTCGTTTGTTTCGATCTTCGGCGCAAATTGTTATGGTAAATCTGGATCTCCAGCCATTTGCTATTATTTATTCCCTGGTGAGGACTACCTACTAGGCACTGTCATAAAGGAAAGAAGAATAATTTTCGCGTGGCAAGACAGTACATTTCCAAACAGCTGCGTTATGAAGTAGACATGCGAGGGTTGACTTATATTTGCTTGTCGGAGAAAATGAGTCTATATCAGTCCCAACAGACATTCCAATCCTACAGTTGCAAATTCGTCGTGAAAATCAAGTCGGGAAGTCTAAAGTGGAACGTGGCGTAAAAAATATCGGATTAGAGTTTACAAGAATACATGTCGACCCAGCATCCGTCAGACGGAAGTAATTTCTTGGGGGTGAAAGGTCCTACTGTTATTTGTACCCTTTCACGGACGTTTTGGTAAACCGAATAACCCACTGCTCGAGTACGCTTTCCTTGGCTGATTATAAGTTATTAGCACGGATCCACCAGACACGAGAGAGCGGCGGAAATCGGGCCTACATGATCCAGCGCGAATTCAAAAGGTGGCCTTTTCCCGCCCTGCCCCCAAGCCAGCTAGGGAAAAGTCCCTGGGAACGAGGTTGCAAAACAGCTGTAATTATGGTACGTATGGTATTTGTGCTATGAAAGTATTCGAATTTTGAATATAATGATAATGATGAAAGTACATTTGTCGCATATTTGTAAGCTCATTTGCAATACGGGTGCAATGAATGGTATTTGTGTTATGAAAGTGTTGAAATTTTTAAATAATATTTTTTTTTTTAAGGAAAACGACCACTTTTTTTTAGTTTGAAAGACATGTTTCGACAGAACTTCTGTCATCTTCAGTTGAATGGAAAATTACAAAGCAAGTTGAATGTTTTAAAATAGGCAATAATGCTAATTAAGGCAAATAGTAACAC
>Ga0126337_10002779_pt1 | contig 11221 bp, 5 predicted proteins | sample DipCmetagenome_FD_92527 | JGI IMG/M metagenome (GOLD analysis project Ga0126337, IMG submission 92527) | Coral microbial communities from La Bocana,Puerto Morelos, Mexico - Diploria C A metagenome | ecosystem: Host-associated > Invertebrates > Cnidaria > Coral | place: La Bocana,Puerto Morelos... | reverse complement strand
TTTGGGAATTTTAGGGGAAAAGTCGAGAATTTTAGACTTTCTTGGAAGAATTTTAGAGCTTTTTTGGAGAAGTTCCGGAAAGAATTTTAGGCCATTTTTCGGGAATAATGTGTTAAAGCCTACAGGCACTCTTCCAACTGGGCTATGGAGAGACTCATATGGTGAGCTTAGCTTTTTACTTGCCAAGGTTTATGTGTAAGCCATGTAGCTTCAGTCAGCATCATATATTTGTGTAGCAGTGCAAAACCCTTTCAAAACACCGACTACTAAGTCTAGCCTGGGTAAAACACTTACCAAGCTCATTATCATCAATCATTTCCCCATCTCTTGTAATACTGGGATAAACAGCAGTCACCAAATGACAAAACCCAGGAAGCTTGAAATGATACACTTTAACAACAGTCAGCAAGTCCTTCTAAATATAAGATGCACAAAAACAGTAAAATTTAAAACAACATGCAGTGCGTAAACAGCACACACAGGAGGAGAAGGAGAGGGGCGAAGATGAGAACTTACACATGTATACCTCTGACTGATTTCTGTGACATGAAGCATTGCCAGCTCCCCTCTAGATGGGACTGATACTAATCCTTAGGGTACTCTAAAAAGTTTTACACTGGGAGGCTCTGACCCTAGGTTCGACCCATTACCTCCTTTGTATAAGACTTTGACTGAAAACGTACATGGACCCCTTTTGCATTTACCTTTTATCAAAAAAGGCACCCTTATACCACATTGTCTTGAATTTTAATAGATTTCTTTTGCAAGGCTATAAAAGTCCTGGACCCTTCTCACAGTAAAATGTTTGGGAGAATCTCACCTTTGAAAACTGTGTCATAAATGAGGCCATTTTTCTTAGCTGACTGCACATTGCAGAAATAAATAACTTTGGTAGGCTTGCTAAAGAAGTGTCCCTCGATACATTCAATACTGTATCAAGTGCAAGTGTAAACTTGATTTGAGATGACACAGCTGCAAAATAGAGATATTTAAGTTAGTTACGTGATCACTTGGCTTATTTGTATATTTTAACAACTTGATTATCTCTGGAATGAAAAGGGATATCTGGAAATAGTAAACAACATTTTTTTCTGGTCATACAGACTACTTGATTATGTACTTTTAAAATGTCTTAGAAAGGAAAGATGCAATTTTTGTCACACAGCCTCCACTTTAAGTGATTCATTTTCAGTTGTCAGCCTTGCAAACTGAGTTGGTACAAAATTACTGGAATTGTGGCCTTTTAAATATTTAAGCCCTATTAGGGGTTTTCTAGATATGGTCTATTTAGGTGAAAAAAACTGACAGGACACACTGAGGATATTTGAGGGAAAAATTAACAGGATATGAAATGTTAAGTAGGAAACTTGTTGATGTTTGCAATTACAATTTACCAGGATACAGGATATTTAACTAAGGATAATGATTAAATGGATGAGGGATGCGGATCCCCCTCTTAATGTTATGTTATATTGCAAATGAGCCAGAGGTCATCAGAGGAATCCTGGTGCTGACCCGAAGTACTGTACTGTCTGTTAAAGTGTGAAATTATGACAAAAATAACAAGGTACCTTTGTTGTATTGAAAGACTGGAACAAATGCCTTATGGTCATTTTTATTATCTGTGAGTTGGTTCAGGTATCTTACGTCTAGTGCATCCTGGGGTTGAATAAAAACAGCAATTTTAATATTTATGAATTTCGTAAATATCCCAACTGACACTGTCAAATCAAATATTGTCAGTGTCATCCTAACATGAATTTGAAAATGGAAATAGTGGGTCCAAGAAAAGTTTCATGTCAATTCATCCATGTACCCACAGTCATTGTTACCCTTCAGTCGTGGTTGGAAATCGGGTGACCCTGGAGAGTTCTTATTTCAAGAGAGGTGAAAATATTGGACAAGCAGTTCAATTGAACAGCATTGTAAGTACATGTACTAGTTTAATTTGTAAGTAGTGTTACTAATTTTAAATGTAACAAATATACTGTTGTACTTGCAATAATAATAATAATAATAATAATAATAATAATTAATAATAATAATAATTATAAAACAGAGGTAAGCAAAACAATGGATCACATGCTAACCTTAACCACATTTCCAGTGGACACAACTTTTTCACTTTTCTGTTTTCCTTTGCTCTTCACAGATCCATGAGGGTTTTGTATCTTCTCTGGGCCAGATCCAGTCTTTACCAGAAGTGCTTCACAATTTTCCAGCTCATCACTTTTATTGTCCTGGTTTTTAAGTAGCACTTTGCAATCTTTAACATAAAAGACTGTTGATGTACTGTCTAATTCCTTGCATGACTTCTCAATTGTATTTGTAATTTCTGAAGTATCTGTAAGATGTGTAAGCATAACCAGGGTTATGCAAATAATCCACAAGGTAATGAATCTTATAGAAATTATATAACTTTTGTAGTTACAATAATATAACACTTTAAAACAAATTACACTGACTGAAATAAGAAATAAAAATGGATTAGCCTTAGTTTACAAAAACAGTTGAGGCAGTTTCCTTAATCATCATTCATTGGTTTTAATGTATACTGTGCAATTTATCAGTTTAAGACACTTTAAATACATTGATTTTGTGTCCAGCCCAAACATTGCATTAACAAGACTGTGCAAATCTGTCAAAAGAAAGCTTTTAGTAAAACAATTTCCAAAAGTAAATGTCTTAAGAGGTCAACTAGAAAGCATGTTGCATTTCTTTTACTGTTGCCTTGGCAACCTAAACTTTTGACATAACCCAGAGTTTATTTCAAAAAGGGGAAAATAGTCAATTAACTTAAATATCATTCATCAAATAGATAATTTAAGAGAAAAACGCAAAAACGCTACTTACTATTTTGATGCCCACTTATGGATATTGGAATGTTTGCTTGAAGTCTAAAGGAAATCCTTTTTTCTAGAAATTCTCCACTGATATCTGCTTCTTGGTATTCACACTGAGTTACAGTACCAGAAACTTGATCATAAATAAAACATCTTTTGCTTTCACTTTCACTGGTGGTACAAACTGGCAAGATCACTAATATCCTACTGAAGGAATTATCCTAAAACAAAAGCAAAATAAATAGAAAAATCTGATTAACAAAGAATTTACAATTGATTGTACTGTTCTGTTCTAAACAGTTCAGCATGTTGCCATAAAAAGCTGGAAAAGATGTATGGCCTAAAAATACTTGAAGATTTTGGGGCAAATGACCAGAGTTTTAGCAGATCATTTTATGTCTGCTTAACATGTGACAATTCATTATAATAAAGACATCAACCGTGTAGCTCTGGAGGGGACTTCAATATAAATCATTGGAAATTTTCAAAAGAACCCCAAGAGGTACTGAGACCCTGTTTTGTGGGCGTGGCTTGAAATTCTTTTCGCCTCTAAGAGGTACCAATTCTAAAGAAACACATTGACTGACACCAACTTTTTCAGCTCATTTCCCTTAAAGGTACGACAGAAGCTCCTGCTGAAGGACATTTTGAGACTGAGCAGCCTAAGAGGTACCAAATCTGTCTTTTTGACCTCCAAAAGGTACCACAGCACCCCTGTCACTTTTAGCTGCAGTCCCCCCTTGCCTCCATGCTCATAGTTTTCGGCAATTTCTCACCTTTGTCCATATTCCATCAAAGACCTTTTTAAGCTCATGGACTTCAAGAGGTGTGGGTTTATCACATGAATAATAAATCCCACAAAAATTCACTCCTAGAAGAGTAAAAGAGCAAAATATTTAAATTATTTCCACAACTTGGTGAAAATGAAGATGTAACTTAAAAAAAACTGTCAGTCAAATGTCCTTCAAAATATTAGTATTGTTCTCAACGCCTAACGTTATTTCATAGTATCCTTACCAAAGACCCTTAGAGCTACCCAAGAATTAAAACATTAGCCTAAACATACCATATGCTTACACATACCATTTGGAACAAGACAAGACAATTCTGATCTCTCATTCTTCCAAACAGGAATTGCTGGGTATCCTTTCTTTGCCGAAGGATGAGAATTTCTACAAGCCACACATCCAATTATGTGAACTTTGTCCGACAGTATTTCACCATAAAGATATCCGAGGGAATTCCCCTCTGGGTCTTCCGGATTCTTCACTCGCTGAAGCAATCTCTGACAAATTTAAATGAACAAAACCTGATAAAACATAGCTGCTACTTTACTTCTCTTACTACCCGTTCACTCAAACATATCACAAGGTATAAAAGCCAGATTATTACCTTTTTTATCGAAATATCGACGACTACCTGTGGTTTGTCCTCCATTTTGTATTCATACAGTAACCCGCTGCTCGAATGACTGCGGTCTCTGATCAAGTCCCAGTGCTCTTTCGTCCACCTCTTTCTCAGGGTGCTTCTTCTTCTTGGAAAACGTACTTCCGTATGCTAGCGCTGGAAAGAGAGGCCTTGTTTAAGGTTCGTATCCTCTTCAAATCGACGGGTAGTGCTGGTTTGAGATGTATTAAAAAGGAATCTGTTGCAGAAAAATTCCCGGACGGCCTAAGGAATCTGAGACGCGCGCACGACGTGACAGGTTGTTTCAGTTTTTCAGTAAGCTTTCTTTCAATTTCGAACAGTTGTTCCACAGGTAGTGGACTTCTTGATACCTGTAAGCTTACTTCAGGTATCAATTCTAAGATTGGACTATTTCGATCTTCAAGCTGCGGATCATCAGAGCTTAGGACTGTTGGTAGTGATCGCCGTATGAGAAGAGAATGCGAATACTGTCATCAATTGTTTTGTCCTGATCATTTGATAAGCTTACAGTCAAGATTTATGATTAGCATATTGCGTGTTTTGGTGGTACTTGGCTCATTGAATTCTTTTTGTCCAGTTTCGTGTACAAAATTAAATATGGAGAATTTGAAGGAGATGTCTGGCTCTGAGAGCACCACCAAAAAAAGCACAACAATTGGTGAAATATTTAGTCAACCCTTAGAGTCGAAACATATGACTGAGGATGTCAATCAAAAAGACACTTTCACCAATCAAGATAGTTTTCCTGCCAACAGTTTCATAGGGGACAAGGTGAATGCTGAGTTGAAGCAAGAAATGAAAAGTGAACAAGATCTTGGTCATGAGACATGTACATTAGAAACATCAGGTGGAGTTCCAGAGTTACCAAAACAACAAGAAAGACATCAAATAACAGATACTGAAACAATCGAATGCTTCCAGAATACTGAAAATGAAAAAGATAGTGATGTGCACTGTGATGATGAATCCTTTGGATTAGAGACTCTTTTTGAAGAGGGTCTACATCGCAGTGATGCAGTAACATGGACGTCTCAAAGCAAACCAAAAACTAAACAAAGAAAGCAAGAAAAGAGAAAGCGAAAACTGCAGCTGAGGGCCTTATCGGATGATGATGAAAGAGATATGGCTAATGCTAGTGATAGCAAAGATGATGGACTATTACTAATTGGTAAAAAGAAACCTAAAAGGATTACACCAAACTATTTCTTGGCCATTCGTGTCTCCAGTCCTCAGATACATTCTGTTATCAAAATTGTTCAAGATTCTATTACTACCCATAATGACAAGCTAACACCAGCTCTTGTTTCTCTGGCAACTTTACATTTGACACTTATGGTCATACATCTTGAAAGTGATGAACAAATTCAGAAAGCAACAGAGGTATTAAATCAGTGCAAAATTAGTCTAGACCCCATTTTGCGAAACGATGCATTGACACTCACCTTTTCAGGCCTTGATCACTTTAACCATCAAGTTCTTTATGTAAAACTTTGTGAAGGAGAGGAGAATGAAGTTCTGAAATCTGTTGTCAACACAGTAAGGGAAACTTTCACAAAGGAGGGCATTCCTTGCACTGACCCCCGTGAATTCAGCCCTCACTTGACAGTCATGAAATTATCTCGTAGCCCAGCGTTGAGAAGGAAAGGGATAAAGAAGATTCCGGCCGAAAGTTATGCCAGCTGGGTTGATATGAGTTTTGGAGAAGAGTCAGTTAATGCTTTGCACTTGTGTTCTATGAACGAGAAAAAAGAAAAGGATGGATTTTACAAGTGTGTGGCTACAGTGACATTTGATGATGCAGCTGATGAACCATCACCCAAGGAAGCAGCAAATACAAGAGGAGAGGGTGATGCAGCACAAGAGAATGACACTGGAGATGCAGAACAGGAAGCAACAAGAACAATTAGCGCATCCTGTGATAAAGATACTGGTAAAACTGAGGAAAACATTGAGGAAAATGCTCCTTGTGATGAAGATCTCTCCAAGGAGTTAGGTATGTGGACAGTTGATGACAGCATCGACGATGCAGTTGTAAACAAGGAGACAACTGAACTTCAAGTTGAGGGGAATGGCAGAAAAAGTGATTATTAATTTGCTATCCTAGTTTCAATGGTACATCAAACATCCCTGCCTTCAAAACACTGATTATTGTACACTTGGTCACAGGGCTTTTTCTGCTGCAGTACCTACACTTTAGAATAAATTGTGCAGTGATATAAAGACAAGAACGATTTTGGGCCTGTGAAATCCAAACTAAAAACATTTTTATGTGGGAAAGTGTGTAAATAATAGATTTTTTTGACCAGATTTTTATTTTTTATTAATCTTACACTTTTAAGCATTCATATGTTTAGTGTTATATAATTTGTTTGCCAGGTGCCTATGATGATTGCATTAATTTACATGTTACCGGTAATTTGTGCCATGTTAATATTATATATTAATATTATTTATATATGATATTATATTTGTTATTTCATAAGTTATTATTTAATGTACACAATAGAGCAAGCACATAAAACAGATGTAACACAAAATGTTGATATAAGCACCCAGACCATTTTGATGCTCATTACTTGACTTGTGCTTTAAATAAATCATGCGAGGTTTGGGCCTAGTGGCCCCTTAGCTGATACTTGCCTCTCTCGTTTCTGTAGCATACAGTGACTGAGTATTTTTCTCTCTGGTTTTCGGGATATTGAATATATAGGTAAAATATCATCAGAACACAGAATATTTGGGGGATATATTAATGACATACGGGATATTTAGATCAGATGAAACAGGATATCAGATTGTATATCACAGAAGTCCACAATATGAACAAAACAGTGACAAAAAAATTAAAGCAAACAAGACTAAAACTTTGTTGTAGTGGTTAGGTGAATCAGAAAAGAGCCGTTTTGAATGGCTTCACAAAGAACCATTTTAAAATTTTCCCAAATGTTTTGTACAAGGGAAAATTACCGGTAATAGCATATTTTATATTGAGGTAATGGAATATGTGAGGTTTTAAACTTATTACTTTTGGAATGATATCAGTTTATTAGACGTGAGAATTGTGAACGTTTTTTATTTTTACTGTGATTTGAGTGCATTTGAACAACACTCACGCTTTATATAGGGATATCTGGCCAAAAATTGACAGAAGATGGGGTACTCATAGCATCCCAACCTCTAATGGACCTTATTAGAGCACTGCACTTCCCAAAATGTGAACTTTAACTAAGCTTTGATTTCCTTTGTAGGAAACAATTTTCATTGTCTATAAAAAGGTTTCCATCAACAACACCCATTTACTTCAGTTTAGAAACAGTTTACCAAGGTAGGTTGTAAATATTGCACAACAAAACAGTATTACTGATTTTGATTGCATCTTGATAATTACGATACATGTACAGATAACAGGGTCAGATTACATGGGTTGAGCATTCACACGAGGCCTCAGTTTGGTTATCAACCTCAGCCTGTGGCAGACAAGTTATTCCTAGACCTGACAATTCTTAGTATTGTGCTCTCATAAGCATTTTAACATAACATAAAATGTGCGCATCAAAATTCAGCAAACTAGAGGTAATTTGGTAATCACTAACAGAAAGGAATGTACATATACTCCAAGATTCGAAAAACTTATAACAATCAAGGTCTATCTACTGGAGAGGTGTGTGGGCAACAAGTGAGTGTCCACTTAGGAAGTGTCTATAAGCCCTGGGGTACTCGCATTTAAAAGGGTTCGGGATGCTTGTCGTCAAGGACTGTGGTCTCACTTATGGTGTTCATGACAAAACGCTACTAGTTTTAGCTGTCAAAGTATCCTTAGGGGTACACTCAAAGAAACAAATGCAGTAAAAAAAACTCATTTCTGTTTCTGCCGGTCTCTAGAGTCTGGTCCAGGCTTCTTTCCTGAACAGCCACTGGTAATCTGGTCTAGTCCATTAGAAATGGTATCTTAAAAGCCAACTCCTTTGAGTTTACTGAACAGTGACTGGTGATCAAACCTATTCAGTTTTTAGTGATATAACACTCAAGCCACACCCAGATTTTTTTGCCTTTAGGGATTTAATTCAAATTTTCCGATGAGAATTGCCAACCTTTTCACATGGCGGTCTACTGGAGTTGTGAACAGTCCTGCGTCTATAGGCTACATTCCCTTTAGTTAGCATCAGTTGATTTCTGCAGATCTCGATTCCACTCTTTGTTCCTCCCCAAGTTCAGGGGGAGGAATACAGATTCATTTTCATGAACAGAAACCGGTGATCAAGCCTATACCAATAGAATATTCAAAACCTCTGTGACAGGTTTAATTTTTCTAACCATGCACAAAGTGATCAATCCGATTTTAATGTAGTACACCACAAGTCTGCACCAATCATCAGAACTCTGTCCATTGAGATTGTAGACTTTCCATTTGAACCCCCGTGATGTTCCAATTCTTTGTGGTGACTTTAAGGAATGTACTAGAGTGTAGAGAAAGTCATGTCTGATAACCCATGGCTCATGGATTCTGTACTTCTGACTGCACAAGAGGCAGGCAGGATTTAGTGAGTTTCTAGTTAGACAGAATTTCCAGTTATTCCAGGTAAATAGCTTACCTTAAGGGCAAGCCTGTAGCAGAAATTGAGCCTAAAAATGGATATAAGAGCATTGTTCTAAACATTTCTTCAAGTGCACCATAACAGAAACTTTAACAGCTAAAAATAGTGATGTTTTGTCATAAACACTCTTAGCGAGACCAGACTTCTTGATTTATAGCCCTAAGCGAGATGAAAAGAATCCTTTAACTTTCCATATGGGAGTTCCACCCAAGGGGGTTGCACAAATAAGAGTTAACTCAACACCAATTTAAATACGACAAAATTTCCTTAGGGACCTCTTGTAGGCCCAGTTTATGATTATCGCATTGTTTATTCACAGCCACCCGACAAAGGACCTTTAACTCAGCTGGTGAGTTGTTCATTCTGTATGTCAAAAGATTGGAAACATCTTCACTTCGATCCTCAGTGTTCACATTACAGCAGTGTATTACCAGCAACTGATGTCCACTTGAAGAAACATTACAACTTGTATAGTTGTGTGTTCCTGTTTCATGGTCCATTTGTAAAATTCCCTTTGCATCAAATTGAGTTTCAGGCTTTGAAAAATCAAGATTGTGCATCAAAAACAGTGAAAATTGTTTCTTATTGCAATCAACGCCACTTTGAGGAATCACAATATAGTTGTCATAAGGTGATATATACAGCTCATAAGACGACAAAGTTGAATCTCCAGTGAAATTCACTTTCTGTAGTAAATTTCCCAAAGTGTCCCATATTAACACTGATCTGCACTCTTCAAAATCAATTCCAGATCGACGACTGTCACTCATGGGCATTTTGATTCGCTGACCACTGCACAGTGCAAGAAAGAAATTTCCACCATGGGAATATTTTTCATCTGCTACAAAGTGAAACCCTTTCAACTTTGTCTCAACGTTGACCGTAAATGAATCCAAGTCTAGAAACACCAGACCAACGTAAAAAACATACGAGCCCCTTCCAATAATTGCAAGGCTCTTTAAATCAGGGCTGAAATCTAACAATCTCCAAGAGAATGGAAGGTTTGTCAAGTCAATTTCACTACTCTTGATTTCTCTCACACACTGGACTTGAAAATCAGCTGAGTTTGGGCTCATTTCTGTGACTGCCATTTCCAACAAAATGAATTCTCCGTCATTAAGAATAACACCCAACCAGTAACGACCCTTCCTTAGCGGGGACACCCTCATGAAGCTAACACTAGCGCACCAATGGAAATTACGGTTGCTCTTGCGATTACACCTGTCTAACTTCACTTCGACTTCTTTGCGAAGGGCTTTTCCGCAATCAGCTGAACCTGGAGCAGGGCACGAAAACACAAAGGCACAACTTCGGAAATCTTCCAAGCGAGCGAAAACGTTCACTAGGGGATAACCACTGGTTAGAGTTAAGTCGCAAACAATTTCCAAGACAGGACATGATAAGACCAAATTGTAACCGAGTTCTCGTTCCATCTCACCTGTCTGTAAGTTGAGAAGCTTGAGCCTGATGTCAATTCTCTTCGTTGCACCTTGAGAAAAATCGTTATCTAGATTATGCAAAGTGTGAACAATAGCTACGATGTTGACGTTTTCACGCGTTATCCAAGCAACTTTGTCGTTTGTTTTAAAGTAAAACGGGACTTTTGCTTTTGTGAGGAGTTTTAATTCTCCTCCGGCGTCTACCATGTTGATAAAACGGCTACCTCATATATCACACCTGTTACATTTGCGCGTTAGGACGCCGTTGTAGCCTATTATTCTAATTTTCCTTGTATATTGCATATGATTTACTCATTCCAACAAGATGCTACAAAGTGGGTAGGCAAATATTTCGACGGTTCGGAGGTAGGGTAGGGTGGGGAAGATTTGAGCCAATAGTCTTCTCCAAATTACAGGGCTGAGATATGTCCACCGAGGGTGGCAGAGGGAGGTTCAAGATCACGTTTCACGGAAAATAAATTAATTGGTCCTTTCACAATTCACGGGAAATAAAATCGGTATTTCACGTTTCACGAAATTTTTGACGCGAGCTATCGTGATGATTCGAAAAGTTACGCCTAAAGTATCTGTGCTTCTTGTTCTGCGCGCAGCAAAAAGAAAACCGAATTCCTTGTTTTGCACCTGACAAAGAGCACTACTCTCCTCTATCGCTACATGTACATCGTCGGATTCACTGTCGGAGGAGTTGCATTACATAATTCAACATTAAAACCGTTACAATGCGAGCATAGTTTCCTTATCTCCTCTTCCCGATTTTTCTAGGAACATCGGAGGGCAGAAAAATTTTTTGGGACCACTTTTCGATCTAGCTTGGTAACCGTCCATGATTTTTAGGGTCGTGGCCTGGGTTCCAATTTACTAAAGATGGCGGTGGATTCGAGATGAAATCTGCTTT